>ENA-OUNI01001016-OUNI01001016.1-human-gut-metagenome-genome-assembly--contig:-NODE-1016-length-11760-cov-3.193673_pt1 | contig 11760 bp, 10 predicted proteins | sample MGYA00242499_ERZ504580 | MGnify/ENA primary metagenome ERZ504580 (study PRJEB26092, sample SAMD00036315) | human gut metagenome | host: Homo sapiens | study: EMG produced TPA metagenomics assembly of... | reverse complement strand
CGCCCCGCGGGAGATGGCCGACGACGCCGTAGAACCGGCTGCGCGGGCGTTGAGCGAAATTTTAGAGCTGGACTACGCCGATACGCTGGCCAAATTCAGCCAGCGAACCTCCAACGACTGCCTGCTGCGCCGCCGCGTGGATAAGGCGATGGCCGACGCTGTGCGGGACTGGTGCCGGGCGAACGGTGTGGACGGCATACAAATTCGGCAGGATACCCGCCGCGTCTACCCGCAGGGGGATTTTATGGGCGGCATTTTAGGCTTTACCGACGTGGACAACGCGGGCCTGTGGGGGCTGGAACTGCGTTACAACGACGAATTGACCGGGCAGAACGGGCGCATCCTGACCGCCAAGAACGCCTGGGGCTACGATATGCCGACCCACTACCAGACGCTGGTGGACGCCGTGCCCGGCAGCACGCTGACGCTGACCATCGACGCGAACATTCAGCACTGGCTCGAAAGCGCACTGTCCGCCGCTGTGACGGAGCATCATGTGGCCGAGCGCGGCGTCGGCATCGTGATGGACGTCCACACCGGGGCCGTGCTGGCGATGTCCTGCCAGCCCGACTACGACCCGAACGCGCCGCGGACCCTTATAAATAAGGAAGTCCGCGACGCTGTGAATGACCTGACCGGCGAGGAGCGCAGCGCCGCGCTGCAAAAGGCACAGCAGGCACAGTGGCGCAACAAGGCCATCAGTGACCTGTATGAGCCGGGCAGCGTGTTCAAGCTCATCACGGCGTCGGCGGCGCTGGACTCCGGGGCGTGTAAGGCTACGGACTATTTCACCTGCGCGGGTAAAATAACCGTCGCAGGCACGCGGTTCCGCTGTGCAAACGGGCATATCCACGGCACCGAGACCTTCGCCCGGGGGCTGGCTGTCAGCTGCAACCCCTGCTTTATCCAGATCGGTGCGCGGCTTGGAAAAGAACGCTTCTGCGATTACTTTGCGGCCTTCGGCCTGCGGGAGGCCACGGGCATCGACCTGCCGGGCGAGGTCAGGCGCAGCGAATACTACACGGCGGACCGGATGGGCCCGGTGGAGCTGGCGAGCTGCTCGTTCGGGCAGAGCAGCAAGGTCAGCTACCTGCAGATGCTCACGGCGGTCTGTGCGGTGGTAAACGGCGGCGAGCTGATGCAGCCCTACGTTGTGGCGAAAATCACGGCGCTGACGGCACTGTTGTGAAGGAAGTGCGGCCGACGGTGAAGCGCCGCGTCATCAGCGAGGAGACCTCCGCCACGATGTGCCGTCTGATGGAGGGTGTCGTTACAGGCGGCACGGGTAAGCAGGCCGCGCTGGCGGGCTACCGCATCGGCGGCAAGAGCGGCACGAGCCAAAAGCTGGACAGCGCCAACGAGGGCGCGCGCATTGCGAGCTTTGTCTCTGTTGCGCCCATCGACGACCCCAAGGTCGCTGTGCTGGTCTGCCTGGATGAGCCCACAGCTGGACGACGAGCGGCGGCGCGCTCTCCGGGCCGGTGTGCGCCGAGGTACTGGGAAAGGTGCTGCCGTATCTGGCGTCGAGCCGGAAAGTGCGGAGTGATGGGAAACGGGCACGGGCGGATATGGGATCCGCCCCTACGTTGAATCGGGAAAGCGCAGGGTGACGGGGCTCTGCCCGTTTGCCGCTGCACTATACAAAAAACTCCGCGCCGTCCCTCTTGACATTCCCCGATCCGGTGTTATACTGGTAAAGTACGCAAACGAACAGTTAGACAACGAACAATTCGAAATCTAACTTCTTGGACCCGAAAATCGTAAAGGAGGGAAGAAATGCACGAATCATCGTATGATGACTGCGGCTGCTGCGCGGATGTCCACTTCGGCGCACTGCTGAACCAGACCTCGCGGCTCATCCGCCGTGCGCTGGATGCCCGCATCAACGCCGAGGTCAGCTCGGAGCTGTCGGGCGTGCGCGGCATGGTGCTGGGCGACATCGTCCGTGCCGAGCGCCAGGCCGCGACGTCTACCAGCGCGACATTGAGCAGTGGTTCAACATTCGCCGCTCCAGCGTCACCGCCATGCTGCAGGGCATGGAGCAGGATGGCTTCATCACCCGCAGCGCGTGGCGAAAGACGCTCGCTTAAAGCGCCTTATCGCCACAGAGAAGGGCCGCGCCTGTCACAAGCAGATCGAGGCAAGCATTGCGCGGTTTGAGGATGACCTGCAAAGCGGCATTGACCCGCAGCAGGCCGCCGCGGCCCGCGCTGTGCTGGAGCAGACCCTGCGCAACGCACAGCACATCCTGCAAGAGGAAAATACCAACCAAGAGAGGGGAAATACCAATTGTTAAAAACACTCGGACGTGAAACCAAGGGCTTCCGCCTGGTCTCCGTGCTGACGCCGATCTTTATGATCGCGGAGGTCATCATGGAAATGATCATCCCGAAGCTGATGGCCTCCATCATTGACAACGGCGTCACGCCGGGCAATATGCAGGTCATCTACACCGTCGGCGCACAGATGGTCGTCGCGGCGCTGTTCGGCCTGCTGTTCGGCATTCTGGGCGCGGTGGCCGGCTCCCACGCGGCCACGGGCTTTGCCCGCAACCTGCGCCGCGGCATGTTCCGCAACATCCAGACCTTCAGCTTTGCCAACATTGACAAGTACTCCACCGCGGGCCTGGTCACCCGCATGACCACCGACGTCACCAACATCCAGAACGCCTACCAGATGCTGCTGCGCATGTCGGTGCGTGCGCCCGCCAGCATGATCGTGGCGCTGATCATGTCCTACACGATCAACCGTCGGCTGGCAAACATCTATTTGATCGCCGTCATCCTGCTGGGCTGCGCGCTCGCCTTTATTATGAGCCGCGCCACCAAGTACTTCGGCGAGGCATTCCGCAAGTACGACGACCTGAACGAGAGCGTGCAGGAGAATGTCTCCGCCATCCGCGTTGTCAAGGCCTATGTGCGCGAGAAGTTTGAGGGCGAGAAGTTCCGCAAGGCCAGCGAGAATGTGCGCAATCTGCTGATGCGTGCCGAGCTGATTCTGGCCTGGAACGCCCCGCTCATGCAGCTGACCGTCTACAGCTGCATCCTGCTCATCTCCTGGATCGGTGCCCAGCTCATCGTCAGCTCCGGCGCAACGACCTTCACCACCGGCGACCTGATGAGCATGCTGAGCTACTGCATGAACATCCTTATGAGCCTGATGATGCTGTCTATGGTGTTCGTCATGATCACGATGTCTGCAGCCTCCGCCAAGCGTGTGGCCGAGGTGCTGGACGAGCAGTCCGACCTGACGAACGGTGAGGACCCTGTTATGGAGGTCAGGGACGGCTCCGTCAAGTTCGACCACGTCAGCTTTGCCTATAAAAAGGATGGCGAGAAGGCCCTCGAGGACATTGACCTCGACATCAAGTCCGGCGAGACCATCGGCATCATTGGCGGCACCGGTTCGGCTAAGTCCAGCCTTGTGCAGCTGCTGCCGCGTCTGTACGACGTGACCGAGGGCAGCGTGACCATCGGCGGCGTTGATGTGCGCAGATATGACCTCGACACCCTGCGCAACAACGTCGCCATGGTGCTGCAGAAGAACGAGCTGTTCAGCGGCACGATTGCCGAGAACCTGCGCTGGGGCAACCCCGACGCCACCGACGCCGAGATCGAGGACGCTGCAAGCAGGCCTGCGCCGATGAATTTATCGAGCGCTTCCCCGACAAGTACCAGACCCACATCGAGCAGGGCGGCAACAACGTCTCCGGCGGCCAGAAGCAGCGCCTCTGCATTGCCCGCGCACTGCTGAAAAAGCCCCGCATCCTGATCCTGGACGACTCCACCTCCGCCGTCGATACCGCGACGGACGCAAAGATCCGCCATTCGTTTGCGGAAAAAATCCCCGGCACGACGGTGTTCATCATCGCCCAGCGCATTTCCTCCGTGGAAAATGCGGACAAGGTCCTCGTGCTCGACAACGGCAGGGTCAGCGGCTTTGACACCCCGGCCAACCTGCTGAAAACAAATGCCATCTACCAGGATGTCTACAACAGCCAGACCAAAGGCTCCGGCGACTTTGATGAGAAGGGAGGGGAGGCATAATGGCACAGCAACCTAAAGTCGTAAAGGTCGGCCCCGGCGGGCGCAGCAATGGCCCCCGCCCCAAGGTCGAAAACCCCGGCAAGGTGTTCAAGCGCATCCTCGCCTATGTCATGAGCCGCTATAAGGCACAGGTCATTGTGGTGCTCTGCTGCATTCTGCTGGCTGTGTTCGCCCAGCTGCAGGGCGTCATGTTCTCCCAGACGCTGATCGACAGCTACATTCTGCCGCTGCTCAAGGCGGGCAGCACGGACTTCAGCGGCCTGGCCGCGGCTATCCTGCGCGTGGCAGTCATCTACTGCGTCGGCATCGCTGCTGTCTTTGTGCAGAACCGCCTGATGGCAAGGATCACCCAGGGCACGCTGAAGGACCTGCGTGACGAGATGTTCACCCACATGCAGACGCTGCCCATCAAATACTTTGACACCCACGCCCACGGCGATATTATGTCGGTCTACACGAACGACATTGACACGCTGCGCCAGATGATCAGCCAGAGCCTGCCGCAGCTCGTCAACACGGTTGTGACCCTCGTCGGCGTGCTGGCCTCGATGCTCTATCTGAGCGTCCCCCTGACGGTGCTGGCCCTCGCGATGGTCGGCGTCATGCTGCTGGCGACGAAGTACCTGACCGGCAACTCCGGCAAATACTTCATCAAGCAGCAGCAGGAGCTGGGCAAGGTCAATGGCTACATTGAGGAAATGATGAACGGCCAGAAGGTCATCAAGGTCTTTTGCCATGAGGAAATTGCCATTGAGGAGTTCGACAGGCTCAACGATGAGCTATTCCACAGCGCCGACAAGGCAAACTCCTATTCGCTGGTAGCAATGCCCGTCAACGGCCAGCTGGGCAACCTGTCCTACGTGTTCTGCGCCATCCTCGGCGGTGCGCTGGCTATCAACGGCTTCGGCGGCTTTACGCTGGGCGGCCTCGCCAGCTTCCTTGTGCTGACCCGCCAGTTCAACCAGCCCATCAGCCAGATCTCCATGCAGCTGAACTCCGTCGTTATGGCGCTGGCCGGCGGTGCGCGTATCTTTGCGCTGCTGGATGAAAAGCCCGAGGTCAACGAGGGCGACATCACCCTGGTCCACGCCAAGTACGAAGCGGACGATACTGTCACCGAGACGAACGAGTCCACCGGTATGTGGGCGTGGAAACGCATGGATGCCGACGGCAAGCCCCGGTACACCAAGCTGGAGGGCGACATCGTCTTTAAGGATGTGGACTTCGGCTACGACGAGAAGAAGATCGTCCTGCATGACATCAACCTGTATGGCCGTCCGGGGCAGAAGATCGCCTTTGTCGGCTCCACCGGCGCGGGCAAGACGACGATCACGAACCTTATCAACCGCTTCTACGACATCCAGAAGGGCCGGATCCTGTACGACGGCCACGACATCAAGTCCATTGAGAAGGACGCGCTGCGCTCCTCTCTGGGCATCGTCCTGCAGGATACCCACCTGTTCACCGGCACGGTCATGGAGAACATCCGTTATGGCCGCCTGACCGCCACCGATGAGGAGTGCATGGCCGCCGCGAAGCTCGCGAATGCGGATACCTTCATCAAGCATCTGCCCGACGGCTACAACACGATGCTGACCGGCGACGGCACGAACCTGAGCCAGGGCCAGCGCCAGCTGCTGGCGATTGCCCGCGCGGCTGTCGCAGACCCGCCGGTGCTGATCCTGGACGAGGCAACGTCCTCCATCGACACCCGCACCGAGAAGCTTGTGCAGGACGGCATGGACGGCCTGATGTATGGCCGCACGACCTTCGTCATTGCCCACCGTCTGTCCACCGTGCGCAACTCGGACTGCATCATGGTGCTGGAGCAGGGCCGTATCATTGAGCGCGCACCCACGACGAGCTGATCGCCAGAAGGGCCGCTATTACCGCCTGTACACCGGCAACTTTGCGAGAACTCTTAAGCGCAGAGATGTCGAAAAAAGCCGCAAAACGGCATAAAATCAATCAAAACTGCCGGGATAGCATCTGCCGTCCCGGCGGTTTTTGTGCAAAATGCCGCAACAGCGCCAAAAAGTTGACGGGAAGGTAAAAAGTGGTTATAATAGGATACGTAGACACGCAAAAAGCGGTGTTTGACCACGCGGCATGAGGGAAACTACAAACAAGATTTGCCGCATAATATACATGATATACCTATAGGAGGAACAAATATGGCACCGAAGAAGATTGCACAGACCGTACTTACCGAGGGTAAGTTCTATACCATCAGCGCCGCCAACGGCAAGGTCATTGAGGTCGCTGACTATAACATTGACAATGGCGCGAAGATCCAGCTGATGGACAACGCCAACTTTGAGTGGCAGCAGTGGAACTTCGTCGCAGCAGGCGACGGCGTTTACCGCATCCAGAACCGCTTCACCGGCAAGATGATGGATCTGGACATGGGCGGCGTCAGCGACGGCACCCGCGTCCACCAGTGGGAGGGTGCCCAGGCATCCAGCCAGCTGTGGGTCGTGGAGCCTACCAACGATGGCCGCGTCAAGATCAAGTCCAACCTGGCCGGCAAGCTGCTGGACCCCGGCATGGCTACCGAGAACGGCACCGTGCTGCAGATCTGGCTGACGTCAACGGTGACAACCAGTTCTGGACCATCAACGAGGTCACCCGCAAGCCCAAGACCAGCGTGAAGGCCACCACCGTTAAGGCCAAGGCCGCTGCCGAGAAGGCCGCCACCGAGGTCGTCAAGGCTGCTGAGCCTGTCGTCGAGAAGGCCGTCAAGGCTGCCAAGCCTGCCGCTGAGAAGGCCGTCAAGGCTGCCAAGCCTGCCGCTGAGAAGGCTGTCAAGGCTGCGAAGCCCGTCGTCGAGAAGGCCGTCAAGGCTGCCGAGCCTGTCGTTGAGAAGGCTGTTGAGGCTGCCAAGCCCGCAGCCGAGAAGGCCGTCGAGGCCGTCAAGACCGCCGCTGCCAAGACCAACACCCGCAAGGGCGGCAAGGGCAAGCGCCGCAAGTAATTTGCCCTTGTAACTATTCCTCTGTAATTTTTGTGCTGTAACGAGAAAACCCCGCCCCGTCAGGATGCAGTTCCTGACGGGGCGGGGTTATTTTTTGTTTGTGGCTGAAAAGCCTTCCCCTACGGGGGAAGGTGGCCCGAAGGGCCGGATGAGGGGCGGGTGTGCCAGTATTGCCCGTGAACGAGCTGCGGCGGAAACGCTGCCCTCATCAGTCACCTGCGGTGACAGCTTCCTTCACGGGGGAAGCCTTCAGACTTACCCCAGCGCCGCAATGCTCTCCTTGATCTTGGCGGCCTTGTCCTGGGCGGCAGCCAGCTTGGCGCGGGTCTCCTCGACGAGCTTCGCCGGGGCCTTCTCGACGAACTTCGGGTTGTTCAGCTGGTTCGTGAACATGCCCAGCTCCTTCTCGGCCTTGGTCAGCTCCTTGTTCAGGCGGGCCAGCTCCTTGTCGCGGTCAATCAGCTCCATCATCGGGATAAAGCCCTTCGCGTCGGGGGTCGCCACGTTGACCATGCCGTCGGTGCTGCCCTCGTACTTTGCCGTGACCGTCACGTCGGTGGCAAAGGCAAAGCGGGCCAGATACGCGCCGCCCTTCTCAAACGCGGCGGGGGAGGCAGTCTCAATGACCATGCTCGTCTTTTTGGCGGGGTGGACGTTCATCTCGGCACGCATGGCGCGGACAGCCTTGATGTAGTCCATCAGCTTCTCAAAGTCGGCGCAGTCCTCGGCCCAGACCTTCATGTTCTCGTCGCCGGGCCACTTCTCGTTCATGATGGTCTCGGCGCTGCCGGGCAGAGCCTGATAGATCTCCTCGGTGATGAACGGCATGAAGGGGTGCAGCAGCTTGAGCGCTTGTCCAGCACGTAGACCAGCACCTTGCGGGCCGCGTCGGCGGCTGCCGCGTCCTCGCCGTTCAGGCGGGTCTTGCAGATCTCGATATACCAGTCGCAGTAGACCTCCCAGATGAAGTTCTCGACCTTCTCGGCGGCCAGACCCAGCTCGTACTTGTCGAGGTTGGCGGTAGCTCGGCGGCGACCTTGGCAAGCTCGGACAAAATCCACTTGTCGCTCATGTCGAGCAGGCTTTCCTCGGGCAGACCCGGCTCAAAGTCCTCGGGCAGGTTCATCTGCACAAAGCGGGAGGCGTTCCACAGCTTGTTGGCAAAGTTGCGGCAGGCAAGGACTTTTTCATCGCTGTAGCGCATATCGTTGCCTGCGGTGGAGCCGATGATCAGCATCATGCGCAGCGCGTCCGCGCCGTACTGCTCAATGACCTCCAGCGGGTCAATGCCGTTGCCCAGGGATTTGGACATTTTGCGGCCCTGGCTGTCGCGGACAATGCCGTGGATCAGTACCGTGTCAAACGGTGCCTTGCCGGTGTAGGCCAGACCCGAGAAGATCATGCGGGACACCCAGAAGCCGATGATGTCATAGCCGGTGACCAGCGTGTTCGTGGGTAGAAGTAGTTGTAATCCTCGGCGTTCTCGTTGGGCCAGCCCAGCGTGGAGAACGGCCACAGGGCAGAGCTGAACCAGGTGTCCAGCGTGTCGGGGTCCTGGGTCATGTTGGAGCTGCCGCACTTGGGGCAGGTGCAGGGGGCTTGCTTGGCCACGACGGTCTCGCCGCAGTCGTCGCAGTACCAGGCGGGGATCTGGTGGCCCCACCACAGTTGGCGGCTGATGCACCAGTCACGGCCACCCTTCATCCAGTTGATATAGTTCTTGGTGAAGCGCTCGGGCACGAACTTGATCTCGCCCTTCTCGACGCTCTCGATGGCGGGCTTGGCCAGCGGCTCCATCTTGACGAACCACTGCTTGGAGACCATCGGCTCAATGACCGAGTGGCAGCGGTAGCAGGTGCCCACGTCGTGGGTCAGCGGCTCGGTCTCCTTCAGTGCACCGCAGGCCTCCAAATCGGCCAGAATGGCCTTGCGGGCCTCCAGCGCGGTCATGCCGGCATACTTGCCGCAGTCCAGCACGTCTGGCTCGTCGGCAGCAGCGCGACCCGCGGCCTTCTCGGCATCGACGGCGGCCTTGTCGCAGCGCCGGTCATGTGGCCGTCATAGGTCAGCACACGGATCATCGGCAGGTCGTGGCGCTTGCCGACCTCAAAGTCGTTGGGGTCGTGGGCGGGGGTGATCTTCACAACGCCGGTGCCTTCTCCATGTCGGCGTGCTCGTCGCAGACGATGGGGATTTCGCGGCCCAGCAGCGGCAGCACGACATGGCAGCCGTGCAGGTGCTTGTAGCGCGGGTCCTCGGCGTTGATGGCAACAGCGGTATCACCCAGCATCGTCTCGGGGCGGGTCGTGGCCAGCTCCAGCATTTCGCCGGTCTCCTTGACGGGGTAGAGCAGATGCCAGAAGCTGCCCTCCTTGGCCTCATACTCGACCTCGGCGTCGGAAATCGAGGTGTTGCAGTGGGGGCACCAGTTGACCATGCGGTTGCCGCGGTAGATCAGCCCCTCATTGTACAGACGGACAAAGACCTCCTTGACGGCGTCGGAGCAGCCCTCGTCCATCGTGAAGCGCTCGCGCTGCCAGTCGCAGGAGCAGCCCAGCTTCTTCAGCTGGCTGACGATGCGGTTGCCATAGGTGTTCTTCCAGTCCCAGGCACGCTCCAGAAAGCCGTCGCGGCCCACCATCTCCTTGGTCAGGCCCTCCTCGCGCATTTTGGCGACGACCTTGGCCTCGGTGGCAATGGACGCATGGTCGGTGCCGGGCACCCACAGCGCGGCATAGCCCTGCATCCGCTTGTAGCGGGTCAGGATGTCCTGCCAGGTCTCATCCATGGCGTGGCCCATGTGCAGCTGGCCGGTGACGTTCGGCGGCGGCATGACGATGGTAAACGGCTTTTTGCTGCGGTCGATCTGGGTATGGAAATACCCCTTGTCGCACCAGTTCTGATAGATGCGATCCTCGGTGCCCTGCGGGGCATACTGTTTGGCGAGTTCCTTCGGCATAGTGTAAACCTCCTCGTGAATGTGCGGGGCGTGATTTTTACATTTGGACAAAATAAAAAAGGCCGCCCATGAGTTTATCATGGGACGGCCTGAAAAGCTCAAGTCGCGGTACCACCCAAGTTGCCCGATCGGCCGCTTTGCGGCAGGCCGACAAGCCCGCCTGCCTGATAACGGCGGCAACCCCGTGCGCGGCTGGCAGGGGAGAAGCCCCTCTCACCGCGCCTGCTTGAAAGTGACAGCACCCGCCGCACCGTACCGGGCTTGCATCCTCCCCGGCTTGCTGCAAAGGTACGACGCGGGCACACTCTTTCGCACTGCATTTGTACCTTATAATGTACCGCAATGCGGCGGATTTGTCAAGGGCAGGTGCGCAAATCTGTCGGGCTCCTAGGCTCCTGCAGAGAGAGGCGAGCTGTCTGTCTTACTCCCACTTCTCCCACACCTCGGGGCAGTAGCTACGGTGGCCTGTCTGCCGTTGCGCACAATGGCTGGCGGAAGAGCTGCTGGTTCTCGAACAGCTTGTCGGCCTGCTGGCTCTCGTCGAGCCATTTCAAAAGCGCCAGTGTGTCCTTGTCCTTTGCGTTTTCGTCGGCGAGCTTTGCCCAGCCGCCCACGGCGCGGCAGACGTTGTCAAACTCGCCGCGGCTCATGCCTTTTTCCTTCATGTCAATCATCTGGAATCTGATGCCGCGCTCCTTGAACCACCGCTGTGCCTTTTTGGTGTCAAAGCTCTTGTTCGTGCCGAAAATCTGGATGTTCATGGCCATTCCCCCCACAAATACATTCTTTTCATTAGAATACCACAAAAACCATACCTTGACAACTTACAAGGCCGGGCCTATTGTATGAGGAAAACTGCGGCAGGGCGCTTGCTCTTATGCGGGCTGCGTGCTATAATACAGGTTTATAGAGGAGTATCTATAAAGGAGTATTATGGAAAAAGAAAGAACCAGTCCGTGGCTGATCTTGTTCCGCGTGGTATTTACGGCGGCGCTGATCGCCTGCATTATGTTTATCTTTCGCAACTCACTGGAAAACGGTGCCCAGTCGTCCGCACGCAGCCAGGCCGTCATGCAGTTGGTCAACAGTGCGCTGGCCAAGGTGCATCTCGGCCCATTGTCGGAGCATCTGATCCGTAAGCTCGCGCACTTTTCGGAGTTTGCGCTGGAGGGCTTTCTGCTGATGCTCTGCATCCGCGTGTACACAAAGCACTTTGTGCGCCACATGAGCTGGCCGCTGCTGGGCGGCATGACAACGGCGCTGATGGATGAGACCATCCAGCTGCACAGCCCCAACCGCACCTCGTCGGTGGTGGATGTCTGGATCGATATGTCCGGCGTCGTGGCGGGACTGCTGTTTGCACTCATCATCCTGCTGATCGTGCGCGGCGTTACCGCATTCATCCGCGTCAAGCAGGAGAACCGCGCTCTGCGCGCCGAAGTCCACATACGCCTCGTCGATGATGACAACGCAGTCCTGATTGTGCTGCAGCAGGTCCTCGAGGAACCCGAGCGTTACGCCGCGGCGGTCGGCGCGTTCGGGTTCGGCAGCACGATACCGCCGTTCGGTTTGTCGTAATCACGCACATTGACGCAGAATCCTCGTCAAGCGGCATGTTTTCGTACGGAATGCGGAACAGATCGCACCAGACCGGATAGAACGAGTAGGTGATGTCCGGATAGAGAATGGGCTTGTCCGAGCAGAAGAACGACTGGAACGCCAGCGCGAGCACATCATCCGAGCCGTTGCCGAGGAATACCTGCGACGGCTGCAGGTCAAAC
>ENA-OUNI01001015-OUNI01001015.1-human-gut-metagenome-genome-assembly--contig:-NODE-1015-length-11769-cov-8.778217_pt1 | contig 11769 bp, 17 predicted proteins | sample MGYA00242499_ERZ504580 | MGnify/ENA primary metagenome ERZ504580 (study PRJEB26092, sample SAMD00036315) | human gut metagenome | host: Homo sapiens | study: EMG produced TPA metagenomics assembly of... | reverse complement strand
GCCCAGCTGAGCGAGCTGATGACCCTGGGCGAGCTCACCGAGCGCGCGTGGGCCAAGGACGTGCAGGTCATGATCGAGGGACCGGGCCACGTGCCTTCGACACGGTGCGCATGAACATCGAGCTGGAGAAGGCCGTGTGCCACGGCGCCCCGTTCTACACGCTGGGACCGCTGACGACCGACACCGCGCCGGGCTACGACCACATCACCTCCGCCATCGGCGCCACCGAAATCGGCCGTTACGGCACCGCCATGCTGTGCTACGTGACGCCCAAGGAGCACCTGGGTCTGCCGAACAAGGATGACGTCAAGCAGGGCGTGATCGCCTACAAGATCGCCTGCCACGCCGCCGACATCGCCAAGCACCACCCGCACGCGATGGACCGCGACAACGCGATCTCGAAGGCCCGCTTCGAGTTCCGCTGGCTCGACCAGTTCAACCTGAGCTACGATCCGGATACCGCCATCGCCTTCCACGACGACACGCTGCCCGCCGAGCCGGCCAAGATGGCGCACTTCTGCTCGATGTGCGGCCCGAAGTTCTGCTCGATGGCCATCTCGCAGAACATCCGCAAGGCGTTCGGCGGCGAGGCCGCCCAGCAGCAGATCGTCGCGGACGCCGTCACCGGCAAGATCCCGGAGGCGTCGAGACCCCGGCGAACCCGGTCACCGACGACACCGTCGTGTCCGCCAACGTCCTGAGCCCCGAGGAGATCCTTGCCGGTATGGACGCCATGGGTGAAAAGTACCGCGCCCAGGGCGGCAAGCTCTACTCCAAGGCCAGCGAGTAAGCTCCAGCCTTCATCGGTAATGCCCCCCGCTAGCGGGGGGCATTCGTATTTGCGGCTCTTCCTCTGACGGGCGCCATCCCGTATCATGGATATACGTTGCTCAATGTCGAGAAAGGGATTCCATGAGTACGACGAACAACAGCCTTTCCATACTGTCGAAATCCGGTTCGTGGATACGCGGCAATCCCGGACGATTCGCCTGCATGCTGATCGTAGCCGTCCTTTACGGCCTGCTTCTGGCCTGTATAGTTCAGCCCGATTATGAGGCTTCATGGCCGCTGCACTGATGATCAACTTCCTTGTTCCTCCAGTATTGCTTATCATCAATATCGCGGCTGCCTGCTTCAGGAAAAGCACTTGGAAATTCCCTCTCGGATGCGTAGCGGTCTCACTCCCGCTGCTGTTCGCTCTGATCCACGGGTTCGAAGGCGGTCCTTGCGCGAAGGCCGACGTCTGCACCTCGATTGGCGGATGGCAGCTTTCATGGGGCTGCATGGAGCAAATCGGATACTTCATGCTGGTATTCACCGTATTCTCATTCGTGGGATTCGCCTTGGTGCGACTCATCAAGCACTTCCTGCGGGCGCATCGGTAGCGCATCAGGTCGTCGCTCTCCCGCCGGTCGGTGACGGTTATGCGGGTGCGGCTGTGCGGATGAGGCTGTGCGGGTGCAGCCATGACGGCGAAGTCGCTGCCACACCAGGACGAAAAACACGTTTTTGACCGTGGTGTGGTACACGCCCGATACGGAGGATTCGCACCGGACAGCGGAATCGGCCATTTTCAAGGATTGCCGATATTCCTCTTGTACCACGACAGCGCATATAACCGGTTAAAACCGATTCCGTGGCAAGGTCCTGTGCCATACCACGCGCAAACCGGCGTTTTCGACGTGGTGTGGTACAAAATCCTCAACTTATCTCACATTTCGGAACCAAAGACTCCACATCCCGATCAGACCAGTGGTCAAGACCCATCCCCCCGCTGGCGGGAAGTGGCGCACAGCGCCGGAAGGTGGACAGACGGCAGAACGGATGCAAAACCAACGAAACCACGCCATCGCCCGCTACGCGGGAGCCCTCCGGGCCCTGCAATCAAGGACGGCCTGCGGCCGCCAGCGGGGGCAAGAACCATCCCTACCGCAAGCGGGAGCCGAGAATCGAGCTCGCACCTAGTGCCGGCGTGCGCGGAACTCGGGCCGATGCTCGACGCGCTCGAATGCGGTCATGAGGTCGCCGGCGCGGATCGCGGCACGCTTGTCCTTGGCGGCCACCAGTGCGGCTTCGGTCCAGATGGCGCACACTTCGGCGCCGCTCCAGCCCTCGGTTCGCTCGGCGACGTCGGTCAACGGCAGCTCGCCCTCGCATGACAACGATGCGGCCTGCACCTGCAGGATACGCAGACGGTCATGCTCGCTCGGCATCGGGAACGGAATCTGCCAATCGAAGCGCCCCGGCGCAGCAGGGCCGGATCCACGTCCTCTATGCGGTTCGTCGCGGCGACCACCACCACGTTGCCCTTGGACTCGAAACCGTCCATCAGCGTGAGCAGCTGCGCCACCAGGCGCTTGCCGACGCCGTTCGTGTCGGTCTCGCGCGAGGAGGCGATCGAATCGATCTCGTCGAAGAAGATGATCGCGCGCTTGTCGGACTGCGCCGCGGCGAAGATCATGCGCAGCGTCTCCTCACTGTCGCCGACGTACTTGCTGACGATCGTCGGACCGGAGACAAGGTAAAACTGGGCGTCGGCCACGTTCGCGATGATGCGGGCCAGATGCGTCTTGCCGGTACCCGGCGCGCCGGTGAAAATCACGCCCTTGATGGGCTTCGCGCCGATCGCCCGCATCTGGCGCTGTTGCCCAGCTGCGTCTCGATCAGCTCCTTCGCGCGGGCGATCACCCGCTCATACCCGCCGAACGCCGCGAACGTGAGCGACGGATCGGCGCTCGGCGTGAGGCGGTACTGCTTGATGTCGTCATCATGGTCGGACTCCCCCGGCCGGATCGCGGTCGGCCACAGCACCCGTTCGATGCCGAACAGATCGGTGAACTCCACCGTGTTTCCGGGCGCGATGTCGACCGGATATTCGCCTTCCAGCAATTCCAGACCATCCGAGGTCTCGATGACCACGCAGTCCTCCAGCGCACGGCGGATTACGCCGACACGCGGCTTGACCGGCCACACCGAGGGCGGCACCTTCGTATAGAAGTCCTTGCCGACCAGCAGCACGTCGCCGATGTCGAAGATCTCCTGGCTGGGGAACGTCAGCTGCGTGCTGTGGCCGTTCGGCATCACCGCATAATATGCGGCGCGTCCTTCATCGAAGCCGGTGATACGCGCCAGAACACCATCACGCCGAAGGATATCGTCATTCGCCATCTCGCCGCAGCTCTCCTTTATCCGTGGTCGCCGATCCATGGTCGGCGATTGCAAAACGACTCCATCTCACCATAGAAACAGCGCAATTTCAAGACCATCCGGCTACAATGAACGGCATGACAGAGCAACTTGACACAACGGCGGCGCAATCCACGCTGCCTCCGGTGCTGACCATCGCCGGCAGTGATTCGTCCGGCGGCGCAGGCATTCAGGCCGATCTGAAGACCATGCTCGCCAACGGGGTGTTCGGCATGAGCGCGATCACCGCGATCACCGCACAGAACACGATGGGCGTGACGGGTGTGCAGAATATCACACCGGACATGGTCGCCGCACAGATCGACGCGGTGTACACGGACATTCCGCCGGCCGCGGTCAAGATCGGCATGGTATCGTCGGCGGAGCTCATCTGCACGATAGCGGACCGGCTGGAGGCCCATCACGCACGTCATATCGTGCTCGATCCGGTGATGGTCGCCACGTCCGGCGCCAAGCTCATTGATGACGACGCCATCACTGCACTCACCGAGCGCCTGTTCCCCCTGGCCGAGGTGATCACGCCGAACATCCCCGAAACCGAGGTGCTGCTTGACCTGATCGCCCACCGGGGAGCCTCGCTGGACCCTGCGAAATGGGCTGAGGACACCGACCGTGAGAGCACGCGTATCGTGAGCGATACGGCGATGGAGGACGCCGGCCGCACCGTGTCGGAGCATTACGGCTGCGCGGTGCTCGTCAAGGGCGGGCATGGCGTGGCCGACGCGAGCGACCTGCTGTATGCCGATGGCGTCGCGACATGGATTCACGGCGTGCGCGTGGACAATCCGAACACGCATGGCACAGGATGCACGCTGTCGTCGGCGATCGCCTCGAATCTGGCCAAAGGCGAGGCACTGCCCGACGCGATCCGTCATGCCAAGGACTATCTGACCGGAGCGCTCGGCGCGCAGCTGAACCTCGGCCACGGTTCCGGGCCGATGGACCACGCATGGCACTGGCGCTGACCTGCACGCGGCAGGCGAATCCCTTATGGCGACGCCGGCCGGAACATACCGTATATACAGACCATCCAACACAGCAACAACCAACCAATCAGGGGGCATTCATATGACCATCGACCGCAACGCCGTCACGCAGGAAGTGCCGATCGACCCGAAAACCGGCAAGCCGTATCTCAACACCGTGGCGGCTATACAGGTCTCCGCGAACGGCGTCGGCTCCGAGGTGTCGCCGTATGTGGCGCAGGCCGTCGAGGTGATTCGCGAATCCGGCCTGCCGCAGGAGACCAATGCGCTGTTCACCAACGTGGAAGGCGACCTGGACGAGGTGCTCAAAGTGGCCGGCGAGGCCGCCAAGAAGCTCGCCGAGCAGGGCTACCGCACGAGCCTCGTGCTACACATGGACATCCGCCCTGGATTCACCGGTCAGCTCACCGAGAAGCCGAAGATCGTCGACGCCATCCTCTCCGGCAGAAGCGAGTGACCGGCGACGAATAACCGCCGCCCTGCCTGTGCCCGCGACCGCCGCCAGATGACCGCCACCGAGCGATTGCATGGCACCGGCAGGCGGATGTCAATAGCGTGAACAATCCTGCGAAACCCGCGGATTGCGTGTATCGTTCTCCCTATGACGACGATGAAGGAGGTCGCCGAGAGAACGGGGGTGTCGGTCTCTACCGTTTCCTTGGTATTGAACGATCGCGACGAGGGCCGGGTCAAACCCGCCATCGCCGAACCAGGTGCGTGCCACCGCCAAGCGGCTCGGCTACCGGCCTAATCCGCTTGCACGCTCGCTGCGCACCAGCAAGACGCGCATCCTGGGTTTCATCAGCGAGGAGATCGCCGCCACGCCCTATGCGGGCGGAATCATCCTCGGTGCGCAGGACGCGGCCAGCAAGTTGGGGTATATGCTGCTGACCGTGAACACCGACGGCAACAGCGACGAGGCGAGGGAGATCGCCACGCTGAAACGCTATGGGGTGGACGGGTTCCTTTACGCGAAGATGTCGAACCGTTTCACCGACGTGCCGAAACCGTTGCACGATTATCCGCTGGTGCTCGTCGACGCCACGGATCGCACCGGCCGGTATGCCAGCATCGAACCGGATGAAACGCTCATCGGCTACGACGCGACCAAGCGGCTGATCGACGCCTGCTGCGCGAGCATCGCCTATATCGGCTGCTCGGAGCCGATGCTCGCGCAGCAGGGACGGCTGGAGGGGTATCGCCGTGCACTGTTGGAGGCGGGCATGCCGTTCGACGAGTCGCTGGTGGTCGCCGTGCCGAACAACGGGCCTGCGTTGCAGACCGTGACCGACCTGTTCGAGCGGAGGCGGCCCGACGGGTACTTCTGCTTCAATGACGCCCGCGCATGGTACGTGTACGAGAACGCGGCGAGACGTGGCCTGGTCGTCGACCGGGACGTGTCCGTGGTCGGCGTGGACAACCACCGGGTGTTCGCCGAGACGCTGGAGCCGCAGCTGACGACCGTGGAGCTGCCGCATTATGAGATGGGGTATTGGGCGACACGCAAATTGGTATCGCTGATCGAGGGTCGGGAGCCGGACGATGACGAACCGGAGACGACCGCTCCCCTGCCGCCGTTGGACGCCTCAATACCGGCGAAGATTCATTGCACGCTGATTGACAAGCAATCCGTGGCGCAGCGCTGATTCGCGGGGCCCGCTTCACGGCGTGCACGGCTCATTCCATGTGCGGCGGTTCGCGCCCCGGGCATGTTGGCTGTGACGGCGGCGGCATGCATGATGCCTCTGATGCCGTACGTCAGATGCGGCGGCATGCATGATGCCGCCGTCGATATCGTCCGCTGGTATCGTGCCGGCGGACAGGCCGGATCAGCGTCCCTTGCCGAACGCCCGAAGCCGGATGCCGTTCCAGTCGGGGCTTACGGTGAGCGGGGTGGCCGCGTTCATGCCGGCGGTCTTGGCGGCGGACTGGACCGTGCTGGAACTCGCCGCGCCGGTCCTGCCGGGCTTGGGGGTCAGCACCCAGAAAGGGCCATCATCGCCGACGACCGAATAGGCGTCCACGATGTGTCGGACAGCTCGTCCTCGTCATCACCGTCCCGCCACCAGACAATGGCTCCGTCGACTGCGGAATCATAGTCCTCGTCGACCAGATCCTCGCCGGTCAGATCCTCAATCTTGGCGCGCACCGAGTCATCGACGTCGTCATCCCACAACCATTCCTGCACGATGTCGCCGGACTGGAAACCAAATTCTTCACCGTTCTGTGATGCCGTTTCATTCACGGTGAACACATTACCAAAACGCTGGGAACAGCGACGTTAACACTCCGAAAAACCGGATGTTTTTTGGGATTTTCTCGCAATTGATACGGGACATGCCGATGGACGCGTCCGTCTCATGGCCGATTCCCGGCCGCCCCGCTGCCACGTGGACAGGCCGGTTCCATGCTTCGTCCGGACACGTTCCGGCGGGCCGGGATGGGCGACTCACGATGCGGTGCAGCCGGCCAATCCGTCGGTGTGCCCCTGCCCGATCGCCACCAGAGCCTGATACGCCTCATCGAGCGTTGACACCTTGACGACACGCAGGCCCTGCGGCACGTGCCTACCACCTCATTGCAGTTCGACTCGGGAGCGAGGAACCATGTCGCGCCGTCACGCAGGCGCCCAGCATCTTGAGCCGAATGCCGCCGATGGCCCCGACCTTGCCCTTCGCGTCGATCGTGCCGGTGCCAGCGATGGTCTTGCCGCCGGTCTCATCGGCTTCGGTGAGCTTGTCGATGACGCCCAGCGCATACATCATGCCTGCGGACGGGCCGCCGATGTCGTCGACATGCATCGACACCTTCACGCCGGAGACGTCCATGCCCTTGCCCTTAAGATACGAGAGCGCGGCATTGGTCGCCGACGACTGGGATGAGTCCATCTCATGGGAGGATTCCTCGGCGTACTCCTCGCTGGTCTGCCCGACCGGGAACACGACCTCCTGCGGCATCACGGTCTGCTTCGGATCAAGCCATGCGACCAGCGCCTGAGCGTTGGTGACGGGATACCCGGGCACGCCGGCGGCGTTGACGGTGACGAGCAGCAGCTTGCCGGAATCCTTGTGGGTTTCAGCGCCGGAGATGCTGATCACATCGGAGCCTGACGACGAGCCGAGCACATCCTGCGTCGGCCCCGGGCCTCTACCGTATACGCGGACGGCAGCATCACCGTCACCACTGCCAGTATCACGGCGATGGCGCCGGCGAAATACCTGAGCGAGTGCGAGCGAGGTAGTTGCGGATGCGCGAAAGTGCGCTGTGCGCGTGAAGTTGGTTGTTTTCATGCATATTCGCCATACCTCCCATAATATGGAATCAACTGACGTTAACACATAAGGCGGGAAACACCATGGATGAGAACGCGATGCGGCAATGGTTCATCGATTGCTTCGGACCGGTGCAGGGCGAAATGGCATGGAACCAGCTTTCGCAGCTGCCCGACGAGATCCGCGAGCAGCTGATGAGCCAGGATATCGGCAAGCTCCCCAAGCCCGAGGAAGTGCAATCGCTCATGCAGGCGTTCACCGCCGGCGGACTGAACACGTTCGGAGACATGAAGCAGACCGTGGAATCCGGGCCGATCAACGTGAAACTCGCCAAGTCCATCGCATTGCAGAAGGCGAACGCCGACGGCTCGCAGGGAACGGTGAGCGCGCAGTCGGCCGACATCGCGCGGCGGGCGCTCAGCGAGGCCAACCTGTGGCTGGACACGGCCTGCACGTTCGACCCGACCTCAGGAGAGACGCAGATGCTCACACGAGCCGGCTGGTCGAGGACACGCTGGAATCGTGGGCGAAATTCGCCGGGCCGGTCGCGCAGTCGATGAACGACGCGCTCGCTCGGTGATCTCCGAGCGTCTCGGCAACTCGTTCAACGGCGAGATCGCGGGCATGTTCGCCGGACCGGTGCCGATTCCCGTCCCCGATGGCATGAAGGATCCCGGGCAGCTCATCAAGCTGCTGGGCAACACGTCATTCGCCATGCAGCTGGGGCACGCCGCGGGAGACCTGTCGCACGAGGTCAACGGCAGCTTCGACCAGGGCATCGCGCTGCTCAAGAACCCCGCGGGCGGACTGATCATGCAGAACATCGAGGAATACGCGACGTCGCTCGACATCCCCGTCGCGGAGGTGACGGCGTTCCTGGCGCTGCGCGAAGTCGCGCACGCCCGTCTGTTCGCAGGAGTGCCCGTGGCTGATGCCGCGGTTCGAGGCGCTGATCGGCAAATACGCGCGTGGCATCACCATCGATCTCGACGCGATGGAGGAGCAGCTTCGCGATGCGGGCGCGATGGATCCGGAGTCGATCTCCGGCGCGGTGAACCTGACCAAGGTGGGCATCCCCGATACGCCCGAGCAGCGTGAGGCGCTGGTCTCGCTGGAGACGCTGATGGCGCTTGTCGAGGGCTGGGTGGATTGCGTGACGTGGCGCGCCGGCATGGCGCACATTCCGCATATCGAGCAGCTTCGTGAGATGATGAGGCGCAAGCGCGCGGTGGGCGGCCCGGCGGAACGCACCTTCGAGTCGCTGCTGGGCATGCAGCTGCGCCCCAAGCGCATGCGCGAGGCGGCGGCCTCTGGGAGCAGATCACCGCGGAGCGTGGTGTCGAAGGGCGCGACGGCGCCTGGTCGCATCCCGACCTGCTGCCAGCATTGCCCGATGAGGCCAAGACCGTCGACTCCGGAGCCGCGGGGGACACGGCCTCAGGCGTTACGAGGGCCGGAACGGATGACGGAGCTTCCGTCGCAGGTGACGCGAAGGACAGCACAAAGGACGACGCGAACGGAGCCGAGGCGCAGAACGATGGCGGCGCCATCGACTGGGACGCCGAACTGAGCAAACTGCTCGGCGAGGACGGCGGCGAAAACGACGAAAACGATTCCGCCAAGTAACGTCACCACACACAAGCGTGCCCCCGCCAGCGGGGGCACGCGACATGTGCCTTGGGTCAGCTGAGGAAGCGGCTGGGGAGGCGATCGGGACGGGAGCCTCGTCCTTGGCCCGCGCGTACGACATGTGCAATCCGTCCTCGGCGCGGGTGACGCCGACATACAGCAGCCTCCGCTCCTCCTCCAAAGCCTCGCCCGCAATCGATGCGCCGTAGGGAATCAGCCCCTCCGAGCAACCGACGATGAACACGTACGGGAACTCCAGACCCTTGGACGCGTGAATCGTCGAAACGGTCACCGATGAGGCTGCAGCGCTCAATCCCTTGGCCTCCAGCAGGGCCAGACGGCTCTGCGCATCATCCGCGAGCGCCGAGTTCTGCCATCCGGAGTCACGCCTCACCCGGTATCGCAATCCCTCGGCCCGAAGCGCGGCGCAGATCGCGGGCTGCTGCGCGTTGATGCGCGTCAGCACCGCGCAATCGCCGGGATCCACACAGCCGGCGACCAGACGCGCTATCCGCGCGGCGATGCCCCGCGCCTCCTCCTCATCGGTGTCATAGCATGTGTGGCCCACGCGTGGCCCGCCCGAACGCGCCGAACGCAGCACCAGATACTGTTCCCGTTCTGGCGCGGCGGCCAGCACCCGGTTCGCATACCGCACCACCTGCGGCGTCGAGCGGTAATCCGTGTTCAGAGTGACGTCGGCGGTCAGCGGGCGGAACTCGTCCGCGAAATGCAGCAGATCATAGCTGCTCGCCCCGGCGAACGAGTAGATCGTCTGCGCCGGATCGCCGACCACGCACACGTTGCGGTTGTTTCCGAGCCACAGCGTCATCAGCCGATGCTGCAACGGCGACACGTCCTGATACTCGTCGACCGTCAGCCAGCCAATCGACGAGCGGATCGAGGCGGCCAACTCCTCGTAATCATCCATGACATGGCACACGAGCAGCAGAATGTCATCGAAATCGATCTGTCCGCGGACCGTCTTCTCCCACTCGTACGCCGTGATGACGTCGGCGAAACGCTGCGGATCGAGCTCCGCCGGCGGCTGACGGTGCGTCGCCGAGCACACGCGCGGATAGTCGTCGGGCGCCACCAGCGACACCTTCGTCCAGTTGATCTCCGCCCTGACGTCACGCACCTGCTGCGCATCGATGTCCGCGGCATTGGTGACCCGTCTGATCGCCCTCTCCACGTTCTCGCGCTGGTCGGAGGTCACGTGCGGCAGCGGCGTCTCGAAGATGTCGTCCCACACACGCCTCAGCTGCTGCAATGCCGCAGAATGGAACGTCGCAGCGGTCACGTCGTCGCCGACCCCCAGCGTCTGCAGCCGCGCGCGCATCTCCGCGGCCGCCTTCACCGAGAACGTCACGGCGAGCACCTTGCGGGCATCCCAATCCCCCCGCGCGCACGCATAGGCGATGCGACGGGTCACCGTGCGGGTCTTGCCCGCTCCGGCCCCCGCGATGATGCGCACCGGGCCGTCCAACGCGGTAACGGCCGACATCTGCGCATCGTCCAGCCCCTCAAGAATCGTCTCGCTCGATGCACTCATATCCTCCATTGTGGCGCATGCCCGGCCGATGCGCTGCCAGCATAGTGGGCAAACCGTGATTTTCCGCGAGTCATACGGCCAATTGCCTCCCGCGAGGCGCGACATTGTATTAGTGTGGGAGTGTGACTCAACGAAGCAAGCTTATGTTGGCGGCACTCGCCTCGGCGGCGATGCCCAGCATCGTCATGGCCGGCGTGCGAGACAGCGAACGGGCCAACGACACCGACGACGCCGCGGGCATCGATCAGCCGTGCTGCAGGATGCCGCAGGCAGGATGTATGACATATACGCATGCGACACCGAAAACGGCCGCAAGCGCCTGACCGGGCGCGTGCAGGCCGCCAGGACGCTGGAGCGCGCCAAGGATCCGGGCGGTCTCGGATTCGCCTGGATACGGTGCTTGCATTCGTTGACGGCAAGGAGAAAAGCACGCTCACCGGCGGCGCGACCGTGATGGTGGCGGCGCACAACGATGGCGTCGCAAGACCCCTCGATCTGCTTACTTTGGATGATTGCGCGGCGATGGGCACGGCCATCGGCGCCATTCACCGGCTGCGGCCGAATTTCCTGCAGGCCGAATCGTATCCGGTATTCTCCACCGGGCAGATTCGCGCCCAGCTGACCGCCTGGATCAAGCGGCTGCGGCAGGCGGGCCATGTGCCGCCGGAAATCACGTCGAGCTGGGGCCGGATCATCGAGACGGAGGGCCTGTGGTCGTTCGTCACCTGCCGGTGCATGGCGGGTTCTCGGATGGCGACGTGCTGTTTTCCGGCGCGACCATCACCGCGGTGACGAACTGGCAGAACATGCAGGTCAACGATCCGGCACGCGATCTCGCGTGGATTTTCGGCAAGCTTGACGAAGATCACCGCAATGCGGTGCTTGCGGCGTATGGCCGCATGATGGGTTCTCGTCTGGACGATCTGATCATGCTGCGCGCGAACTGTGGCTGCAAATGGAGCAGGTCGCGAGTTCATCGATGCGTTGAACCGGGCCGATAGTCAGAAATCATCCAGTTCAAGGCGCAGGTGGGAGCCGGCTGGCCCACCAGCTCGGCGCATTCACGCGTAAGACCGCGCCGCGACGACGTCGGGTGCCCAGTCGTCCAAGCCGCCATCGACCA
>ENA-OUNI01001014-OUNI01001014.1-human-gut-metagenome-genome-assembly--contig:-NODE-1014-length-11771-cov-9.800412_pt1 | contig 11771 bp, 15 predicted proteins | sample MGYA00242499_ERZ504580 | MGnify/ENA primary metagenome ERZ504580 (study PRJEB26092, sample SAMD00036315) | human gut metagenome | host: Homo sapiens | study: EMG produced TPA metagenomics assembly of... | reverse complement strand
TCAACGTGCCCGTCGTGCGCAGCGACAAGGACGGCGCCGACCCGGCATCGGTCGCGTTCGAGGCGGCGGCCCGCGCCAAGGAGGACGACGCGACGTGCTCATCATCGACACCGCCGGCCGCCTGCAGAACAAGTCGAACCTGATGGACGAGCTCGGCAAGATTCGCCGTGTCACCGAAAAGAACCTGCCCGTCGACGAAGTGCTGCTCGTGCTCGACGCCACCACCGGCCAGAACGGCATGGCGCAGGCGAAGGTGTTCGCCGAGGCGATCGGCCTCACCGGCGTCGTGCTCTCCAAGCTCGACGGCTCCGCCAAGGGCGGCATTGTCATCTCCGTGCAGAAGGAGCTCGGCGTGCCGGTCAAGCTCGTCGGCCTCGGCGAAGGGCCGGACGATCTCGCGCCCTTCGACCCGGAAGGATTCGTCGACGGCATTCTCGCGTGAGGTTGTTCGCAAACCGTCGGACATGAACCCTGCAAGCCGGCAGTCCACAACGTGGACAGCCGGCTTTTGCATTCCGGAACCGTTGCCTGCGCCGGAATCCGGCCGAAAGCCAAGACCCGCGTCATCGCGCTTTACATGAGCGTAACGTGCCGTAACGTGTTGAAAACTCAGCGAGCGTTGCATATCGTTGTGTTGATTCCCCCTATCAGGGGATGTCAGATGAAGTGGTAACGACCCGCTTCCCGCGCGGTCAAGATGCGCGGCGGCGGGAACGAACAAGAGAGGAAGGTAACGATGGACTCCGGTAATACCGCATGGATGCTCACATCCGCAGCCTTGGTTTTCCTCATGACGCCTGGCGTGGCGTTCTTCTATGGCGGTATGGTGCGCGCCAAAGCGTGCTGAACATGCTGATGTTGTCGGCGGCGGCCCTGTCGGTCACCGCGGTCGTATGGACGCTGTGGGGCTGGTCGATCGCATACGCCGGCAGCAGCATCGGCGGCATTTTCGGTGACCCTGCGACCGGGTTCCTGCTGAAGGACACGATGGTGTTCGACGCCGGCACCCGTCAGTACACGGCCGCCGGCCTTGCCGCGAACGGCAACAAGTACCCGAGCAGCGTGGACGTGTCGTTCCAGGTCACGTTCGCGATGATCACCGTGGCGCTGATCTGCGGCGCGATCGCCGAGCGCGTGAAGTACAGCACGTGGATGCTGTTCGTGGCGCTGTGGGTCACGTTCGACTACGCGCCGATGGCGCACATGGTGTGGAATAACGGCCTTCTGAGCGCAAAGGGCCCGATCTCCACCGCGATCGGCGCCGCGGCGCATGATTTCGCAGGAGGCACGGTCGTTCACATCAACGCCGCAATGGCGGCCCTTATCATCGTGCTGATCATCGGCAAGCGCAAGGGTTTCGGCACGCAGCCGATTCGCCCGCACAACGTGCCGTTCGTCATGCTGGGCGCGTTCCTGCTGTGGTTCGGCTGGTTCGGCTTCAACGCCGGCTCGGCGTTCGCGGCCAATGGCACCGCTGGCTATGCGTGGATGAGCACGACCGCGGCGACCGCGGCTGCCATGCTCGCCTGGGGCTTCACTGAGAAGATCCGCACCGGTCATTACACGGCTATCGGCGCGGCCTCGGGTATCGTCGCCGGTCTGGTTGCCATCACCCCCGCGGCCGATGTGGTGTCACCGTTGTGGGCCATGGTCATCGGCGCGATCGCCGGCGTTCTGTGCTGCTTCGCATGCGGCCTGAAGTTCAAGCTCGGCTATGACGATTCGCTCGACGTGGTGGGCGTGCATGGTGTCGGCGGTTTGACCGGTACCGTGCTCATCGGCTTCTTCGGCGAGGGCACTGGTCTGCTCGCCGGCGGCGACTGGCGCCAGCTGGCCGTGCAGGTCATCATCGCCCTGTGCGCGATGCTGTACTCCGGCGTGGTGACCGCGATTATCGCGTTCGCGCTGGAGAAGACCATCGGCTGGCGTGTGACCGAAGCCCAGGAGGTCGGCGGCATCGATCTGGCCGATCAGGCGAACGTGCCTATGATTTTGCTGGTACTGCCAGCTCGGTTCTCAAGGAGGTGAGGTGAGATGAAGCTCATCACTGCCATCATTCAGCCCCATAAGCTCGATGACGTCAAGGAGGCGCTCGCCGCTGCGGGCGTGCACGGTCTGACGGTCTCGGAAGCCAACGGTTACGGCCGCCAGCGTGGCCACACCGAGGTGTACCGCGGGGCGGAATACACGGTCGATCTGATTCCGAAGATTCGCGTCGAGGTGCTGTCCGATGACGCGGACGCGGAGACCCTGGTCGGCGTGATCGTCAAGTCTGCCGGTTCCGGCACGATCGGCGACGGCAAGGTGTGGGTCGCCCCGCTCGATTCCGTGACCCGCGTGCGTACCGGCGAGACCGGCTCCGCCGCGATCTGAAAGCGGCCCGTGGTTCGGCGCTTTCCGCCGGACGCGGGTTATCGGTAAGACAAGTCCCCGCACGCCGTCACCTGACCATGCGGGGACTCTTTATATATATCGACATCCTTGCCTCCGGTGGCGGAGGGCAAGGATTGAAATTGCTCCCGCTGGCGGGAGCTGGCTCGCGTAGCGAGACTGAGGGTGGTCTTGTGCACCCGGGTGGGTTTGACCACCTCCCGTCGACTCCACCGACAGCCCCCGCCTGCGGGGCGGAATTTGGTGAAGGTGGTGTGTCTTGAGTTCGGCGGTCGATCATCTCAAGCAACGGTTCATGGACATGAGCCAGCCGGATGCTGACGGCGTGTACCGGGGTGGCTCCGCGAAGCGCCGGGCGCGAACGGAGCTCGCCATGGATTGCCTGCGCCGCCTGTGGAGTGACGCGGTGGCCGCGGTGCCGTTCGACGTGCCGTCCACCGGCATCGGATTCGGCGCGGTCGGGTCGCTCGCACGGGGGCAGATTGGCCCGAGCTCCGACCTGGATCTGGTCATCATCTATGAGCCACATACGATCAACGACCAACAGCTCAATGAGCTGACCAACAAACTGTGGTATCCCCTGTGGGACAGCGGCCTTGACCTCGATCAGTCGGTGCGCACGCGGCAGCAGTGCGAGGCCGTGACCGATTCCGATCTGCCGGTCGCTATGGGCTGGCTGGATGTCAAGCCGATCGCCGGCGATACGGCGCTGATTTCGGCGACGGCCACGTCGATTCTGGAACGCTGGCGTCGAGCGGTCCGCAAGCGGCTGCCGGAACTGCTGAATTCGGCGCGCAAGCGACTGGACGAGTTCGGACGACTCGCCTACCTGAACCAGCCCGACATCAAGGAGCGCGAGGCGGTCTGCGCGATTCGGTGCTGGTCTCCGCGTTGACTGTGTCATGGCTTGCCGACCGACCGCACGGCCGGTATGACGACGAGGTCGAGGCGTTGCTGGACGTGCGCGATTGCATTCATCTGGCTGCCGGCAAGGACGCGAATCGCTGCTCGCCCCATATCAGGCGCAGGTGGCGGCGATGCGGGGTCTTGCCGACCCGACACTGCCGCCGGGGGAGCGGGAGGCGCGTTCCATCGAGGACTTGCAGACCCGGCTCGCCCGCATAGGCCGACAGATCGCGTTCGCGCTGGATTCCACGGCGTCGCGTGCCGAGCATTCGCTGACGCATGAGCGCCCGCGTTTCTCGTTCTTCCAGATGCTGTCGCCGCGCGGTGGAGGCAGGCGAGAGGCCCCGAAGTTCGAACAGGTCGCGCCCGGCGTGGCCAAGCACGAGCAGGAAATCGTGCTGGCTCCGGGCGTGGAACCGGAGCCGGACCGGTATCTGCCGTTGCGCGTGGCCGCGGCGGCTGCCGAGTTCGAGCTGCCGATCAGCCCGGTCACCTTGCAGAACCTGCGGCGCTGCCCGATCCGCGATTCCGTGTGGGATGATGAGTCGCGCCAACTGTTCGTGCGTCTGCTGGCCTCCGGGCCGGCGCTCATGCGCGTGTGGGAGGAACTGGATTTCGTGGATATACCCGGTCGATGGATGCCTGAATGGCTGGGCATACGCAATCGCCCGAGCGCGTCTGCAGCGCACCGGTATACCATCGACCGGCACAGCGTCGAGGTGACGTCACGGCTCGCGCGGGTTTCGGCGGCGCGAGGCGAGCGGTATGACGACCGTCACTACACGGCGCTGCTATTGGCCGGACTGCTGCATGATGTCGGCAAACGTCCGTTCGTGACCGATCACGCGGCAGAGGCGCCCGTCACGCCGCGGTGATCATGAAGCGCATGGGATTCGACGCGGACATCGCGCGATGGGTGCGCATCCTGGTGCGGGAGCATCTGACGCTCTCTGAGTTCGCGACCGGCAAGAACCCGAACGATCCGGCCGTGGGGGAGTCGCTCGCCCGTTGCGTGGACCGTGATCCGATGCTGCTGGACATGCTGTATGACCTGACCCGCGCCGACGGGTCGTCGCTCGGGGCTACGGCCGGTGAGGAGATATCCAAGCGATACGGTGGAGCCATTGGCGCGAAGTCTGGTGCGTGCCATGTACAGCGCCGCCCGTGAGAGTATCCGGGTACAGGTTGAAGGTGGCTATGCGACGTTGACTTCGGTTGACACGGGATTGCCCGCCGCGTCGAGGGCGCGTACCACGACCAGGTCCTGCGGCATGTATTCCTGACCGCCGACCACATAGGTGTCGTTGCCCTCTCGCACCCAGCTTTCGAACCCGCGACCGGTCAGGCGCGCGCTGAACTGCCTAGCGGCCTTCTCCCGCACGTCGATCATGCTTTGCTTATCTGTGAGTATTCGGATGTCATCTGATTCGGGGCGGAATCTCCTTCCGCGTGGCGTCTCCCATCTTCGGAAGCCGATGCCATTATCATATGATGCTCAGCTGAGGCAAAGGCGATGTCAAGGTGGGTGTTCCGCAGCGCAGCGAGGGCTGTCGCGGGCCGGTCGTTAGAGGGCGGTCTGACCGAGCCATGATTCGCTGCGTATGCGCAGGCCATTGAACAGGCCGCGGCCGCCCATGAGCACGATATTGAACATCGCCCACAACAGCACGGTCGCGGCCAGGTCGCCGGGCAGCATGGGCGCGACGGCGTCCACGCAGATCGCGGTCAATGCGATGTATACCGTCGCGGTCAGTGTGCAGGTAATCGCCAGATAGCGGAAATCGCGGGCGCCGATCAGTATGCCGTCCAGCGCCATCATCCACCCTGTAGTGGCAGGAACGCACCCATCGTCACCATGCCGGCGGCGACCAGCAACTGGACGTGCGGGTTGGGCGAGAACAGGCGGCCGACGAACAGGCCGGCCACGGCGAATCCGCAGCCGATAGCGGCTCCGGCCGCCAATCCGGCTCGTCCCGTGGCCCGGGTCAGTCGCAGTGTGCGTGCGCGGTCTCCTGCGCCCATCGCCGCGCCCACCAGGGTCTGACCGGCGATGCCTACCGAATCCAGCATATTCATCGCGAAATTCCAAGACGAGTTCACCGCCTGGAACCCCGCCAGCACTGTCGTTCCCAATCGGCCGCCGAGGCGACCGTCATCACCATCGCGGCGCGAATGGCGAGTGTGCGGATGAATAGCGGCAGGCCATCCCCTCCGGCGGCTGCGATGCCCGACAGGCGTGGTCGCAGCGCAGCGCCGTCGGCCTTCGCCCATAGCACCGCCGGAACCGTCAGAAACAGTCCCATGAACCATTGTGCGATCATCGTCGCCGCGCCCGATCCGGCGATGCCCCAGCCGAATCCGAACACGAACAGCACATCCAGCATGGTGTTGAGCACGGCGCCGCACACCGCGGCCACCAACGTGATGCGTACCTTCTGCAAACCGCGGAAAATGCCGTTCGCCGCGTACACGAGCAGCATGCCAGGGCGCCGAGTACCACCGTCTGCGTATACGCCACCGCCTGGTCGAGCGTCTCGCCCGTGCCCCTGAGCCCCACGCACAGCGGCCGGTCCCTGCGAACAGAGCCGCCGCCAGCACGATGCCGATGCCGAGAGCCAGCCATAGTCCGTCTATGCCGGCCTGCAGCCCCTCTCGGCGGCGGCCCGCACCAAGCAGGTGAGCCACCTGCGCGGTGGTGGAGTAGGCGAGGAAGATGCACAGTCCCACCGCGGTGAGGATGATGGTCGATCCGATTGACAGTCCGGCCAGGGCGGAGACGCCGATGTGCCCGACGATGGCCGTGTCGATGAGCACGAAGGTCGGCTCGGCGATGAGCTGGCCGAATGTGGGGAGGGCCAGCGCGAGTATGCGGCCGTATGCGGCTCGGTTACCGGTGCGGGCCGTGCCGGCGGTCGCGGGATCGGATGATTGTGGGTCAGGGGTGTGCACATGCACACTGTAGCTCATATGGGCGGGTGCGTATGCGGCATCGAAGAGCTGAAAGCGCGGCGGTGATCCGAATGGGGCGCCGCTTATATCGCATGACGACGTGTTTGGCAAATCGAGTGGGGGCGTTTATGGACTTATCCCCATGTTATGCACAGAGTTATCCCCCTGATGTGGATAACTGCATATGTTATCCCCAGAGTTATCCCCTAAATGTGGATAACTCAACTTTTTTGTCCACATGACGTCACCCGTGCGTGTCGCGCAGGTAAACGCCGGCTGAATATGACTTGCGAGCAAGCCGTGCGTGACGGTGACGAATGTCGCGTCCGCTTACCGCGACATGCCGTCCGAGAGATGGCCCTGTGCATTTTTCGCCAGATATCTTCCACCGGAAAAGCTCCGATATATACTCAAGTCTTATGGCAGCAGAAGAAACGAATTGGGGAGGGCCGCGCCCGCAATCAGGTGGCTCGTATGTGCAGGGCGACGCGGGGTCGCCGGGGCGCGACGCCGTGTTCGACGCGTGCTCCGCACGACGACGAGGCGGAGATGGCGGTGCTCGGCGGCATGCTGCTGAGCAAGGACGCCATCGGCGAGGTCAGCCAGATGATCGACGTCACCGACTTCTACCAGCCGAAGCACCAGACGATATACGAGGCGATCATCGACCTGTTCTCGAACTCGCAGAACGTCGATGTGGTGATCGTCGCCAACCAGCTGATGAAGGACGGAAACCTCGACAAGGTGGGCGGCGCCGACTATCTGCACACGCTCGTCGCGTTCGTGCCGACTGCCGCAAACGCCACGTACTATGCCGAGATCGTGCATCAGCGGGCGATATTGCGCAACGTGATCGCGGCCGGCACCAAGATCGCGCAGCTCGGCTACTCGGCGGAGGCTCGCAGGCCGAAGACGTGGTGAACCTCGCGCAGGCCGAGGTCTACGAGATGAGTACCGGACGCGTCAAGCAGGACTACGAGGCCATCGGTCCGGTGGTGCACGATGCGCTCGAACAGCTCGACAAGCTGCAGAACGGCGACCTGAAAACCGGCGTGCGAGGGTTTCCGCGATATCGACGACGTGACCCAGGGCCTGCAGCCCGGCCAGATGGTGGTCGTGGCAGGGCGCCCCGCCATGGGCAAGTCGACGCTGGGCATCGATTTCGCCCGTGCGGCCGCGCTGCATCACAATATGACGTCGATCGTGTTCTCGCTGGAGATGAGCAAGGTGGAGCTTGCGCAGCGCATCATCTCCGCCGAGACCAACATTCCGCTCGCGGCGATGCGCCGCGCCGACGACATCACCGCCGACCGGTGGAACACGCTCAACAATTTCTGGAACAAGTTGCAGAACGCGCCGCTGTTCATCGATGATTCGCCGAACATGTCGCTGATGGAGATCCGTGCGAAATGCCGCCGTCTCAAGCAGACCAACGACCTCAAGCTCGTCGTTATCGACTACCTGCAGCTGATGTCATCCGGCAAGCAGGTGGAAAGCCGACAGCAGGAGGTCTCGGAGTTCTCGCGAGCGCTGAAGCTGCTCGCCAAGGAGCTGGAAGTGCCGGTCGTGGCGTTGTCCCAGCTGAACCGTGGGCCCGAGATGCGCAACGACAAGAAGCCGCAGCTGTCCGACCTGCGCGAATCCGGCTCGATCGAGCAGGACGCCGACGTGGTGTTGCTGGTTCATCGACCGGATTTCTACGACAAGGAGGACCGGCCCGGCGAGGCAGATATCATCATGGCGAAGCATCGTAACGGTCCGACGGAGACGTTCCATCTGGCGTTTCTGGGCGCATACTCGAAGTTCAAGGACATGCCGCAGGACTACAACAGCGATCAAGGAGTGTGACGATGGGTGAGGAAAACGGATCCCAGCCTCGTGAAACATCGCGTGAAACACAGCGCGAGGCACTGGCGGGCAGTCGGATGCGGCGCGTCCATGGACCGCGTTCGCCACGCCGCTGATCGGCAAAGCCGTACGCGGCGCCTCTCGGCTGCTGCGGCACGGCGGCAGCGCGTTCCCCGGCAAGATCGTCGAACAGATCGACCCCGGTTTCCTCGCCCGCACGCTCGCCGACTTGCCGTATGGCGTGGTGCTGGTGTCGGGCACGAACGGTAAGACCACCACGACGCGCATGGTCGCCTCGATGCTGGAGACGCTGGGACTCAAGGTGTTCACCAATCCGACCGGCTCCAACTTCACGCGCGGCGTCGTCTCGGCGCTGCTGACCGAAGTGCCGTTGAGCGGTAGCTGGACGCCGACGTGGCCGTGCTTGAGCTTGACGAGGCGTATGCGGTGAAATTCGTGCAGCAGGTGAAACCGCGGTTCGCGCTGTTGCTCAACGTGATGCGCGATCAGCTCGACCGGTTCGGCGAGATCGACAACACCGCGCGTCTGCTGGAGCGTGTCGCCGAAGCGACGACGGGCACCGTGGTGCTCAACCGTGAGGATCCGCGAATCGCGCGTTTCGCTTCGGCCGTGCCGGAAGGCACCGGAGTGCGCTATTTCGGGCTGGCGCCCGAACTGCGTCGGTTCTTCCCCTCCGACGACGACATGCAGACCACCGTCGCCGAAGAGGCCGCGAGCGTGGCCGGCAATGGCAGGCCGTCGGCAAATGACCGCGCGCAGCAGGAGCCGGCAGGCACATCGGTTTCGACTGAGGCCCCCGATGCCGATGGGCGCGAGGCGACGGCCGATGTCACGCTGACCCGTGTCGGCAACCATGAGGCCGATTTCCTGATTGACGGGCGGGCCGTCCATACCGCCGTCAAGCTGGAAGGCGTGTACAACCTGTTCAACGCGGCGGCGGCGCTCGCCACCGTACGCGCGGTCATGGCGCAGGATATTGCTTCGGCGCAGGTCGCCGAGACCGTCCCCGCCAAAACCATGCCCGGCCAAGCCTCGCATGCGTCTGACGCGGCGATATCTGACGAGAGCCCAGTAGACAGCCCAGTAGACCATGACCGGCTTCTGGCGGCGCTCGCGAGGTGACCCCCGCGTTCGGCCGCGGCGAAACGATTGCGGTCAACGGCAGCGACGTGCAGCTGCTGCTCGTCAAGAACCCGATGGGCTTCAGGCTGTCGCTCGGCTCGTTCCCGCCCGACGGGCATGACACGATGATTGCCATCTGCGACCTGTACGCGGACGGGCGCGACATGAGCTGGCTATGGGATGTCGATTTCACCAGCCTGCGCCCGACTGGCGTCGCGATGGTGTCGGGTACGCGAGCCTGGGACATGGCGTTGCGGCTCGAATACGATCAGGTCAGGGTGGAGCAGACCGGCACGGATCTGGAGGCGGCGGTGCGGCAGTTCGTCACCGCCCGTCCCGGTGTGCCCAAACACATCTACTGCACGTACACGTCGATGCTCCGCGTGCGTGCCGAACTCGCCAAGCTGACCACCGTCGCCGATGCCGGCGTCGGGCGATGAACGGCGCGACGACTGACAGCATGAGCGGGAAAGGCGAACGGATATGGGAAAAGTGATCGACGTGATGTCCCTCTACCCGAAGGACATGAACATCTACGGGGATTCCGGCAACGTGCTGGTGGTTCTGCGCCGGCTGGCACTGTACGGGTATGAGCCGCGCCTGCACGCATACAATCAGGGCGACGAATGGCCCGAGCGCGTGGACATGATCCTCGGTGGCGGCGGTCAGGACACCGGGCAGAAGAAAATCACCGGCGACCTGTTCAAGCGGGCCGGCCGGCTGCGCGACCTGGCCGCGGACGGTACGCCGATGCTGATGATCTGCGGCCTGTTCCAGCTGTTCGGCGAATACTTCGAGACCTCGGAAGGCGAGCGGTTGGACGGCATCAACGTGCTCGGCGCGTACACGGTGGGGCAGAGCCACCGGATGATCGGCAATCTGGTCGAGCACAGCGACGAATTCGGCGACGTGATCGGCTATGAGAACCATTCCGGGCAGACGTTCCTGCGCGAGGGAACGTTGCCGCTGGGGCATGTCGATCACGACGGTACCGGCAACAACGGCGAGGATCATACGGAAGGCGCTCGTGTCGGCAATGTCATCGGCACGTACATGCATGGCTCGCTGCTGCCGAAGAACCCCGCGGTCGCGGATTTCCTGATTCGGGCCGCAGTGACGAGACGGTACGGGGAGTTCGAGCCGGACCAGTCCAGCGAGCAGATGTTCGAACTGGCACGGTTGGACGCTCTGGCGGACAAGGCCCGCAAGGTCGCCGCCGCCCGCCCCCGGTGAATTGGACGGTTCCGCGCCCTCGGACTCTGCGATGCTTGACGGGTCGATGAGCTTGATGGGTCGATGAGCGGATTGCCGGGGCGTGGTTTCCATCACGGCGTGGTTTCCATCTCATAGTGGAAACCACGCCACCCCTATCGCGTTATGCGACGGGTGGGGGTAATCTTGGAACCACAAGTAACCAAAGGAGGTATCATGGCTGATTTCGATTTGGGTGAAGGCCTGCGCCGGGTGTTTCTCGCGGGCGTTGGGGCATTGGCCACCGGCGTTGAGCTGGGGCAGCAGAGCTTTGAGAAGAGCCAGCAGATCGTCGACGGTCTGGTGAAGAAGGGCGAGCTCACCGTGGAACAGGGCAAGGCGTTGAACACCGAGCTCAAGCACAAGGCGCAGGAGCCAAGGAGAAGGCCGAGGAAAAGACTGAGGGCGCCAAGGAGCAGAGCGATGCCGGTGCCGCCGCCGAAGATCCTTCCCCGGCGGAAGGCTCCGCTGCTTAGCATGCCGGAGCAGCACACCATGCCGTCCTATACCGCGGGCGGCCATGCCGGCGACCCACGGCATGATCCGGAACGGGGGAAATCCGCATCGGGGTCGGACGGTTCGGCGAAAGACGGTGTCGTGACGCGACGTGCCGGCAAACGCCGCGAATGGGACGGGTCTCCCACCATCGGGCTGTTCAACAATCATCGCGACACCTTCTCCAGCCGATATCACCTGACGAGGCGCGGGAAAGTCAAGCGCCTCGGACAGATCATGCGCATTGCGAACCAGTTCGACGTGGTGCACGGCCTCACTCCGGTGAAGATGAGGCTGATGCTGGAGGCGCTGGGCCCCACATTCGTCAAGGTCGGGCAGATACTGTCCATGCGGTCGGAGATTCTGCCGCAGTCGTTCTGCGACGAGCTCGCGAAGCTGCGCGCCGATGCCGACCCGATGCCGTATCAGATCGTCGTCGACACGTTGACGCAGGAATATGGCCGCCCCATCGGCGAGGTGTTCGCCCGCATCGATCCGACGCCGCTCGGTTCCGCATCCCTCGCGCAAGTGCATCGCGCCACGCTGGTCACCGGCGAAGACGTCGCGTGAAGGTGCAGCGGCCTGGCGTGCGCGAGATCATGGCGTTGGATGTGTCCATCATGCGTTCGATCGCCCGGACTGCCACGAAGATGCTGCCCAGTGCGCAGGTGTGGATCTTGGCGGCGTGGTCGAGGAACTGTGGGATACGTTCGAATCCGAGACGGATTTTCTGGTGGAGGCGCGTAACCTCAGCGAGTTCAAGCGCTTCTGCGAAGCCTATCGGTATA
>ENA-OUNI01001012-OUNI01001012.1-human-gut-metagenome-genome-assembly--contig:-NODE-1012-length-11782-cov-2.005062_pt1 | contig 11782 bp, 14 predicted proteins | sample MGYA00242499_ERZ504580 | MGnify/ENA primary metagenome ERZ504580 (study PRJEB26092, sample SAMD00036315) | human gut metagenome | host: Homo sapiens | study: EMG produced TPA metagenomics assembly of... | reverse complement strand
GGCGGGTGTATGGCGGGGGGAGGACACGACGGAGTTTATCCGGATGAATGCCGACAGCCGCGTGATGCGGTATTTCCCCGAAGCGGCTCTCGCCGGAGGAATCCGTGGAGTTTCTCGGTCGGATAAAGCGGGAGTTTGCAGTGTACGGTTACGGGCTCTTTGCCGTGCGGGAGCGTACCGGAGGACATTTTGTGGGGTTTGTCGGGCTGCACCGTTTCGATTTCGATGCGGATTTCGCTCCGGGTGTGGAGATAGGGTGGCGGCTGCTGCCGGAGTATTGGGGACAGGGGTATGCGCCGGAGATGGCGGCGGCATGTCTGGCATACGCCCGTGATACGCTTCATCTAAAGGAGGTCTTCTCTTTTACTGCTGTGCAGAACCGGCCCTCCGAACGGGTGATGCAGAAACTCGGGATGTACCGGGTGAAGGAGTTCGACCATCCGGCCGTTCCGGCAGGCCATCCGCTGTCGCGGCATGTGCTCTATGTGATGGAGTTCCGGGAGGAAGGGTGAAAGTTGCGACCGTAAGGCAGGGGAGGGAATTCCTTCCCTGTCGCTTTGATGGGCGGCAGGGCGTGGAGTGTCCGGCTTTCTGAGGTTGCGGTACATGGAAACGGAGGAGATTTTCCCGGCGTGGAGAGCTTGCGGGGCTTTTGGTTTCCTGCGGTAAATGTTATCTTTGTGCCTAAGCAAGTATTAACAGCAAAAAAGGATTTCACACATGAAGAAAGGTATCTTGTTGGCGGCTTCGCTCGTGGTTGCGGGAGGTATTGCGGCCGATGCACAGTCCATAACCGGCGATGACGTGGCGCGGATGCGCGACCGTTTCCGCGGCGACCCGTCCGTCGTGGCCATACAGAACGTATTGACCTCCAACGGCGATATACGGCCCTGGCGCTGAATCACGGGCTCGACGGTAAGGTGGACCATTATTTCAAATACAGGGTGAATGTGAAGGGGATTACCGACCAGAAGCAGTCGGGCCGCTGCTGGATGTTCACCTCGATGAACGTACTCCGTCCTTCGGTCATGGAGAAGTACAATTTGGATGAGTTCGATTTTTCGCATAACTATCTTTATTTCTGGGATATGCTCGAAAAGGCGAACCTCTTCCTCGAAAACGTGGCCGCGACCGCATCCAAGCCGATGGACGACCGGGAGGTCGTACACTACTTTTCCGCTCCGCTCGACGACGGCGGGGTATGGAACCTCTATTACAACATTGCGGGCAAGTACGGGGTGGTGCCTGCGCAGGTGATGCCGGAGACTCCCCATTCGGAGAATACGGCCCAGATGGTGGCGCTTATCAACGAGAAGCTGCGGGCCGAGGGGTACAGGCTGCGGGAAGCGCTGGCCGGTACGAAAGGCAAGGCCCGTGCGGCGGTGGTGAAGGAGCATAAGGATGCCGCGCTGAATGACGTTTACCGGATGTTGGCGCTGTGCTCGGTGAACCTCCTGTCGAATTTGAATGGAGGTTTCGTGACCGTGCAGGCAATCTCGTCTCCAAAACCTATACGCCGCTGGAGTTTTATGCCGAGATTACTCCGGACGACTATTCTCCGGAGAACTACATCATGATAATGAACGACCCCACGCGCGAATATTACCGGGTGTATGACATCAGCAACTACCGCAATACGGTCGAAGGGGTGAACTGGGTGTACCTCAACCTGCCGAACGACGCCATCAAGCGTGCAGCGCTCGCCTCCATCAAGAATAATGAGGCCATGTATGCGTCGTGCGACGTGAACAAGCACCTCAACCGCAGGACGGGTGTCATGGACCCCGCCATGTACGACTACGGCGCACTCTTCGGGTGGACCTGTCGATGGATAAGAAGGCGCGGATACTGACCCGGCAGAGCGGTCGAGTCATGCCATGACGCTTATCGGTGTGGATACGGACGAGAACGACGTGCCTGTGAAGTGGGAGTTCGAGAACAGTTGGGGTACGGAGTATGGCAACGAAGGGGTACCTGACCTTACGGACGCCTGGTTCGACGAATACATGTTCCGGCTCGTCATCCACAAGCGGTATCTGGATGAGAAGGCCGTCGAGGCGCTTTCGGGCGAACCCGTCGTACTGCCCGCGTGGGACTATATGCACTGATGCGGAACGAAGAGTGCGGAAAGCGGAGGGCGGACGACAATCCGCCCTCCGCTTTCCGTGTTCCGGCATCTTTCGGATGATGGCGGGGAGTCGGCCGGCCGGTCAGAAGTAGTCGGAGAAGTAGGGCTGTCCGTCGGGGATGATTTCTTCCAGAAGTCGCAGCGTCCGTTTGTCGGTGTGCAGCCGTTCGATTCTGGCGAGATAGGAGGGGCGTTTGTAGCCCATGAGCATGGCCGAAAGGGTCTGTATGTCGAGTTCCACCGCTTTGCCTGCCGGTTCGTCGGTCACGGAGACGGTACCTTCCCGGTCGGTTGCGACACTGAAGATGCCGTTGTTCCACTCCGCCATGGGGTCGGTCACGACGAAATGGAAGGGGCGTATGCTCCCTTCGAACGGATAGAGGCGCAGGAACTGGGCGACGTCCACGATGCGGGCCATGAAGTAGGGTTCTATCGTCTCCTGTATCTGACTTCGTCGAGCAGGAAGCCAGCGGTTCGCCCGTGTAGATGTGTCCCTTCACGCGTCTATCATGGAGTAGTGCGCCCGGATAAAGTTCCACAGCCCCTTGCGGGCCTCCTGCGTGAGATAGACCATTTCGCGGATGTGGAAAACGTCCTCCTCCACCCAGTAGAGCAGGAATCCCTGGGGGATATCCTTTGCGTCGTAATAGACCGCCGCCGTCCGTTCCTCCTCGTTCTCCCAGCGCCAATACTCCATCCACTCGAAATCGTTGCGGATGAGGGCGCCGTGCGTGCAGCGGGCGAAACGGTCGTACGTTCCCTTGACGTCTTCGTCGCCTACGGGGAGCCGTTCGACATGGCCCGGCACCTCGACGGTTTCCGGTATCTCCGTATCTTTCAGGGTAAAGGTGATGTGGTCGGACATGATTTCCCACCCCTTGCGTCTGTAATAGGGAATGGAGTAGGGATAGAGATAGGAGACATACTGCTCCGCCTTGCGCATCTTTTGCAGTGCAAGCCGTATCAGGTCGTTCATCAGGCCCATGCCGGCGAATTCGGGTAGGTGCCCACTCCCGTCACGCCGCCCATTCTGAAGATGCGGCTGTGAATGTTCACTTCGCACGGATAGATACATATCTGCGACACGAGTTCGTCGTCGTGGGTGAACCAGCCGAATACGTCGGCTTCCTGCAGAATAGGACGTTTGGAGCGTCTCAGTTCTCCGTCCTCATAGCCGCTCTCCTCCAGCTCCCGGTCGGTGACCTGAAAGACATATCGCAGCAGTTCATTGTATTGGTCGAGGTATTTCAGGCTGACGGGTTTTATCTTCAGGCTCTCCTTTATCTTGTTTTCGTGCATTTGTGTCGGGTTTGTTCCGTGCAAATTTATTGAAAATTGTCGAGCATTGGAACGGAACGTGGCCGCTGTCCGCATCAGGACATGAAAAACCCTCCGTGTACCGACGGAGGGTTTCGGCTGCAGGCCCTGCACGGCGGGCATCAGTAGGTGCGTTCGCGCACCGCGACGAGCTCCTGCCACTCGGGGTGGCGGCGGATGTAGGAGGCGACGAATCCGCACTGGGGGATGACCTTGCTCCCCTGTTCCCGGATGTCGGTGAGTGCCTTGAAGGCTATCTGGCTCCCGACGCCCTGGGCCCGCGTGGTCGTAAGGCACCTCCGTGTGGGTGAGCGCCACTTCTCCGCCCGGTGCGAGATAATACTCTATCATGGCTATCTGGCCGTCTTCCAGGTCGAGTTCGTACCGCCGTTTGGCGGTGTTGTTGCTGAATCTGTAATCTTTCATGGCAGTATCGTTTGAATCGGTTCCGTTACAGATAGAGCAATAACCCTGCCACTGCCGAGAGGACGATGATGAGGATAGGATTCACCTTTTTGAACGAAGCGAGGAAGGCGGCGGCGAGTATCGCCCAGCTTTCCAGTCGATGAAGGTTCGGGGGTGAGGAGCAGGAGCGCCGCGGCCATTATCATTCCTATCATCATCGGTTTCATTCCCTCCATGGCGCCGGACACGTAACGGTTGGCGCGCAGCCTGAGATAGAACTTCGTGGCCGCAAGCATCAGGGTAAGCGACGGGATGCAGGCAGCCAGCGTAGCGAGGGCCGCACCCCAGACCGTACCCGTCACGGCATATCCGACGTATGTGGCGCTGTTGATGGCGATAGGGCGGCGTGACCTGTGAGATGGCGATGATGTCGGTGAGCTGTTCGGATGTGAGCCATCCGCGCTGTACCACGATTTCGTTCTGGATGAGCGAGAGCATGGCGTAGCCGCCGCCGAACCCGAAAAAGCCTATCTTGAGATAGGAGAGCAGCAGTTGGAGGTATATCATTGCATTCCCTCCTTTCCGTTCCCGGCCGTGCCGCGTTTGTCGTGCAGTGATGGAGGATGCCCGCGGCCGCACCCGCTATGATGAACCAGACGGGGGATACGCCGAGCTGCCATACGATGACGGCCGCGATTGCCGCGAGCGCGATTTTCCACCAGACCATTCCGCGGGCGAGATTCAGGATGGGGGCTGCGATGAGTGCAATCACGGCGGGGCGCATTCCCTTGAAGGCGGCATCCACGTAACGGTTCTCGCGGATGTCCGTGAAATAGATGGCTATGAGCAGGATGATGACGAACGACGGGAGTACCACGCCCGCCACGGCCGAGAAGGCGCCCCGGTAGCCGGCTATCTTGTAGCCGACGAATACGGCCGAGTTGAGGCTATCGGCCGGGAGCCGGACTGGGCCAGCGTAAGCAGTTCGAGAAAGTCACCGCGTGCTATCCAGCCGCGCCGGTCTATCATCTCCCGTTCGATGAGGGGTATCATGGCGAAGCTCCTCCGAAGGTGAAAGCACCTATTTTGAAAAAGGTCGTGAAGAGCGAGAGGCATACCCGCAGGCTGCCTGTACCCTTCGGTTGTACGTTGCGTATGTGCCGTAACTCTTTTTTCATGACGCTGTCGCCGTTTCCTTTCGGGGGTGCCGGCTGGTTCATGCCGTTTATGAGCGCTGCGGCGGTCACGACGGCGAGCGCCGCCGTTTCGGTGCGCAGACGGCTCTCGCCGAGGCTCACCTCCGTGAATCCCGCGGCCCGGCCGCCGTTATCTCCTCGTCGGAGAAGTCGCCCTCGGGGCCTATCAGGACGAGGACGTTCCCGCCCCTGGGCAGCGCGTCGCCGATGAAGCGCCGTTGCGTATCGGGGCGGCAGTGCGCTATGAGTTTCACGCCGTCAAAAGGTATGCCTATCACTTCCTCTACGGGCGTCAGTTCGTCCAGCTGTGGACGGTAGGCTTCAGGGACTGCTTGACGGCACTTGTCACTACCCGTTCGCCCCGTTCGCGTTTGAGCGTCCGGCGTTCGCTGCGGCGGCATTCGATGGGGATGATACGGTCGATGCCCGTTTCTGTCGCCTTTTCCAGAAACCATTCGTAGCGGTCGGTATTCTTGGTCGGCGCGACGGCCACCGTCACTCCGTAACTGCGTTTGCCGTATTCGGGGAGCGTCTCCGTGATGCGTACCCGGCAGTGTTTCGGGTCGGGTTGCAGAACGGTGGCCCGGTAGAGATTGCCGCACCCGTCGGTCAGGTGGAGTTCGTCGCCCGTCCTCAGGCGCAGCACCTTCATGCAGTGTGCCGACTCCTCTTCGGGCAGTGTATATTCGGGCAGGGAGATGTCGGGCGTGTAAAATAATTGCATTTGTATCGCTAAAATCGTAGTTTTGTACGTTATATAGAGTAACGCAGGTGAATCGAAAAAACGCATAAAAGTATGAAAAAAATCCCATTGCTATTGACCACAGTGTGTATTATGACCGCAGTTTCATCGTGCGGCAGCAAGGAGGCGCCGGCCGGTGCCAATCCGCTGCTCTCCGAATGGGATACGCCTTACGGCGTTCCCCCGTTCGATAAAATCAAGGTATCGGACTATATGCCGGCTTTCCGGGAGGCCATGAAGCTCCATCGGGAAGAGATAAAGGCCATTGCGGAGAATCCGGAGGAGCCCGATTTCGAGAACACCGTTCTCGCCTTCGACAACGCCGGGGAGATGCTTACGCGCGTGGAGCAGGTATTCTGGAGCGTGGCGGCCGCCGACACCAATCCGCAGATGCAGGCCGTACAGGAGAAGGTCGCGCCGATGCTGTCGGAGCATTATGACGGCATCATGCTCGACGAGAAACTGTTCGACCGCATCCGGAAGGTGTACGAGGGCCGCGATGCGGCGGGGCTCGACCGGTTGCAGAAACGTCTGGTGGAGAAGGTTTACAAAGATTTCGTCCGGTCGGGAGCCAATCTGACCGCCGAACAGAAGGCCGAATTCAAGGAGATAAACAGCCGGCTTTCGGAACTGACTTTCCGTTTCGGGAAAAACCTGCTCGAAGAGAACGCGCGTTTCCGGATGGTGCTGAATGAGGAGGATGTGGAGGGACTGCGTCGGGCGTGCGCGGCGCGGCCCGCAATGCCGCCAAAGAGGCGGGACTCGGCGACGACAGATACCTTTTCGATATCGGGAAACCCAGCATGTTGCCTTTCCTCTCCTATTCGCCGCGCCGCGACCTGCGTCAGGAGCTTTATACGGCTACATAGAGAAGTGCGACCACGGTGACGAGCTCGACAACAAGCAGTTGATAAACGAGATAATCGAACTGCGCACGCGTCGGGCCAATCTGCTCGGTTACGGTACGCATGCGGAGTATGTGCTCGACGCCAACATGGCCAAGACTCCGGAGAACGTGTACGGGCTGCTCGACGAGATATGGACGCCGGCGCTCGACAGGGCCGCGGGAACTTGCCGAGATGAAGGAGCTGAAGCGCAAGGAAGACGCAGCGACGATTTCGCCTCGTGGGACTGGTGGTATTATGCTGAGAAGATACGCAAGTCTAGGTATAACCTCGACCAGGAGGCGCTGAGGCCCTATTTCCCGTTGGAAATGTCAAACAGGTATTTTCGAGCTGAGCAACCGGCTTTACGGCATCACGTTCCAGCCGGCGGTGCTGCCGGTCTACAACAACGAATGCGTGGCCTACGAAGTCTACGATACCGACGGCAGCCTGCTCGGCATCCTGTATATGGACCTGTATCCGCGTGCCGGCCGCAAGGGGCCGGGGGCGTGGTGCGGTACGTTCCGGGACCAGAGTTACAAGGACGGTGAACGGGTGGTGCCGGTGGTCTATATCGTGGCGAATTTCACCCGTCCGAACGGGACGATTCCCGCCCTGCTCGATTTGGACGAAACCACCACCTTTTTCCACGAGTTCGGGCATGCTCCATTCGCTCTTCAGCGACGTGCCCTATCGCGGACTGCTTGCCGTAGAGAACGATTTCGTGGAACTGCCTTCGCAAATTATGGAAAACTGGGCTACCGAGCCGGAGATGCTCCGCAGTTATGCCATCCATTGGCAGACGGGCAAGGTCATCCCCGAAAACCTGATTAAGCGCATACAGGAGAGCGCTCTGTTCAATCAGGGATTCGAGACGGTGGAACTCGCGGCGGCTTCCTATTCCGATATGGAGCTGCACGACATGGAGGAGTATGTCCCCGTTGACCTGGATGCATTTGAGAAGCGCGTTCTGAACGAGGAGCGGGGACTGATACCCCAGATAGAGCCGAGATACCGTTATCCCTACTTCTCGCATATCTTCGACGGAGGCTATTCGGCCGGCTATTACGGTTACCTCTGGGCGGAAGTGCTCGATAAGGATGCGTATGAAGCCTTCCGGGAGACGGGCGAACTGTTCAACAAGAAGGTCGCTGCCCGGTTCCGTGAGGAGATACTCTCCAAAGGGGGGACGGAAGACGGCATGGTGCTCTATGAGAATTTCCGCGGACGTCAGCCCAGTCGGCTGCCTCTGCTCGTGTCGCGGGGACTGGTAGAGGAACCGGCGGCGAACGGTGCGGAGTAGACACAGAGGCCGGGGCGGTCGTTCTGGCGGAGGTTCCCCGGCGGATTGGATTTCGGAGGTGCAGGCCCTATGGGCCTGCACCTCCTGTTTCGGCCAGGTCGGACGGACCGGCCGAATAGCGACGGAGGCAGAGGGATGACGGACGGTGAGGGTGTTGCAATGCGATAGCTCCGGCACACGTAACGTGTGCCGGAGCTATCGTAAGTGTATGTTAGAGCGGAAAAAGATTACTTTTCGCGGCGGATATCGCCGAAATAGCGGTCGAGCAGTTTGCGGGCGGCGACGAACGAACTGAGCCGGTCGCCGAGTACCTTGCGTTCGAAGTCCGGAAGGGCCGCTTCGATATCGGGGTCGTGGTAGAAGCTGTTGCGCAGCGCCTCGTTGATGGTTTCGTACATCCAGTATTTGTTCTGTCTGCGGCGGTTGGAGGTAAAGAAGCCGTTGCGGTGCGTGCAGGCGATGAAGTCGCCGACCTCCTTCCATATTTCGGAAAGTCCGCTGCCGTCCACCGCCGAACAGGTGAATACCTGCGGCCGGCATCCCGACTCCGGTTCCGGAAACAGATGGAGCGCATTGGATATCTGTGCTTTCGCCAATTCGGCCTTGTCGGATGTTTTCGCCGTCCGCCTTGGTGATGACCACCAGGTCGGCCATCTCCATGATGCCGCGTTTGATGCCCTGCAGTTCGTCGCCGGCTCCGGAAATCTGGAGCAGCATGAAGAGGTCTACCATGGAGTGGACGGCCGTTTCGCTCTGTCCTACGCCGACGGTTTCGATGAATATCGTATCGAAGCCGGCCGCTTCGCAGAGGATGACCGTCTCGCGTGTCTTGCGTGCCACCCCCCCCAGCGAACCCGCCGACGGAGAGGGGCGGATGAAGACGTCCGGATTGGAGGAGATGCTCTCCATGCGTGTCTTGTCGCCGAGGATGGAGCCGCCACTCCGTTCCGAACTCGGGTCGATGGCGAGTACCGCCAACCGGTGGCCGAGCGAGGTCACCATGTTTCCGATTGCTTCGATGAAGGTGGATTTTCCCGCTCCCGGTACGCCTGTGATGCCGATGCGCACCGAATTTCCGGAACGGGGCAGGCAGCGTTCGATTATCTCCTGTGCCTGTTCGTAGTGTTCGGGAAGGTTGCTCTCGACGAGGGTGATGGCTTGCGACAGTACCGTGATATCGCCGGCGAGGATGCCTTCCACATATTGGGCCGTCGTGAGCGCGGGTCGTTTTTCCGCCGGAAATGGGGATTGACGGAGGGTTGTCCGTTCACGCCTTCGGTGACGTGCAGGGCGCTCCCTTCATTCTCTTCGCGGTGGCGGTGTTCCCAGTGTTCGGAAAATTTCATTTTTCGTGTCGCGGTTTAGTGGATGATGTCGGCGACGTCTGCCGCGGAGAGCGACGAGGGATTGCCTACCCAAAGGATGCGTCCCCGTTTGTCGTAAATGACCGAGTAGGGGACATAACGGGCCGAGAAAGCGAGAAGACCGAACCATCGCCGTCATAGCCCACGCGGTAGGAGGGGTTGCCTCCGAGCAGGACGATATGACGGCATCGTCCTTCTCGCGTGTCACTACGATGACGGCCAGCCGGTCGCCGTAAGATTTGGCGAGTTCGTCGAGCTGTGCGAGCCGTTCCGCACCCTTGGGATTGGAGGAGTGGTAGAACTCGACCATGACCGCTTTCCCGTCGGAGACGGGAGCTCCGTTGAGCCATTGTGTTATATTCAGGTCCGGTACGCGTTCGCCTATCACGAGCCGCTGTGCATGCAGCGGTATGGCTAAAATGGCCAATAATGCCATCGTCAGTAATCTTTTCATCGTTTTTCCGTGTTTCGTTTCTTCTGCGGCGGACAATGCCGTCTCTCCGTATGCGGGCAAATATCGGGCCCTGTTCCGTGGGTACTCTATCGTGCGAATTTACGATTTTTATTTCATACTTCTGCGCCTTTCTGCCGGAAAGCTGTCGGGAGGGCGGCTGCCTCTGTCGTTCACGGTGAGGAACGGTATGACGGGCTGCCCTGCGGCAGGCGGTCGGAGACCGGCCGGCGGCGTAGCGTGAAGGATGCCAGTTGCGGAAAAAGGGAGGCTGTATGGCGGTTTTTCGATAGATTGTTTTATCTTTACGGGCACGGAATCTTTCATCAAACAGGGGAATGTCATGAATGTCGGGTTCGATGCGAAGAGGCTTTTCTTTAACGGAAGCGGTTTGGGAAACTATGCGAGGAGTACGGTGAGGCTGTTGGCCGAATACGCTCCGGATAATCGCTATACCTTGTTTACTCCGCGGGAGGGCAACTGCTGCGGGTTCGAGGTGCCGGACAATGCCGGAATCGTGACGCCGCAGGGTATCCGGGCGCTTTCCGGTTCGCTCTGGCGCAGTTACGCCATGGGCCGCGCCATCCGCCTGAGCGGAGTGGATATCTTCCACGGCCTCAGCAACGAACTTCCGGCCGACATCGGACGTACCCGTGCGCGGAGCGTGGTGACGATGCACGACATCATTTTCGTGCACCATCCCGAACTCTATAAGCCGGCGGACCGGTGGCTCTATACGCGCAAGTATTCCCGAAGCTGCCGCAACGCCGACCGTATCATCGCCATCAGCCGTCAGACGGCGGGCGACCTCGTAAACTATTGGCATGTTCCGGAAGAGAAGATTGCGGTGGTGTATCAAGGGTGCGACCCGGCATTCGAGAAGACCGTCGGGGAGAAACAGCGGCGCGAAGTGCGTGCCGCCTACGGTTTGCCGGAACGGTATATCCTGAGCGTGGGGACGATAGAGGAGCGCAAGAATCTGATGCTGACCGTGCGGGCGATGGTCGCCGGAAAGCTCGACATCGACCTTGTGGCGTGCGGCAGGCATACTCGTTATGCCGACCGCGTGATGGAGTATGCCGCGGCGCACGGCATTGGCAGCCGTGTGAGAATGCTCCACAGCGTGCCGTTCAGTGACCTGCCAGCCTTTACCAGATGGCTTCCGTGTTCGTCTATCCCTCTTTTTACGAGGGGTTCGGAATTCCCATTCTCGAGGCGCTGAATTCGCGTGTGCCCGTCATTACCACCCGTGGCGGGGTGTTTCCGGAAACGGGTGGCGATGCCTGCATCTACGTGGAGCCGGAGAGTACGGACGAGATGCTCCATGCGCTGGAGACCGTGCTCGGCGACGGGCGGCGGCCGACGGGATGCGCGTGCGCGGTGCAGCCTATGCCCGCAATTTCCGCGAACCGGTCATTGCATCCAACCTGACGGCCGTTTACCGGAGTCTGTTGTAGAGCGGCGGTGCGTTTTACGAACCGGCCGGGCCGGAGGCGCACAGGGAGGGATGGTTCGGAGGTACGCCGTGCTGCTGTGGCGCGGGAAAAAATCGCGGGTTTGTTTCCGGCATCTGAAAAGAAAGATTATCTTTGTAACGTTTGGGATTTTCCGACCGCCGACAAGCGTGTCAATTCAGTTAAACCAAAAATATCAAAGAGATGAAAATTTCTCATATCGAACATCTCGGAATCGCCGTGAAGAGTCTGGAAGAGGCGATACCTTTCTGGGAAAACATTTTGGGTTTCAAGTGTTACAGTATTGAGGAAGTTGCCGACCAAAAGGTGAAGACTGCATTTTTTAAAGTCGGCCAGACCAAGATAGAGCTGCTCGAACCGACGAGCGAGGAGAGCACCATCGCCAAGTTTATCGCCAACCGGGGCGAGGGAGTGCATCATGTGGCGTATGCGGTGGAAAACATCGAGGAGGCGCTTGCGAGGCAGAAAGCAAAGGCGTACGCCTTATCGACAAGACGCCGCGCCGCGGGGCCGAGGG
>ENA-OUNI01001011-OUNI01001011.1-human-gut-metagenome-genome-assembly--contig:-NODE-1011-length-11793-cov-2.788874_pt1 | contig 11793 bp, 17 predicted proteins | sample MGYA00242499_ERZ504580 | MGnify/ENA primary metagenome ERZ504580 (study PRJEB26092, sample SAMD00036315) | human gut metagenome | host: Homo sapiens | study: EMG produced TPA metagenomics assembly of... | reverse complement strand
CTTTCTTTTCTTTTTCACTTTTTGTTCTCCTACCTTGCTGTTCTTTTTAGTCTACCAGCTTGTCCAGTTCTTTTACATATTCTGTCTGGCTGGAAATCTTGTGTTTTGCCTGCGCCGCATATTTGTTGACTGCCGCCTGCGACTTTTTGATTGACTGCATCGTGCCGGCTCCTGCCACGCATCCGCCCGGACAGGCCATGCCTTCGAGAAGATAACCGTTGTACTTTCCGGCCTTTGCCATTGTCAGCAGTTTCCGGCATTCCTTCAGACCTTCTGCATTTGCCATCTTGATTTCGCGGTCCGGGTATTTTTCACGGATTACATTTTCCACAGATTTTGCAACGCCGCCGGAGACAGCAAAGTTTCTTCCGTCCACCGATGCATCGCTGACGCCGTCCGGATCTTCCTCAAGTGCACTCACATCTACCTGGCGCGCATCGAAAATGCCCGACATCTCTTCAAACGTCAGAACGAAGTCCACCTCACTGCGGACAGACCGGCGCATGGCCTCCAGTTTTTTCGCCGCACACGGTCCGACAAAGACAACCTTCGCATTCGGATTGTGTTTCTTGATCAGACGCGCCGTCAGCGTCATCGGGGTCAGTGCCATCGAGATACAGTTAGCGTAATCCGGGAACAGTTTCTTCGCCATTACAGACCAGGCCGGACAGCAGGATGTCGCCATAAACGGCAGTTTCTCCGGAACTTCGTTCACAAAATCCTCTGCCTCCTGTGCCGCACAGAGATCCGCTCCGATCGCAACTTCAAAGACATCCGCAAAGCCGAGCTTTTTCATCGCCGCACGCAGTTTTCCAGGCGTTACTTTCGGTCCGAACTGGCCGACAAACGCCGGTGCCAGCGCTGCATAGACGCGCTCTCCCGACTGGATCGCACGGATTACCTGGAAGATCTGGGATTTGTCCGAAATAGCGCCGAACGGGCAGTTGACGAGACACTGGCCGCAGGATACACATTTCTCGTAATCGATATCCGCTTTTCCGTTCTCATCTGAACCGATGGCATCCATTCCGCAGGCTCTCGCACACGGACGCTCCTGAATGATAATAGCCTGGTATCCGCATACCTTGGCACACTGACCACATTTGACGCATTTATCCTGATCAATATAGGATCGTCCATTGGTGCGGTCCAGCGTAATGGCCTTTTTCGGACAGACTTCCACGCACGGATGTGCAAGACATCCCTGACATCCCTCCGTGATCAGAACCCGTTTTTCATGACAGGCGTTGCATGCAAATTTGATGACATTAATGAGCGGCGGTGTATAATACGTCTCCGCCTGATCCGCCAGTTTGATATTGTCCGAGATCGGGGCGTGCTCTGCCGCGCTTCTGCACGGAAGTCCCATTGCAAGGCGAAGCCGCTCTCCTACAATCGCCCGCTCCAGAAACACATCATTCTAAAATTTCCGACCTCACCGGGAATTACACGGTAAGGAATTTCTTCGATCGTCTTTTCCACCGGGGAGTCCACGTCATACGCCATTTTTGCAACTTCCGTAAAAATGGCATGGCGGATTTCCTGAATTCTTGTTTCTACTCCTCTCATTCTTTCTTCCTCCTGCCGTATTTTCCTCCGCATCTTTTCAGTTAAAATTTTTCCGCTTTCTATTACTATACTTGATTTCGAAAGTATTGTCATCTTTTTTCCGTATTTTTGCCGAAAAAATTTCGGTCTGCACAAAAAAGAACCTGCCGTCTCTGTATCATTTCACAGAAGTGACAGGTTTCTTATTTTTACCGCTCCCAGAGATCCGGGGCGAGTTCGTCTTTTTTCATACGCTGCATCAGTTCATCCACAGCCTGTTTCGGGTTTTTGTTTTCAAACAGAACCTGATTGACTGCCTGAATGATCGGCGTTTCGATTCCGAATTTTTTCGACAGAGTAAGACCCGCTTTTGCGGAATAGACGCCCTCGACGATCATCTGAACCTCATCCATCGCCTGCTGCATCGTTCTGCCCTGGCCGATCAGGTATCCGGCTTTCCGGTTCCGGCTGTGAACGGAAGCACACGTTACAATCAGGTCGCCGATACCGGAAAGACCGTAGAAGGTTTCCGCATGGGCGCCCATCGCCGTGCCGAGCCGTGCAATTTCCGCGATCCCGCGGGTAATCAGAGCCGCTTTCGTATTGTCGCCGTAGCCAAGACCATCCGCCGTTCCGGCTGCCAGTGCGATGACATTTTTCAGAGCTCCGCCAAGTTCAATTCCCGTGATGTCCGGGCTTGTGTAAACGCGGAAGACCGGACTCATGAACACATTCTGCACATACAGTGCGCTCTCGCGGTCATGCGCGCCGACAACGATCGTGGTCGGCAGGCCGCGGCCGACTTCCTCTGCGTGGCTCGGTCCGGAGAGAACAACGACATTCGCTCCCGGCACTTCCTCCTCGATGATCTGAGACATCGTCATCAGGGTATCGGCTTCCACGCCTTTTGCCACATTGACGATGAGCTGGCCGTCTGGAATATCCGCCGCATACTTTTTACATGTGGTTCGCACGTACGGGGATGCTTTTGCCATTACAAGGATGTCCTGTCCGGAAAGGGAGCCGCGCATATCGCAGGTGAATTTCATTTCATCCGGCAGTCTGACGCCCGGAAGCTTCGTCAGATGCTCTCTGTGTTCCTTTAAGCTCTTAATTTCCTTTTCATTTTCCGAGCAGATCGTCACGTCATGCCCGTTGCTGCAGAGCAGGAGGCCGAGGGCGGTTCCCCAGCTTCCTGCTCCGATGATGCTAATCTTTGCCATATTTTATTTCTCCGACTTTTTGGATAAATACGTTTTCCGCTCTGTTCCCGCGATGAGACGCTTGATGTTTGCACGGTGCTCCCAGAAGGCAAGCACGGCAAGAAGTGCGATCACCACGTACATCTCATAGAGATACGGCGGTTCCAGCGCAAAGCAGCCCGCCTGTCCCATGATAACGGCCATCGCAAAAAAGACAACGTAAACCATCATGGAACCGAGGGAAACATAGTGTGTTACTACAAGATTCAGGAAAAACAGCGCTGCACAGACCAGCGTGATTCTCCAGTCAAACGAGATAATCAGACCCGCGGTCGCAGCGATTCCTTTTCCGCCGCGGAAGCCTAAGTAAAACGGGAAGTTGTGGCCGAGAATCGTTCCAGCCGCAGCATACACCGTCAGCATTTTCAGCATTTCCGGGTGCGATGCACCGAAGATCAGGCGTACCGTCAGGACCGCCAGAATGCATTTGATGCAGTCGCCGGCAAGCGTGATGGCGCCTGCTTTTTTCCCTAAAGTCCGGAGCGCGTTGGTCGTTCCTGCGTTTCCGCTGCCGTGTTCCCGGATATCAATTCCCTTCGTCCTTCCATAAATATATGAGTCTGAAAAAGGCCAAATGCGTATCCGATCAAAAGGCATATGATCCGTACCATAACTCTTTACTGCTCCTTCTCTTTTCGTTCTCTGATGATGAATTTCAGCGGTGTGCCGCGGAAGCCGAACGACTCTCTGATTTTATTCTCCAGATATCGAACGTAGGAGAAATGCATCAGTTCTTTGTCGTTGACGAAAATAACAAATGTCGGCGGTTTGACCGAAACCTGTGTCATGTAGTAGATTTTCAGTCGTTTTCCACGGTCTGACGGCGGCTGCTGCATTGCCATTGCCTCGGTCAGAATCTCGTTCAGGACACCGGTCTGTACACGCAGGTTCTGATACTGCAGAACCATATCGATCGTTTCAAACAGTTTCGGAAGACGCTGCCCGGTCTTTGCAGAGATGAACAAAAGCTCTGCATATGGCATGTAAGCCAGTGTATTTCTTACTTTTTCGGTAAAACGATAGATCGTCTTATCGTCTTTTTCCAGAGCATCCCACTTGTTGACGGCGATAATCATACCTTTTCCGCGCTCATGGGCGATACCGGCAATTTTTGCATCCTGCTCTGTGACACCCTCGGTTGCGTCAATCAGAAGGACAACGACATCGGCACGCTCTACTGCAGAGACGGTACGGATGATACTGTATCGCTCCAGCTCTTCTTTTATTTTATTTTTCTTCCGAAGACCTGCGGTATCAATAAAAATATACTCATTTTCATTGTGCATAATCGTGGTATCAATCGCGTCACGCGTTGTTCCGGCAATATCAGATACGATGACACGGTTCGATCCCAGCAGCTTGTTAACCAGGGATGATTTTCCTACGTTCGGCTTTCCTACGATGCAATCCGTGGAATTTCACTCTCCTCCTCGTTTTCCATCTCCGGATCAAAGTATCCTGTCACCTCATCGAGCATATCGCCGATGCCGAGCTTTCCGGATGCGGAAATTGCATGCGGCTCCCCGATGCCAAGGTTATAAAATTCATATACATCCATCATCTGACGGTCAAAGTTATCTACCTTGTTGACAACGAGTACAACCGGCTTGCGGCTTCTTCTCAGCATGTCTGCCACTTTTGCATCCGCATCTACAAGTCCCTGACGGACGTCTGTGATAAAGATGATCACATTTGCGGTGTCAATGGCAATCTGCGCCTGGTCTCTCATCTGAGAAAGAATGATGTCTTTGGATTCCGGCTCAATACCACCGGTATCTACCAGTGTGAATTTGTGATTCAACCACTCTACATCGGCATAGATGCGGTCACGGGTTACACCCGGTGTGTCTTTTACAATCGAAATATTGTCTCCGGCTAATACATTAAACAGGGTGGATTTACCCACGTTCGGCCGGCCCACAATTGCTACAATCGGCTTGCTCATACATTGTTCTCCTTCTGTGTATCATCTCCTGGTTTTCCTCCACAACGGCTTTCACCAGGTCGCTGCCCGGCTCATCGATAATCTGTACCGGTGTTTTCAGGCGCTCTTCCACCTCTTCCACCGTCACATCGTCGAGAAAGACGTTTTTTCCCGAACGGAGCATGTTGCACGGAAGCAGCAGGCAGTCGCCAAGATCTCTTCCCTCTAACTGCTCCATCAGATCCTTTCCGGTAATCAGACCGGATACGGTAATGGATTCTCCAAAGAAATAGTTGATAATCGTGACAACCTCCGCCTGTACATTCGGATATTTTTCACGAATTTTCTGCATGTGTTTTTCCAACGACGGCGCCGCAGCTTTTCCGGTCGCAATCGTTACATGGCGGTGACGGTCATCCCCTTCTCGTTTCGAAAGTTCTTCCGCAACCTCGTCCTCCAGAAGCCGGAGCATTCCCACTCCGTTTTCCAGCTGGATATAGCCATCGTAATTTTCCTCCTCCGGGATCGGCTCTCCCGCCAGCAGATACCATTCATCACCAGCATGGATAAAGTGAAGTCCCCACTGTTCATACAGCTTTTTCTGCCATTTGTGAATCGTGGCAAGAACTTCTTTTGCATCCTCCTGGTAAACGGTTCCAGAGGCGCCAGTCCGTCGCGGTACTTCGAAAGTCCGACCGGGACAACCGAAACACTTTTCAGATGCGGCAGATATTTTGACAGATCCGAAATACTGCGCTCCAGCTCTGCGCCGTCGTTGTATCCCTTGCAGAGCACAATCTGTCCATTCATCTCGATTCCCGCCTCGTAAAGGCGCTGGACCTTCGGAAAGATATTGCCCGCAAAACGGTTGTGCAGCATTTTGCAGCGGAGCTCCGGGTTCGTTGTCTGGAACGAAATATTGATCGGTGCCAGATGGTAGCGGATAATCCGGTCGATATCGTGGTCGCTCATGTTGGTCAGTGTAATATAGTTTCCCTGCAGGAAGGACAGACGCGAATCGTCATCCTTAAAATACAAGGTGGGACGCATTCCCGGCGGCATCTGATCGATGAAGCAGAAAATGCAGTTGTTGCTGCAGGAACGGTACTGATCCATGAACTCGTTCTCGAATATGATGCCGATTTCCTCGTCATACTCTTTTTCGATTTCCAGGTCCCATTCCTCGCCGTCCTTTTTCCGGATCGTGAGTTCCAGATACGTGTCGTTGGTCTGGAAGTGGTAATCGAAGACGTCCTCGATGATTTCCCCGTTCACGCGGAGCAGTTCATCGCCCGGTTCGAGTTCCAGTTCTTCGGCAATACTGCCCGGTTCTATTGTCTTGATAATGTGTTTCGTCTTGTTTTTCACAGATCTTACGTTTTGGCCTTTCCATTTACTTCTTTATAACTTCTCTTTGCCCAGTAAAAAGCGTGCTTTTTTTTGCATACCTTCCGGACATTCATCCATTATAATAACAACAACCTGCACAAAAAGCAAGGATTCTTTCGTTTTTTGCTTGACGCGCCCTTTCCCAAGATGATATAAATAGGAAGTAAATGGTTTGTAAAAAATGTCGATTACTGGAGGTTTGTATGGCTAATTTAGATTTACTTGAAAATTCCATTCCGGTTGCTCCGTTAAAGCTCGCCGCTCTGCCGGGCAGCATGGAAATGGCAAAAAAGTCGATGCGTATCTGGTTCAGTTCCGTAAAGAGCTCGCCGAGCGCCGCAACGGGGTTTCCTTTTCCGGATATTCTGAGGATTCTTTTCTGATTGACTGCGAGTGCCCGCGTTTCGGTTCCGGCGAAGCAAAAGGAAAGATCAACGAATCCGTCCGCGGTGCCGATCTTTACATCCTGGTTGATGTCTGCAACTACAGCATCACTTACAAGGTCTGCGGCTACGAGAACCACATGTCACCGGATGACCATTATCAGGATCTGAAACGTATCATGCTGCTGCAACGGGAAAAGCACACCGGATCAACGTAATCATGCCTTTCATTTATGAAGGAAGACAGCATAAGCGCACCAAACGTGAGTCTCTCGACTGCGCACTTGCTCTGCAGGAGCTGATGAATATGGGCGTTTCCAACTTCATCACCTTCGACGCGCACGATCCTCGTGTCATGAATGCAATTCCGCTCGGCGGCTTTGACAACTTCATGCCAACCTACCAGTTTTTAAAAGCCCTTCTTCGTTCTGTTCCGGATCTGACGATTGACAACGATCATCTGATGATCATCAGCCCGGACGAGGGAGCGATGGCGCGTGCCGTATACTTCTCCAACGTGCTCGGCGTCGATATGGGTATGTTCTATAAGAGAAGAGATTACTCCACCATCGTAAACGGAAAGAACCCGATCGTGGCACATGAGTTTCTCGGTGATTCCGTAGCAGGAAAAGATGTTGTCATCATCGACGATATGATCTCCTCCGGTGAGAGTATGCTCGACGTTGCAAAACAGGTCAAAGAGCGCGGCGCTGACCACGTCTTTGTCTGCACCACCTTCGGCCTCTTCACCGATGGTCTGGAGAAATTCGATGCTTACTATGAGAAAGGCTATATCAGCAAAGTCATCACCACCGACCTGACCTACCGTACACCGGAACTCGTTTCCCGTCCTTGGTATGAGCCGGCTGAAATGAGCAAATATATGGCAAGCATCATTGATACGCTTAACCACGACGTATCCGTTGCAAAAGTACAGTCTACGACAGAGAAAATCAATAAGCTGCTGGCAAAACACAGATAATCGATTTTGTGTCCGCCGGATGCATACAGCAAAAACGGATCTGTTTTTTCCAGGTCCGTTTTTTGATGCTTTCTATTCTGTTTTCGATCCTGTTTTCAGACCAGGGAAAGGAATGCCGCGAGGTTTCCTCTTTTTCCCTTCGATGCACGGTGGGAATACAGGAAATCCGGGTTGCAGCAGGTGCAGAGGTTCGGCAGATGAATCTGCTTCTCCGGCACTCCTGCTGCAAGAAGGATCTGATGATTCGCCTCCCAGAGATTTAACTGGTATTTTCCATCTGGTTTTCCGTAGAACAGTTTCTCATGCAGTGTTTCCGGGAATGCTGCCCGGAACTCTTCGATCACGTCACCGCTCACCTCGTAGCAGTCCTGGCAGATCGACGGGCCGACGGCTGCGATCACATCTTTTGCTTCTGTTCCAAACCGTTCGTGCATCGCATCGAGCGTTGCCTGTCCCATCTTGTGGACCGTTCCACGCCAGCCGGAATGTGAAAGTCCAATTGCACGGTGCACCGGGTCGACAAAGTAGAGCGGCACGCAGTCCGCATAGAATGTCGCAAGTACGACGCCCGGCTCGTCAGTGATCCATACCGTCAATATCATGAAATCGCAGGTCTCTTGTCAACGCCGCTGCCGCAGTCTGCTTTCGTCACATAACGGACCTTCGTCGTGTGTGCCTGATCGGAGGTAACAATGTTTTCCACTTCAAACCCCGCCGCCTCACAGAATCTTCTGTAATTCTCCCGCACATTCGCCGGATCGTCGCCGCGCGAAAAGCTGAGATTCATGCTGGAAAGATGTTCCTTACTCACCCCGCCGATCCGTGTGGAAAATGCATGGCGGATGCCCTCAATTTTCTCAATCGCCGGCCAGGTCAGATAGACCACGCCGTTTTCCGCCTCGTTGACATGCATCGTTTTTTTATCGTTTTGTTTCCATTGAATTGGTATCATAAAAACTCCCTTCCTACCAGCGCTCCCCTGATAATAAAACGCGTTCGCATAGACGCGGATCTCCTCCGGTGTCTCTGCCACGACGTCGAAACGGCAGGGCACATCCATCGGGATCTGGTGGAGCATGCGGTAGTAATCTGCTGTTTTTGAAATTTTCTTCTGTTTCTTTCCATCCACGGCGCTTGTCGGGTCTCCGGCTGTCCGGCCGGTGCGGTATTTTACTTCGATAAAAATGTATGTGTCGTCCTGTTTTGCGATCAGGTCGATCTCACCGAAGCGGCACCGGAAATTCCGCACCAGGATGTGATATCCCAGACTTTCCAGATATTCTGCCGCACGGCTCTCCTGTCTCGTTCCTACTTCCCGCTGGTTCAAATGCGATACCCTCTCCTTTTTTGATGCGGTGCCTTTACACGAAATGGCCGATAAACGACTGCCGGTGGATCGGTGACGGGCCGATTTCTTTTAAAGCAGCGATATGCTCTGCCGAACCGTAGCCCTTGTTCGATGCAAAACCGTAGCCCGGAAGCACCTTGTCGTACTCTTCCATCAGGCGGTCCCTTGTCACCTTCGCAACAATACTTGCCGCCGCAATCGAAACACTCTTGGCATCTCCCTTGATGATCGGCACCTGGCGGATGTCCACCTGCGGGATTTTCACCGCATCGTTTAAGAGTACATCCGGCTTCACGGAAAGCTTGCTGATCGCCTCCCGCATCGCCTCGTACGTTGCCTGTAAAATATTGATCTCGTCGATCCGCGCCGGGGAGGCATAGCCGATGCCGACGGCCACTGCCTCGCGCATGATCACATCGTACAGCTCGTCGCGTTTTTTGGCCGTCAGCTGCTTGGAATCGTTCAGATACAGGATTTTACTGTCACGCGGCAGAATGACCGCACCTGCGACCACAGGGCCCGCCAGAGGGCCTCTTCCGACCTCGTCGATGCCGCAGATCCAGCCAAGATCCTCATATTTGTGCTCGTAGATCTTCATCTGTTCCGTGCGCTCGCGCTCTTTTTTTAAGGCCTCTTCCTGTTTCTGGTATTTTTGAATCAGATTTTGTACGCCGGCACGGGAATCCTCTTCGTATTCCAGATAAAGGGCGGGCAGCTCCGTCTCCGAAGCTGCCGCAAAAATTTCCCGTATGGCGGATATCGATTGTTTTTTCTCTGTCATCGTTGTTCTCCGCATTTTTTATTTTGATAAATCCATTTATTCCGGTTTTTCCAGCGTGATTCTGCCGAGCTTTCCGCTCCGGAAATCATCCATCAGAAGCCGTGCTGCTTTTTCGTAATCGAGCTCATTTCCCTTTTTCAGGCATCCGCGCACACGCGCAATCTCACCCAGGATTTCCACACGATCCGTCACACCTTCAAAGCCAAAGCGTTTCTCCAGCGTTCCCAGATACTCTGCCGTCAGATAATCGATGACGGACAGCGCCAGCTCCTCCACGTTCAGGATCTCATCGTTGATGGAACCGATCATCGCAAGATGCAGTCCCACCTGCTGGTCCTCAAACTTCGGCCACAGGATACCAGGTGTGTCCAGAAGCTCCAGCTGTTTGCTCAGACGGATCCATTGTTTTCCCTTCGTGACGCCCGGTTTGTTTCCGGTCTTCGCACAGGCTCTGCCCGCATACGCATTGATAAATGTCGATTTTCCGACGTTCGGAATACCGACAACCATCGCGCGGACCGGACGGTTCAGGATGCCGCGTTTGCGGTCGCGCTCGATTTTCTCTTTGCAGGCCTCCTGTACGGCGCTGTTGATCGCTTTCATGCCGGCTCCGGAACGGGAATTGACCTTCACAACAGAATATCCCTTTCCCTTGAAATATTCCATCCAGCATCGTTTCCGCGCTCATCGGCAAGGTCCGATTTGTTCAGCAGGATCAGCCGTGCTTTGTTCTTTCCAAGTTCATCTATATCCGGGTTGCGGCTCGCTGCAGGAACTCTCGCATCGACCAGCTCAATCATCAGGTCGATGAGCTTTAAGTCTTCCTGCATCTGTCTGCGGGCCTTCGTCATATGACCCGGGTACCACTGATAATTCATGTTTCTTCTCCTTCTATGCTGCGTTTACACGAAACCGATTTTCTTCCACGGCGAAATCGTAAACCAGAGCTTTCCGACAATGCGGTCCGAATCCACGAGTCCCATGCCGTTGTGGCGGCTGTCCTCGCTGTTGTTCCGGTTGTCGCCGAGTACAAAGTACTGTCCCTTCCCGACCGTGATCGGCTCGGAGGCAAGTCCCGCGTTTGTGATGGCCGGAAATTCATCTTTTTCATTATAGACTTCCCCGTTGATGAGGATCTGTCCGTCTTTGATCTGTACCGTCTCGCCCGGCAGCGCAATCACACGCTTGATGTGGATGCTCGCTTCTTGTCCTCACTCGTCCGGAACGCGATGATATCCCCGCGTTTCGGAGAACTTAAGCGGTACCAGGCGGAGTCCATCAGCACACGCTCCCCCGGCACGAGAGTCGGCTCCATCGAACCCTCCTGCACCACGACACTTCTGCAGAAAAACCAGGAAAATGCCGCGGCAAGAAGAATCGCCGCAATAATTTCCAGAATCCATACAAACGTGGAACGGATCTTTTTCTTGTAGAAATATTCCTTTACATATCTGGTATTCATACCCATAGTGTAATTCTCCGTAAGACAAAACCGGAGAAACACAATTGCTCATGTTCCTCCGGCCATCCTTTTAACGACTTATTATTTTACCAGCTCTTTCACTTTCGCTGCTTTACCAACACGGTCTCTTAAGTAGTTCAGTTTCGCACGTCTTACTTTACCACGTCTGATAACTTCTACTTTCTCAACGTTCGGAGAGTGTACCGGCCATGTTTTCTCAACGCCTACGCCGTTGGAGCTCTTACGAACGGTGAAGGTCTCTTTGCTTCCGCCGCCCTGTCTTTTCAGGACAACGCCTTCGAATACCTGGATACGCTCGCGGTTACCCTCTTTGATTTTACCGTAAACTTTAACGGTATCACCAACGCGGAACTCCGGTGCTTCTGCTTTTAACTGTGCATCTTCGATTTTCTTAATAATGTCGTTCATTTCTTTATCTCCTTTTTTTACCCTGGATGTTCTTAATGCCTTTTTGCAACAGCGGACCATCTCTTTACTCACAACAAGATATATTATACTATAATGCATCCGCAGATGCAAGTATTTTTTCACTTTCCATTCGCCGCTGTACAGCAGACTGCGAAGCGCGAAAGAAAACCGCTGCAGGCCGTCCGCGGACGGTATGCCGGTAAGCCGTGCGACCAGACGGAAACCGTTTTTTCCAGCTGCTCTTCGAGTTTTCTTCCTCTTCTGAGAATCCGTCCGGGCACAAAA
>ENA-OUNI01001009-OUNI01001009.1-human-gut-metagenome-genome-assembly--contig:-NODE-1009-length-11826-cov-10.222583_pt1 | contig 11826 bp, 14 predicted proteins | sample MGYA00242499_ERZ504580 | MGnify/ENA primary metagenome ERZ504580 (study PRJEB26092, sample SAMD00036315) | human gut metagenome | host: Homo sapiens | study: EMG produced TPA metagenomics assembly of... | reverse complement strand
CCGGCTCACCGGGGCAGGCCCGCCGGGGTACAGGCTCCCGGCTCTGCGGGCCAGCTCCTCCGGCCAGTCGGCAGCGGTGGAGGTAAGGTTCAGCCGATGCCGACCACCAGCCATTCCAGCTGTCCGCTCTCAAGGTCGGTCCCCGCTTCGGTCAGGATGCCGCAGACCTTTCTGCCCTGATAGTACAGGTCGTTGACCCACTTGACGGCAAGCTCCAGCCCGCAGAGCTTTTTCACGGCACGGCAGACCGCCACCGCTGCGCTGATGGTAGCGGTCTGGGCATTGGCGGCGGGCATTTCCGGGCGCAGTAGAACCGAGCAGTAAACGCCCTTGCCTGCCGGGCTTTCAAATCTCCGGCCCAGCCTGCCGCGTCCGGCACTCTGGTGGGCGGTGAGCACCAGCGTGCCATGGGGTGCACCATCCAGCGCCAGCAGCTTTGCCGTGCGGTTGGAGCTCTCCAGCGTGTCATATAAATAGATGGGTGCAGGGTAGTTCCCGATGGCTTCGGTGCAGAACGGGTCGCCGCCTGCCAGCCGGTAGCCCCGGCGGGGCGCAGCTTCCAGCGCGTACCTTGGGCCGTGAGGCCGCAGCGGCCTTGTGCACGGCAGCGCGGCTCACGCCGAGGGTCTCGGCCAGCTGCTGGCCGGAAACGTAGCTGCCCCCGGCAGCGGAAAGTGCCTGCAAAAGTGCCTGACGGGTACTGACAGCCATGGCCGAATGCCTCCTTTTGTGCTATACTACTTCTATTGTATCATAAAAATAAAAGTTTTTGCAGGATTTTGAACGGCTGTTTCGTATGAATGTGCAGAAGGGCAGCGCAGAGGCTGCACTTCGTCGGACCGGGACGAAACTGAAAGGAGGTGGGCAGGCCGTTGACGACCTTGGAATTCAGCGCGATGGTGCAGAAATACCAGTCGCTCGTGTATACGGTCTGCCACCAGCTGGTGCCGGATGCCGGCGATGCGCAGGACCTGACGCAGGAGACCTTTCTGGCGGCATGGCGGGCCATTGACCGCTGCCCGTCCGGGTTTGAAAAACAGTGGCTGGCACGCATCGCTGCCAACAAGGCAAAGGACTATCTGCGCAGCGCATGGGTGCGCAGGGTGAACATTCCCGGCGACGATGTGCTGGCGCTGGAAGGCGCGCCGCCCGGCACCCAGCCGGAACAGCAGGTGCTGGATGCTCTGGGCGAGGAAGAGCTCACCGCCATGATCCTGGATCTGCGGGAGCCCTACAGAACGCCTTGCCGTCTGGTGCTGCTGGAACAGCACACCATGGCCGAGGCGGCACAGCTGTGCGGCCGCCCGCCCAAGACGGTGGAAGCACAGATCTACCGGGCAAAAAAGATGCTGGCACAGCAGATACTACAGCGTGAAAACGATGGAAAGGAGTGCGTACATGGAACTGTTTGACAAAAACGGCTGCCTGACCGACGAAGGCCTACAGGCCCTGCAGGCAGGCGGGCTGGATGAGCTGGGCCGGCTGGAGACCGCCGAGCATTTATCCTACTGCGATAAATGCATGGACCGCTACACCGCTCTGCTGACGGCAGATGCGCTGGAAACGCCGCCGCACTCCGCGCACAAGGCGGTGATGGCCGCTATCTGGGTGCGGCTGATGCAGAACACATGGGGCCGTGCCGCAGTGGCCGGTGTGGCGGCGGTGCTGGCCTTTACCATGTGGCGCTCCGGCACCATAGACCAGCTGCTGAATTTCCGGCAGGAGCTGCACACATGGACACCGGAGACCAGCCAGAGCCAGACCGAAGAGCCTGCACAGCTGGGCAAGCCGGTGGAAGATGGCCGACCGTCCGCCCAGCCGGAAATACTGGGAAAGCCAATGGACGACGACAAGCCGAAGCAGCAGGCTTCGCTGGCAAAAGCACTCAATGACCTGCTGTTCGGAGCCGGCGGCCCTGCAGCAGAAAAATACAAAATTCGCCACTTGCAGATCAAACAAAATAAGGAGATCGATTATGATGAAAAACGGAATCCTGACCTTCCTCTTCGCCTTTTGCCCGGGCGCAGGCAGATGTATCAGGGCTACATGAAGCGCGGCCTTTCGCTCATTACGATGTTCTGCGTGGCCTTTGGTGCGGGAACTCTGCTGGGAGTTTTGTATGTAGCCATGCCCATTGTGTGGATGTACAGCTTCTTTGACACCTTCAATCTCCGGGCGCAGATCGGCGCAGGCACCGCCCCGCAGGACGATTATCTGGTGCACATCAACTGGCACGACCAGCGCATGGAACAGTTCATGCTGGACAGCCACAAGCTGCTGGGTTGGGGCCTGATCGCGCTGGGCGCGCTGGTGGCCTACCAGAACATCCTTATGAACACGCTGGGGGATATCGTGTGGCGCTGGGGCCAGAGCAGCCCTTTCTTCCGTGCACTCTACCTGATGATGGATCAGCTGCCGGAGGTGGTGGTGTGCGTGGCCCTGATCATCTGCGGTGCGTGGCTGGTGCGCGGCCCCAAGGGCAGAAAGCAGAAGCCGCAGAACGATGCCGAAGATGAAGATTTTACCGAGTATACTGCACAGGATGCGCAGGCGGAGCCGAAAGCAAAGGGCTTTGCCATGCCCAAGCTCTCGGCTCTGCTGGGCAAGCCCGTGACCCCGGACGATGAGACGGAGGATGCCGACGATGGACGAGACGAGAAATGATGCGCCGCTGACCGGTGAAGCACCGCAGACTGCAAAACCGCAGCCGCTGCGCCGGGTGGGCAGCTTTACGCTGGGCGTATGCCTGATCGCAGCGGGCATCTTCTTTCTGCTTGCCTATTTTGTGCCGGGCGTTGACTGGAAGCTGACGCTCAAGATCGCCCCAGCGGCAGGCTGATCCTGCTGGGCGGCGAGGTGCTCTTTTTTGCCGCCGCCCGGGCCGCTGGAAATACGATTTCTGGTCGGTGCTGATCTGCCTTGTGCTCATGCGGATGCTTCTGTCTGTCGCTGCTGCCGGTGGTGTGGGATGAACTCGGCCCGGAGCGGAATCAGGCAAGCATGAAGCTGGGGCAGGAATATACGACAGAAGCCTATGACAAGATCAAACAAACAGCCCCGGATATCCGTGTGAAGAATATCAGCGGAAACGCCTACCTGTACAGCAGTGAGGCGAAAACGCTGCGGGATGTGAATGCCGGAAACGGCTATCTGAGCCTGACTGTGGAGCTGTTTGGCGGCTATGACAGCGTACAGGCCTTTGCGCAGGACTGCCGCAGCGTGACCGATGCCGTGCAGCAGTGCAGCGCACAGCCGGATGAGCTGCGCATTACATGGTCGCCGGAGAACGACCCGGGCCAGAGTCTTGCCTCCGGCAGCCTGCAGAATGTGGAGCAGTACACGCTGGAGCTGGTGGGCATTGCGCAGCTGGACTGGACGGCTGACCAGATGGCAAAGCAGACCGAGGTGCAGTACCTGCTGGACGAAGAAAACGAAAAACCGGCGGAGTCCGAAGCTTTTTCCGAGGAAAGTTCGGAGCTGAGCGAGTGAAACAAAAATGCTTCCGTGCGACGCACGGAAGCATTTTTTTGTTGAAATCAGCCGAAAACTGTGTTATGCTATCTCTGCTGCTGAAAGGCGGCGGGGCACTGCAAACAACGGCAGGCGGTTCGGCCCTCACTTCCGAAAGGAGGTGAGTACATGCCAATTACTTTGACATTCCACTTGTTTGGATTGACATTCACCATTCGCGTGAAAAGTAAGAACCGCCACCCGGCACGGTGACGGTTCTCAAAAACTGTAAACCTTGAACTGGGGCCAACCGCTTGTCGCAGTGCCCTTTCTATAGACATTATAGCGAATCCCGCAGAGCTGTCAAGCATCTGCCGGGATTCGTTTTATCGTAAAATTTACAGCTTTTTGCCGGTGAGCAGCTCGTAAGCCTCCAGATACTTGGCAATGGTCTTGTCAATCACGTCCTGCGGCAGGTCGTAGTTGCTGTCGGGGTTGGCCTTGAGCCAGTCGCGAACGAACTGCTTATCGAAGGAAGGCTGGCTGTGGCCCGGCTCGTAGCCCTCCAGCGGCCAGAAGCGGGAGGAATCCGGGGTGAGCATCTCGTCGCCCAGCACCACGTTGCCGTTCTCATCCAGACCAAACTCAAACTTGGTGTCGGCAATGATGATGCCGCGGGAGAGCGCATATTCAGCACACTTCTTATACAGGGCAATGGTGTAGTCGCGCAGCTTGGTGGCGTACTCCTCGCCGTGGCCGGGGAACTGCTTTTCCAGCACCTCGATGCTCTTTTCGTAGGAGATGTTCTCGTCGTGGTCGCCGATCTCGGCCTTGGTGGAAGGAGTGTAGATAGGCTCGGGCAGCTTGTCGGACTCCTTCAGGCCTTCCGGCAGCTGGATGCCGCACACCTTGCCGGTCTTCTGGTAGCTGGCCCAGCCGCTGCCGGTAATGTAGCCGCGCACGATGCACTCAATGGGCAGCATGGTCAGCTTGCGGCACATCATGCTGTTGCCGTCGAACTGCGGCTGCTGGAAAAATTCAGGCATATCCTTCACGTCCACGCTCAGCATATGGTTGGGCAGCAGATCACGGGTGTAATCGAACCAGAACTTGCTCATCTGGGTCAGAACGGTGCCCTTTTTGGTGACCTTGTTTTTCAGGATGACATCAAACGCGGAAATGCGGTCGGTAGCAACCATGATGAGGCTGTCACCGTTATCATAGATCTCACGAACCTTGCCTTCTTTAATGGGCTTGAACTCAGTCATAATCAAACACTCCATTTTCCAATGCCGAAAAAGCGGCGGTGTATCTTACCTGATTATTGTACCATGTCTGCGGACAGTTTGAAAGAAACAGAATGAAAGGAAAATCAGGCCGTTTTTGCATTTTTCTCGTGAAAAATGTACGAAAAATAGAATCAAAATTCGGCGATTTGACGATAAAAGTCGTACTTTCACAACAATGAAGCACCTTTTTGTAAAATGTAGGCATGGACATTCCGGCGATTGTGCGGTATCTTATAATCAACAAATTAAAATAGGGAGGGTTTACATATGGGCAGTTTTCCCAAAGATTTTCTGTGGGGCGGTGCCACCGCTGCCAACCAGTGCGAGGGCGCATGGCAAGCAGGCGGCAAGGGCCTTGCCACCGTGGATGTGACCCCGTTTGGCCCGGACCGCTTCCCGGTGGCGCTGGGTCGCTGGAAATGCTGGAGTGCGACGACAAGCACTATTATCCCAGCCATGAAGCCATTGACCTGTATCACCATTATAAAGAGGACATCGCCCTCTTTGCCGAGATGGGTTTCAAGTGCTTCCGGCTGTCCATCGCATGGACCCGCATCCTGCCGAACGGCGACGATGCCCAGCCCAATGAAGAGGGCTTGAAGTTCTATGAGGATGTGTTTGATGAGTGCCACAAATACGGCATTGAACCGCTTGTGACCATCTGCCACTTCGATACCCCCATTGCCCTCATAAAAAAGTATGGCGGCTGGAAAGACCGCCGCATGGTGGATGCCTATGTGCACTACTGTGAAGTGCTGTTTGACCGCTACAAGGGGAAGGTGAAATACTGGCTCACCTTCAACGAGATCAACATGCTGCTGCATCTGCCCTTTACCGGCGCGGGGCTAGTGTTCTATCCGGGCGAGAATGTGCAGCAGGTGGAGTATCAGGCGGCACATCATGAGCTGGTGGCCAGCGCAAAGGCGGTCAAGCTGGCCCATGAAAAGATGCCCGGTGCCATGGTGGGCTGTATGCTGGCGGCAGGCCAGTATTACCCGCGCACCTGTGCACCGGAGGATATCCGTGCCGCGCAGGAAGCGGACCGCGACAACTACTTCTTTACCGATGTGCAGGCCCGGGGAGCCTACCCGGTGTGGGCAAAAAAGCGGATGGAGAAGGCCGGCATCACCCTACACACCGAGCCGGGCGATGAGCAGGTTCTGAAAGAAGGCACCGTGGATTTTGTCTCCTTCAGCTACTATTCCAGCCGCTGCATCACCACGGATCAGGAGATCCTGGCAGAAGAAAAGGCCGACGGCAATGCGGTGCTGGAAGCCGTGAAGAACCCGTACCTCAAGGCCAGCGAGTGGGGCTGGGCCATCGACCCGGTGGGCCTGCGCGTGACCCTGAACACCATCTACGACCGGTACGAAAAGCCCATGTTCATTGTGGAGAACGGCCTTGGCGCGGTGGATACCGTGGAAGCGGACGGCTCCATCCACGACAGCTACCGCATCGATTATCTGCGCGCCCACATCGAGCAGATGGAAAAGGCCGTCAACGAGGACGGCCTGCCGCTGATGGGCTACACCACATGGGGACCTATCGACCTTGTGAGCGCATCCACCGGTGAGATGAAAAAGCGCTACGGCTTTATCTATGTGGATAAGGACAACGACGGCAACGGCACACTGGCCCGCAGCCGCAAGGACAGCTTCTACTGGTACAAAAAGGTCATTGCTTCAAACGGCACTGACCTTGCCTGAAATTTGCGAAAAAATAAATTTGTGAGAAAGAATTGGAATTTATGACACCTGAGATCATTGCACACCGCGGCGCGTCCTATCTTGCGCCGGAAAATACCCTTTCTGCGTTCCGCAAGGCGATGGAGATCGGCGCGGACGGCGTGGAAATGGACGTACAGCAGACCAGAGATAAAAAGCTGGTGATCCACCACGATTTTGTCATTGACTGGCACACCGATATGCGTGGCCAGATCTACGACATGACCGAGGGCGAGCTGAAGGCGCTGGACTTTGGCAGCTGGAAGGATGTGAACTATCGGAACGAGAGGATCGCTACCCTGCAGGAGGCACTGGCTCTGTGCAGGGAAATGGAAGGTACCATCGTTCAGCTGGAAATGAAGGCCACCATCGATGACGACCCGGATTTTGTCCCCCGCGTGATCGAGGAGGTGCGTGCAGCAAACATTACTGACCGGCTGGTGGTGATCTCGTTCAACCACGACCTGCTGCGGCAGGCAAAGCAGCTGATGCCGGAGCTGAAGGTGGGCGTGCTGGTCTACGGTGCGTTGGAGACCATGGCGCTGCCCACTAGCACATGGGAAATGCTTGGCCTGCAGAACGGGCTGGAAGAGGATGATTTTCCACAGCTGCCGCCGCTGTCGGTGGAAAATGTGGATGACGAAAACTGCAGCTGGGCCCTGCGCTGGATGGGCAACCAGATCAGTATGCTGCAGGCGAACTTTCCGGGCAAGAGTCTGGTAGAGGTAGCCCAGCGCCTGCTGGAACAGCGGGACCCGGTAAAGTATGTGCAGACGCTGGACTTCAAGCCGGACTGGGTGAGCTGCGAATATCACACCGCTTACCAGCAGCCCAGCATGGTGCAGAAGCTGCATGATCTGGGCATCAAGGCGGCATACTGGACGGTGGACGGGGAACAGGCCGTGAAAGACCTTTGGCCCCTGCAGCCGGATGCCATCGTCACAAACCGCCCGGACCGCGTGCGGGAATGGATCTCTGAACTGGAAATGACAGAATAAAGGGCAGAAGCTGCATCCCTTCGGTGCGGCCTGATTCCCCAAGCAACATCTGAAAAGCAAACAGCGGACAGCCTGCAGGCCGTCCGCTGTTGTGCTATGCAAAAGATGTTATAAAATATATCCGAGGCTCCGCAGCACGAACAGCCAGAAGGTCAGGCTGAATGCGCTGAACAGGGTGGTGGTAACGCACACGCTGCCGGTAAGCACACCTTCGTGGCCCATCTGCTTTGCCATAACGTAGCACGCCGGGGTGGTGATGCTGCCCAGCATCACCAGCAGGGCCACCAGCTTTTCGTCGGTAAAGCCAAAGCGCACAGCCAGCGGCAGGAACAGCGCAGGCAGCACCATCAACTTGACCACAGTAGCCACAGCAGTAGGCTTGAGGTATCCCAGAGCTTTTTGGCCCTTGAAGCCTGCACCAATGGCAAGCAGGGCCAGAGGCTGGTCAGACCGGCCACATTGGAAAGGGCCTTATCCAGCATGGCAGGCACGGAAATGTGCAGCATGCTCCACGCAAAGCCCGCTGCAATGCCCAGAAGGATGGGGTTCGTCAGGATGCCTTTCACACTCTTTTTGAGCTTTTCAGCCATATTGCCGGTCTGAGCCTGCGCAGTGGGCGCTTCCAGCATCAAAATGACCACTGCCATGATGTTATACAGCGGCACACTGCCAAGGATCATCAGGCTGGACATGCTGGCATCGCCGTAGATGCTCTGCAGAAAAGCCGAGCCGAGGATGGCAGCCGACGAGCGGTAACACACCTGAACGAATTCGCCCACAAGGCCGGTGCTCTTTAAAAACAGCTTTGCCAGCGCCCAGATCACAAGGATGCACGCCAGTGTGACCGCAAAGCAGAACAGCACATACCGGCCATCGAAGGTGGCGCGGACATCGTTTTTGCCAAGGTCGCGGAACAGCTGCACCGGCAGTGCCACATAAAACACGAACTTGTTGGCCCCGGCCACGAACGCATCGCTCAGAAAACCGGTGCGGTGCAGCACATAGCCCAGCAGCATGATAAAGAACAGCGGCATGGTGCTGTTCATGCTGAACAGAATATTTTCCAGCATGGCTCACACTCCGCCATGACGGCGCTGTTCCGCTGAAAGCTCCTGCTGCAGAGCAGCTTTGCGGTGGTCCAGCAGCAGGTCTTTGTTGTACTTGAAGTAGCGTTCGCAGCCGTTCTCGGTGAGGAAGGCGTGGGACACCGGGTCCACCGTCAGCTCGGTGACGAACACCACCATCTCCTGGCTTTCGGCAAAGGCCTGTTCCATAAAGTCGAAAGCGGCTTCCAGCGCGGCGCTGGCGGTCTGCTGGGCCTTTTCGCGCTCATCGGCAAGGGACTGGAACTGCCCGCGCAGCAGGTCGAAGGCTTCCTGTGTGCCGGCGGCGTTGGCACGGCGCAGTTCGCCCTCCCAGCCGCGCAGCACGGCCAGCACCTGCAGGCGGGTGGTCAGAGCATCTTTGCTCAGCAGCCCGGCGGCACGCTTTTGCTGTGTTTCGGTGTCGTAATCCATGATCTGCTGGTGGAACATTTCTGCCGAGCCGTCCGGGATATCCTCCGGAACGGTGGCAAGGGCTTTTTTGGTCTCCCGCAGAAAGGCATAGCAGCTGTCGGCTACTGCATCTGCCTGACGGGAGGCCGTGAACCGGGTGCCGAGGCCTGCAAGGATCAGGCTGACCAGCGAAAGCCGCTCGTCGAAGGGGGCCTGCAGCAGCCGTGCGAACACGGCGGGCTTTGCCTGTCCGGCCAAGATCTCCTCTACGCCGTAGTCGTCGCGGTACTTATAGTAAAGGTCGAGATAGGCGGAGAAGTCCTCTGCGATCTTCGGGTGCTGGATGTACTCGCGGATCAGGTCTTCATCAGCCTGCAGACCCAGTGTTTCGTAGGTGTCCAGCAGATTGGAAAGATCCTCCCAGCCGCGGGCGGTCACGAACTGGGTGCCGTCCACATCGGCGTTGATCTGGTAGAAGTTCTGCGGGTGAAGCTCCAGATAGCTCAAAATGGCGCTGTGGATGTGGGCAGCGCGGGCATAGTCCTTCCACACGGGCAGGTCCGGCTCAATGTCCATGCGGCGCACGCGGTCCAGCGTAACGATATCAAAGTCGCGCACAGATTTGTTATATTCCGGTGGGTTGCCTGCCGCCACGATCACCCAGCCCGCAGGCACGGCCTGATTGCCAAAGGTCTTGCATTGCAAAAATTGCAGCATGGTGGGGGCCAGCGTTTCCGACACACAGTTGATCTCGTCGATGAACAGAATGCCCTCGGAGAGGCCGGTGGCCTCCATCTTGGCGTAGATGCTGGCAATGATCTCGCTCATGGTGTATTCGGTCACCGAGACATCCTTTCCGCCGTAGTTGCGCTGGCGGATGAAGGGCAGGCCCACGGCGCTCTGGCGGGTGTGGTGGGTGATGGTGTAGGCCACCAGCGCCACGCCGCACTCCCGGGCTACCTGCTCCATCACCTGCGTCTTGCCAATGCCCGGAGGCCCCATGAGCAGAATGGGACGCTGCCGGATGGCCGGGATGGCGTATTCGCCAGAGCATCCTTGGCAAGGTAGGCTTTTACGGTGTGTTCAATTTCTTCTTTGGCTCGTTTGATATTCATAGCAAATTCCCTCACGAATTGTTCAGGTCACGGTACAGGTCGTCCTCTTCGGCCAGCGCGTCGGCAAGGGTGCTTTGCGGGCGGGCTGCTGCACCGGTAAATTCCTCTTCATCCAGAACCACCTTAATGGCCCACGGCGGTACATTGGTATCGTCGAACCGCTCCCCCAGAAACAGAAAAGCGGTGTCGTAGGCCGGGCGCTTGGCGGGGTAGGTGCCCATGCCGTCGGTGAAGTACAAAAGGCCCCGCAGGTTCGAGAACTTCTTCTCGGCGCACAGCTGGTTCACGTATTCAAAGGCCGGGCGGAAGTCCGTTCCGCCGCCGCCCCGCAGCTCAAAGTGGTTCATGGCGTGGATCAGCTCGTCCTCATTGTGGATCAGGATATCCTGCCGGATAGCGTTATCGGCCTGGATCAGGTGCAGGTTCATCCGGTGGAAAAAGTTCTCCTGTCCTTTCAGCAGAGTGTAGGTCTCGGCAAGGAATGCCCGCACCAGTTCACCGGAGGTGGAGTAGCTGGTGTCGATGACAAGGGCCAGCTCCTCGATCTTTTTGCTCTCCCGGCTTTCCAGAGGCTCGATGAGGGGCAGGTTTCCGTACACCGAAAGGCCGTAGGTGTAGAAGTTCAGGTCGAACTCGTCCGGGTCCAGCTTTACTTCCTCCCGCAGCACGCAGAACCGGCGCAGAAAATCCCGGTAGCTGCGGCGGCTGCGGTTGGCGGCTTTTACCTGCTGCTTCAGGGCATCGGCACCGTCCCCGGCTTCCTTATCCCGCAGGTCCAGCTCTGTCTGCATCCGCTCCCCGATCTTCTGCCACGTTTTCTGGGGCAGCGGCGTGGGCATCTGCTGGGGCTGGTCAGGCGCATCCTTCGGCCACAGACGGTGGTCGTCGGTCACGAACTCCCGCTCCAGCTGGCGCAGCACACCGGGTGTCTGCCGGGTGAGCCACCGATACACCGGCGCGGCTGCCACCACGGTTTCCTCGGCGGTGATCTGCTGGTAGGCGTTCTGGCGCACATAGGTCAGCGGGCGCTTGACGCTGGTGCGGTTCAGGCTGTCGATAACGTTTTCCACTGCGATATCACAGGCAAGGCTCCACAGCTGCGGCTCCCGGCGGCCTTTCAGCCACAAATGTCGGAATACGCAGTGGAATATGGTGTGCAGATACAACCGGTTGAGATATTTTGGATTGTCCTGATAGAGCCGCAGCAGGTGGCTGGGCTGATAAAACAGGACCTGACCGTCCGTAGCCAGCACCCGGCAGCGCTCGTCCGGGGCGGGGGACAAGGCACTGAGCGCCATATCCAGAAAGCGGAAGTCCAGATACAGCCCGCTGCGCACCACCGCCAGCACCTCGCCGCCCATGCGTGCCTGCCACTCCTCGTGGGTCTCCGGCCGCTGGGACTGGAACGGCTTGCGCGGGTCAAAAAATTTTTCTTTTTGGATCGTTTGGGGCAAAAGTGTCACCTCACTTGGAACCCTCTCAGCCTTGCTGCAAACTCCCCCAGTCATCGCTGCGCGATGCCAGCCCCCTCAGGGATGGGCCTCTGGCGAAACCGGAAGCTTACCCTTACTGCCAAAGGCTCCCCCTTAGAGGGAGCTGGCGCACGAAGTGCGGCGGAAGGAGTTTTCTGCTGTTTAAAAATCAAATCGTACCGCTGCTTTTTGGGCTGAGGAGCATACTTTTTGTGCTCCGCATCCGCCAGCAGAGCGGCGGCAGCGGCGTTCCCGGCCTTGGCGGCAAGGGCTGAAGCTTCG
>ENA-OUNI01001008-OUNI01001008.1-human-gut-metagenome-genome-assembly--contig:-NODE-1008-length-11854-cov-2.543447_pt1 | contig 11854 bp, 15 predicted proteins | sample MGYA00242499_ERZ504580 | MGnify/ENA primary metagenome ERZ504580 (study PRJEB26092, sample SAMD00036315) | human gut metagenome | host: Homo sapiens | study: EMG produced TPA metagenomics assembly of... | reverse complement strand
CTCCTTTTGCTCGGAAAGCGATAGTAGCTTTCCGGGCTCCTTTTGCTCGGAAAGCGATAGTAGCTTTCCGGGCTCCTGTTTGTGTGACAATGCCCAAGGATTTTCTGAGGGGCATGTCTCCTTCTCCCAAAGCTTTTTTGGTTATCTATCATACTTGATTGCTATATTCGTTTTACGATTTTGTAAAGTGATAGTAGCCGTGTAATAGCGTTTTTGGTTATTCTCTAATGATATGAAAAAGCATAGCGATCTAATCAGCCTATTTTTTATTTCCTATTTGTGGTTATCTATCTCAAAATCTGTATGATTAAAAAATAAACTCCATCTTAATGATAATTGGATTGTGGTACGGCTGTGCCCGGTAGGTGCAAATTTACCACCCACCGCTCCTTTATTGGTGGGGATTGCAGACTTTTTGGCGTTTTCCCAAGCAGCTCTCCGGCCTAGAACCCCGAGTTCTGCCCGGGCGTTTTTTCTGGGATCCTTTGCGATTTCGGCATAGGATTCCGGGCAGATTTTTCGGACTTTTCTTGCAGTGGACGGATCAACAGCAATGAATACAGCCGGTGTGCGTGAGATCGCCTGAGATTGCAAAGTTTCAACATGAATGTTTGGGAATTGAAAACCTATATGTATAATTAAGGATTCATTTCATAAAAACTCTAGAAATAGGTCGAAAATATGTTGACATCATATATATAACGTAGTATCATATAACAAAAAAATTGATATTTTATGGGGGATTTCATGGAATTTTCTTTGGCTTTTAATGGAGATATTGAATTGATTCAGAAAGCGAATTCCATAAACTTGATTGAATGCTATTTTGGCACCGCATCACAAAATCCGGTTGGTAGCGGAAGACCGGTATCTCAAATGGCTAATGTTGACCGACGGGGGATCGAAGATGCTGTACGTCTGGCCCATAGTGCTGGAAAGAAATTTAATTATTTAGTGAATGCTGCATGTATGGGAAATATAGAATATACAGGGAAGAAATTGAATCAAATCATAGAGCAGTTTGATTGGCTTGTTTCCGCGCAGGTGGATATGGTCACGCTGGCGAACCCTGTTTTGATCGATTTATGCAGGAAACGGTATCCAAACCTGAAAATTAGCGTTTCTTCCTTCGCCATGGTGGACAGCATTGAAGCGGCTAAGTTCTATAACAGCTTGGTGTTCATGAAATTACAGTGCGTAATGGGATTGAGCGGGATTTCAGGCTGCTCGAAAAAATGCAGGCGGCCATTTCGTGCAATTTACAGGTTATGGTGAACCAGGTTTGCCTTTATCATTGCCCCTATCAGCAATATCATAATAATGTCATCAGCCACATGTCGCAGTACACCGTAGATGAAAAAATCAGTACAAATTATTGCACGCTTCATTGCCTTCTGCAAAAATACAGGGAGCCGGAGAATCTGCTGCGCTCTACTTGGTGCAGGCCGGAGGATCTCCATTTTTATGAGGAAATCGGAATCCAAAAATATAAACTGACAGATCGTAATAAATCCTCTTCATGGCTGTTGAGAACAGCTGATGCCTATTGCAGTGGAAAATATGAGGGGAATTTGTCAGAAATTCTGAACATGAATCATTTTCAAAATAAACAGATGATGCATGGCAAACACGTTAGTAAAACGGATTTAAAAACTCTTAGGAGCCTCATGCAGCTTGAAATCGATATTGACAATCAAAAGCTCGACGGCTTTATGGAGCATTTCCTAACTCATTCCTGCAATCTGCAAAGCTGTCGGGATTGTGGCTACTGCCGCGGATTTGCCCAGCGAGCCTTGCGTTATGATGCCGCAAGGCTTGAGCGCAGTTTATCGGTTTTGGAAGCAGTTGCAGAGGAGGGCGTGGCGATTTGAACATATTGGTATGTGTGAAGCCCGCGTTGGCCGGAGCAGACAGTGCAATGGTCACGAGAGAAAAGGCGGCTCTGGAAATCAGCCGACAGGATTTGCTTGCCTATAGCTGCGCACTCTGGCTGAGGCGGCAGGCGGGAGGTTCTGTTACCCTGCTGGCGATGTCGTCTGCAAACGCGGTGGAGTGCCTGGAGCCCTTGTATGCCTATGGGCAGATCGGATTGTGCTTTTGAGCAATCCGCTCCTTGCTGGTTCAGATACGGTAGCAACCTCCTATGCCTTGGCGTCCTGGATCAGGAATGAGGGGCACTATGAACTGATTTTGTCGGGCTGTCAATCCAGCGATAGTGAAACAGGTCAGGTTCCTGCCAGCTTGCCGAAAGCCTCGGAATGCCCTGCTATGCAAATGTGGTGGAAATTTCGCTGGGTCAACAAGGCTGTTTCCTCCTTAAGCGGGAGTTGGAGCGTTATTTTGTAAAAACGGAAGCCGCCGTTCCGGCACTTTTGACCATTAAAAACTGGGCAGAATCGGAGCGGCCGAAGCTTGCACAAATTCTTGAAAATCATAAAAAGGTTGAATTGCAGCAGGTGCTCCCCTGTGATGCTTCTATGGTGGGGACTGCGGGATCGCAAACCCGGGTATGCCGGCTGAGAGACCGGAAAGAGAATTCCTTCAGGCAGGCGGAATTGTACGGGATAGATGAGGGAATAGAGCAGTTGTACGCTCAAATAACCCGTATCAATCAGATGAAGAGGGGGAGAAAATTTATGGCTGAGGATGGCGCTGGACGTACAGTATGTGTTTATCTGGAAAATGCATGCGGTCATCTTTTAGCGTTCAGTGATGAATTGATTACTGTGGCGCGAGAACTGAAAAAGCGGTATGGATTTACCATTCAGGGCTGGCTTTGTGCTCTGGGAATGCGTTGAAAATCTTCTGCGTGAAGTGCAACAGCTTTCCTTTGAACGGATAGATATTTATATAGGAGATGCGTTCGAATATTTTGAGGACGGGAATTATTTAGAGGGTATTTGTGAATATTACGATAGTCACCGGCCCGACTTGATCTTAGCGCCCAATACAGTGCATAGCAAAACTGTTTTATCTCAGCTGGCAAGCCGGAAAAGGCTGGGCATGTGTGCAGACTGCGTAGAGATTTGCCAGCATGGGGAGCAGATTGTCGCGACACGACCAGTCTATGAGGGGAATACATACGCGGATATTTGCGCGACCGGTTCCACACTCGTTTGCACCATCAGAAAAAATATATTCGATCCGCATCCCCGCAATTCTGATGTTGCGGCTAACATTTGTATTCATCCGTGCGAAGCAGCAGGCATAAATTCAGAGCGGTTGCTGTCGGTTTCGAATCGGCACTTTGCCGGAACGGAAAGCAATCAGATTATGATCGGCGTGGGCGCGGGGCTGCGCAGGAAAGAAGACTTGGATCAGATTCGGCAGATGGCGGATCTGATCCATGCGGATATTGGTGTAACGCGCGCGCTGGTCGAAAAAGGATGGGCTCCTAAGGAATATCAAATTGGTTTATCCGGCAGGGCCGTACAGCCGGAGCTATATATCGCATTAGGTATTTCAGGAGCTTCTCAGCATTTGATAGGTCTGCGTAAATGTAAGAATATTATCGCAGTCAATCGTGATGCGAATGCCACTGTGTTTCAATACGCTACTGTAGGAATCGTGGCGGATTTCTATGATGTCTTGCCCAGACTCAGTCAAATGATATTAAATCGCAGGAAGGATGGGTAACATGAGGGACTTGAAAGAGGCGGCGCTGTCCGTAATTACAGAAATGTTAAAAGAGGAGATCATCACACCGGCGGATCTGCTTTGCTATAGGTCCAATGAAATCGATACGGATCATCCGGACGAGGTGCGCAGCCAGATGGAGCATTGGTATAAAACGCTGGGTGTGGAACAAATTACGGGCAAGCCATTTCACTTGACCCGGCCTTACTTTTATAAGGAGGAGATCCGGGAGTTCCGGGAGCGGGGAGAGCTGTTGTGCTGTCTGCCCAAGGGGCTCTCTGCAAAAGACCTGAGTGAGTTGTTCCATTTTCATACCTGGGCGGAAAGCAGCGCATTGGTAAAGCAGAATCCAGAGGAAGAGGATTGTTGGTTCTTTGTCAAAAAGTCGACACAGCCAGAACTGCTGGATCGCACTGGAAGGGAAATCCAGCAGGTGATAAAAAAGCAGGGAGATCTTAATCTTACGTTGGAGCGGTATTTAGTCCTTGTGGCATCACTTTATGCCTTCTGCGGAATTACCACAGATGAAAAATATAAAACGTGGCTGCCAAATACCAAATATGAAGGCCGGCTGATGCTGATTGGCGGGTATGATTCAGCTGGGCAGATGAGTTTTCACGCATGGCTGCCTCAATTTCACTCTCCTTATGTTGGTGGAAGGTCGATCCGCATTTGTGAACATTTATGATTTTAAGGATGGTGAAGGCGCTTGCAGGTGCTGAATACTGACCCGGGCCGTTGCAGTGTGCGGCTCTCTTCCGAAGCAGACATACGCAGTTGTATCCGCCCGCCTTGTCTTTCCTGGGATATCCGGGCCGGTTGCATGGCTTGATTTGCGGCCTGAGCGTTGCTGAAGTGTGTTCTTCTTGTTGCCCATCCTTTCCGCTTGAAGCAGGAGAACTCGTGCTGATTTATGCCGGTGAGAAACCATATACGCTTTATACAGAAGAGGATTTACAGAAATTTCCGGTCATACGGGTAGAGCCCGAGTATGAAATTCCCTATTTGTTTTATGATTTGCTATATGTCGCATATCTTGTTTTTGATTGCTATATCAGCAGTGGATTGGATGGCGCAGCGATCCAAGGGAATAGCCTGCTGGAGCAGATGTTTTCCACCGTATGCGCCTATGAGGGCGAGGCGCTGACCCCGACGAAGAGGAATGCCGATATGTTTTTATTCACCGGGGTACCGGCTGAAAAAGATCTGTTGTTTTGTGGTGGGAGGTTTGACCGCCGTTTTCTCACTTGCGACGTACACAGAGATATTCTTTGCTGCATACGCGGTATGGAACATCCACCTGTGTCGGCGTTTGTCCATCATGAAAATATAATCGATATGCTTCAGGCAGGTTGCGGCGGCACAGCGCATTCCATTGTTCTGGATTGGTAAAGGAGGAGTTCTATGCTGGGCGAAAAAATAGTGGAGCATATGAAACAGTTTGGTCAGAGGCCGGCGATTCAAATAAATGATACGGGTGATGTTTATACATTTGCCCAAATTCTTCAGCGTGTTGAATATTATCGGCAACAACTGATTTTGCGGCAGCTGCCAGCAGGCTGTGTGGCAGCCGTATCTCTGGAGAACGTCGTGGAATATATCGCCGTTCTTCTGGCTTTGTGGCAGCACGACTGTATTGTTGTCCCTATGGAAGAGTGCAGTGCACATGCACTTTCCCAGGTGCAGGCGAAGGCTGGGCTGGATTATCTCCTGTGCGGGGAGATGCGGCCGGGCGGAGCGGTCCTTTCTGAAAGTGTATATCTGATTCCGCAGGGCGGACAGGCGCCTAATAGCACGCCGGCTCCAATTGACGCAGCTGTTTTTTGTATACTTCAGGCACAACGGGCTTGCCGAAATGTGTGGTGTTTTCTCATGAAGCAATGTATCGAAATATCGCCGATCTTGCTCAATCGCTGAATCTGGCACCGTCAGATGTCTGCTACACGCCAGTGTCGCATTTGATCACCTCAGCGCTCACCACAATCTACCTGCCGGGTCTGATTAGCGGCGCAACGGTTGTTATCAAAAAGACCTTCTTACCCGGAGCAATGAAAAATGTGATCAATCGCTATAGAGTCACGGTCCTATTCAGCGTACCCTTTGTTTATGCCAAATTGCTGGAAAGTCCAGCGATTGACCAGATTGAATGGGATCATGTTCGCCTGTGTCTCACTAGTTCCTCCTACATGGCTCCGCAGCATTTTGTAGGTCTCTATGAAAAAAGCGGCAAAGTGCTTCACTCCATCTATTGTTCGTCAGAGTGCGGCGTAATCTCATACCAGGCAAGCGACGATTTGACAAAAGCGCAAAGCAGCGTTGGGCATCCGGTAAAGGGAGTTGATATCAAGATTGTCGCAAGCGATGGAGCGGAAGTCCCTCACGGCGTCTGCGGTGAGATTCTGGTTGCTGGAGCCCATTGTGCCTCTGGATATTATAACGATGATATATGCCAGCAAAGGTTAATATCAAAACAGTATCCGGATTATTTTCACACAGGGGATTTCGGATGTGTGACGCAGGAGGGAATTGTCTTGAAGGGGCGTATCTCCCAAACGATGAATATTGCCGGCCATCTGGTGAATCCGCAGGAAGTGGAGGATAGGCTGATTTTGCACCCAGGGCTTCAGGACGCGGCGGTGTTTTCATTGCCGGATGATGATCACAATGAGCGTATTTATGCAAAAGTGGTTGCGGCGGATCGGGAGAACCCTCCCGATGAAGAGGATGTGATTCGTTTTTGCCGGGATGGAATGGAGGACTATAAGGTGCCGAGAAAAATCATCTTTGTAGACGAAATCGACCTGACGTCAACCGGCAAAAGATCAGAAAACTGTGATTGATGGTGAATTGGAATTGATATTGATCATTGGGGGAAACGGATATATTGGCTCTCGTCTTTATCAGGAGCTGATTCAAAGCTTATCAGAGCCAGTCAGAGTGTATGACAAGCAGTGCACTTCTCCTCTTCTAAAAGGCGCGCAGTGGATGCAGGGGGATCTCAAGGATCCTATTTCAATTGAGCAGGCGCTTCATGAGGCGGATACTGTAATTTACCTGGCAGGTGGGCATTATGCGACCTTTCGGCAGAATCAGGAGAGCATGCTGGGAGATTTGGGGCGTTTTCTGGCTGTTGTGGCGTGTAATCCAGTCAAAAGGCTGCTCTATGCGAGCAATGGGGCGGCAGGAGCAGTTGGCAAGGAATTTGGAGAAGCGTTGCTTAGGGAGCATCCCTATCCGGCCATGGCGGCAGAGGCAGAGAATATGGTGCGGCAGTGTGCTGAGGCCATGGGAAGCTCTTATGCCATCATGAGGCTGGCAGAGGTGTATGGTCCGGGAGAACTCAGCCCATTCCGCAGCAAATTAATCAGCCTGTTGGGCAATGGAGATGCCTTGTCCGCGCGTATTCACGTAGACGACGCAGTTCGTATCCTCTGTAAATTAGCCGTAGATACCAGTGCACAGGGCATCTTTGATGTGTGCGACGAGTTGCCGGTTACACAAAGAGAGTTTTATGCTTGCGTGCAGCAGATTGACGGCGAGATCTCCGTTCGCTGGCATGCGCCGGATTTATCCAGTGAGAGGATGTTGTGGAGCTTGCATGTGCTCCGGATGTTTTCCGTTCGGCTGTCATGCGAGCGGGTGAAGAAAGAGCTTGGCTACACCTTTCTGTATCCGACGATGAAAGAAGGCTTAAAGGCTTTGTATGTATTGGAGGATCATCCATGGGGAAAAAAGTATTAATCATGCCCAGCCCCCCGAATTCCGGCTCCCTGGGCTCAACGCTAAGTTATCGGCTTGGCGCAGAATCTAGTTGAAGATGGCTGGGAAACGGCTTTTGTGCTTGGCGGGCATGTTGCACAACTGGTTGAAGCGGCATCCTACCGCCTGTATTACAGCGAGCCGCCTGAGTACCATACAAAGCTTCAGAATATCAATAATTACATTGAGTTTGTTGAATGGACGGGGATGGCGGAAGAGGGTTATCTTTCTTATGCACTGAAAAGAGGATTGGAGATTGCCGGCGAGTTCCGTCCCGATGTGATATTCAGTCAGTCCAATCCGGCGGCGACGATTCTGGCAAATACGCTTCGCATTCCGCTTGTCCTTTTTGCGAGCACCCCGTCAACGCCGGAATTTCCTGCGAATGAGGCGGCTGGCGAGTACCTGACGGATCATTTCAACCCGATTTTAAAACGATACCGCCAGCGCCCATTAAAAATGTATGCGAGCTGGTTTTTGACCGGGCGGATTGCGTCATCAATCCATCTATTCCCGAATTAGAACCCGGCCTTGACCGTTACCGGCAAGTTCAGTTTGCAGGAAGCGTGCTGAACCGACAGAGTGGCGGGGATAGCACCGCGCTGCTGGATAGACTGGACGGCAGGCCGCTCATTTTTATTTATACCAGTGTAGGTGCGATTCCGCCAAAGCTATACAGTGAAATCATTGCCCGTGCATTTGGAGATGGTGAATTTAACGTGCTGTGCAGCCTAGGATTTCATTATGAAAGGGAAGATATTATAACAGACCTCCCGGAAAATATCCGATTCGTCCAATACATCAATATCGAGGATGTAATGCCGCATTGTGCTGTCGTGGTGTTTCATGGGGGGCAGGATATGATGTTGACCAGCCTGATTCACGAAAAACCCAGCATCTGCATTCCCGGGAAGCATTTTGAGCGCTCGTTCAATGCGCAGCAGATGCAGCGTAACCAGCTGGCATATTGGATGAGTATTTATGAATTGCGCCCTCGCAAGCTAAAGCGTTTGGTGCAAATGGCGATGGATGAGATTGATCGGGAGCGTCTGCACCTGTTTTCAAAAAAATTACGGAGTACCATGGAAATCAGCGCTGTGTAGCTATTTTAGATGGATTATTATGAGAAGGAGAGTTTTTGGTATGGAGCTGAAGCAATATCAGGCTGGCTTGTGTAAAATTTTGAGCAGGCAATTGGAAAAGCAACTGTCGCTTCCCGAACTGGAAGGAAAAAATCTGATCGATACCTATGGAATTAATTCTCTGATTGCACTTGAAATTATTATCGATATCGAAAAGGAATTTGGCATATTTATTGAGGATGAGGAGGAACTGATCCGTGCTTTTTCTTCCATTGATGATTTGGCAGCACTGGTCAGGAAGTATAAGGAATAGGTGATTTGTTTTGCAGACCGTTTCGCAAAGGACCATAGATTTTATGTGTCAGGATATAAAAGATTGCATCCTCCGTGGCGACATTGGCCGGTGGGCGTCACATCTACACCTTGCAAGTGCCTATGCAAATACGATGCTGTTGGAATGGTTTCAACATAATTTTTGCCGCAGAGAAATCTGTTCTGTCGAGGTGGAGATGGAAAGATTATCCCAGGGGACGTACTGCATGATTACCTGTGTGATTCAGATTTTTTATCAAACTGGATATCGATTCCATGAGACAGTTACGTTTTATATAGATCCTATAAAGGAAACAGATTATAAAATCGTGCAGATTTATAACCCACCACCTTTTTCAAGGCTTTGGGGAGAGCCCCGGTTTGCAGGAAATCTTGCAGAGAGTTTGCCGTGAAGAGGAGGACTGGTGGAATCAGGCGGAGCTTAGCCGGCTGCTGGATGGGTATGAGGAAAAGAGCAGCTATAAAGTATATTCCAGGGCGGTGCACCGCTCTGCGCTTGGCAGAGCGAGCCATCCCGAAATTGAATGTGCCGTGCTGCTCAGTTGCGCGATGTCGATGCAATCCCATATGGTTGCTCATATTCTTTACCGGGAGAGAGAAACGGCCTGTAGTACGTTCCAACGAATCTATAATTGGATGGTCAGCAACTGTGAAACCAACCTGTATAAGCAGGAAAAGAAAGACACCTGGGAAAGCAAATTTGTGGTTCCATGGTTCAGTATGGAGGAATGCGCCTATTTGTACCGGAAAAAAGAAAAAGTACCGGTAGAATGCAACACATTTATGTCGTTTTTCTACGTTCTGCTTTTTCTGCTGCGGATTCCCCTGCATAATCTGATGCAGCTGCGCCTAGACGGTCAGGATAAGTTAATTGTTGATGTGGGTGAGACCTATGTGGTTTCAAGAAATGACGCGTTCCCCATTTCTGAACGGCCGTATTTTGCCTATATGCCCCCGGAGCGCGCCTTCGGAATCGACTGGGTGGCGAGCGCTCGGAAAACTGTTCTGTTTGAACAAGAGGACGGCCCGCTTTGCGTTCTCAATAAGATTTCCGGTTCATTTCACACAGAAGAGCTGGAGCATCTTTTGACCCGGGCGAAGGCTTCGGGCCAGGCCGCATTTCAGCTTTCTCCGCAGGGGAATCCAAGAGAATCAAGCCGAAATTTCTGCCGAGCGATATTTCAATACCGCAAACAGTTTCCGGATTCGATTTTTTCATGGGCCGTTTATGCTTTTCAGTCCCTTTTTGTACCTAACCCGCAGGTGTATGTTTATGTCAGTGTAAAAAGTAAGCTGGTTCAGGCGTTTGCAATGCGCTATGGCAGAATGGTACGCTTCTTTTTCTGCATCAATGCCGGGAGGAATCAATTTTTGTAGAAAACCACCGTATTATGACAGCAGATCAGGGTAATACGATGCAAAACAGGAGATGCTAAATCTAGGGCATTGCTTTTCTACAGCGTGGTACATATCAGTGAGAACATATCCGGAGGAGTCATTCTGACAGATTGCGGTGTCTATGCTGTCTTTCAGGAGAATGCAGGTTATCGTATCTATGATATGGAACAGCTCATGGAAACAGACCGCATATGTGGTAAAGTGAAAGCTGCAATTAGTGAAAAAGAAGGGGAAATCTATCCTGATAAACTGCCGGAAACCTGCCGGATCCCTGCATTTTTAGAGGCGTTTATGAAAGGAGAGAAAGCGGATGCAGTATGAGGCTGTGATTATCGGCGCGGGGATCATGGGGTTATGCACAGCGTATTATCTGAATCAAGGCGGAATGAAGCGCATTTTGGTGGTTGACAGGGAACCTTATTTCGGAGGATATAACACAACGCGGTGCGCCGGAGGGCTTCGATACCAATTTGCGGATGAGATGAATATCCGCTTATCCCAGCTCAGTTGGAGTCTGATGCAGGAAACTGGGCAAAAAGCGGGAATATCCTTTCAATTGAATCGATGTGGATATGCGTTTTCATCACAGACCGGCAAAGGGAGCAATCTTATTTGGAGGCTTACCATTTGCAGAAGGCGCTGGGTGTAGAAGTGAGTCTGTTCCAGGGGGAAGAATTTGCTCAGAGGGAACCACGGCTTCAGTATGAAGCGTACGGTTTATTACCTTTGGCGCCGAGGAGGGGATCCTGGATGTCCATCAAGTGGTTTCCTTTTTGACGGACGCATTACAATATGCGGGGGTTTCGCTCCTGTGCAGCACGTGCGTTACCGGCATACAAAGAAAAGGGAGCGGTTTTGTTTTACAGACAGAACACGGGGATACATTCTATACTTCCCGTTTGGTCAACGCTGCCGGTCCATGGAGTAGCGATATATCACGCATGGTTGGGATTGACCTGCCAGTTGCGCGGGCTTTTCAGCAGATTTTTGTAACGGATCCGCTGCCGGGGATCAGCAAAGCGTTCCCGGTTGCGATTTATCCCGATTTAGGAATTGGCTTTCATGAAGAAGGAGGAGGAATACTGACGCAATATAACCGCCCTTACGAGCCGAATCTGTCTGATCGTATACGAACCGATTACAATTGGTTTTTGGCACATGCCCAAAAGGCAGTTGAATGGTTTCCACTCCTGCACGAGGCAAGCGTTTGTGCCCAATGGAGCGGATATTATGATGAGACGCCGGACGGCAGGCCAATCATTGGCGGCGCAGAAAATCTGTATCAGATCAGCGGCTTTAACGGGCATGGATTTATGCACGGCTTTGCGGCAGGCAAGCTGCTCAGTGAAAAAATTTTAGACAATCAACCCCATTCGCTGTGTGTGGAAAAATTGGAGAAACCGAATTCTACGTATCAGGGGGAGCAGCGTGAAATATATAAAGTATAGGGAGTGGAAGTGGAACAATGTTGGAACAATCCGTTATGAGCCTCTTGAAAGAGCTGGTTTCTGCTGGAAAATTGGATGCACAGAGCCTTGCCGTATTGATTGGGGATCGGTTGAATGATCCCTGGGAACTCCACAATTGGTTTTATCAGTGGTATCGAGCCTTGGTATCGAAACGATAACGGGAAAGCCCTTTGAACT
>ENA-OUNI01001007-OUNI01001007.1-human-gut-metagenome-genome-assembly--contig:-NODE-1007-length-11864-cov-2.256710_pt1 | contig 11864 bp, 15 predicted proteins | sample MGYA00242499_ERZ504580 | MGnify/ENA primary metagenome ERZ504580 (study PRJEB26092, sample SAMD00036315) | human gut metagenome | host: Homo sapiens | study: EMG produced TPA metagenomics assembly of... | reverse complement strand
CCTCTATACAGGAACGTTCAGCGGGAAACGAATCCGGCGCGGCCTGTACCGCTTCGCCAACGGCAGGACGGCCAATGCCGACATCAACGGCGCCGCCAATATACTCCGTAAAAGTAAGCAGAACTTCGATTTCGAGGGACTGTGTAAAGGGCTTTTGGACAGCCCTTTGAGAATAAGGCTATCCTGATTTCAGGAGGAAACTTAAACAGCAACCTTCTCAAGAATCTCCTGCTTCTATAAGCGGGAGAGGTTCAACTTGTCATTCAAAAAAATTCTCACAATATGTTGACACCGTCCAGGGCTTGTCGCACGTGCGACAAGCCTTTTTTTATGCTATAATATACCCGTCTCGCTGATGGATTCCATGAGCGTGTGGATTGGAATTTGATATGACGTAAATGCATAATAAGAAAATGCGTTGTCGCACCCTTCACAGGTGCGTGGATTGAAATCCAGGGAGTGTCACGGCTCCCAGTTTTGTCGGTAAGTCGCACCCTTCACGGGTGTGTGGAGTGAAATACCGATATATTTCGACGAAGCTGATTTCATTTATAAAGGAAATAAAGGACGGCTGAAATATCTGGTCGTGAAAGAGCTGCTGCCGTTTCAAATCTTCAAATCTTCAAATCCGATTCTGCATAGCGTGCCGCATCGCCAGCCAGGGTGATGCGGCCTTTTTCTATATGGCAATAGAGTTCGCCGCCCCGTTTCGAGGCCGGGTAGACGAGGTATGAGAATTCTTTTTACGTTGCAAATGCTACGGATGACTCCGGCAGTATCTGATATACTCAAGATGTCTTGAGAAACTAACTCATAAAATAGATTCATACGAGAAAAGGAAGCGATACTATGATTACTAAAGACATGACGTTAGCTGACGTTGTAAAAGCTTATCCGAATACGATTGGATTCCTGAATGGTCTGCATCTCGATTACTGCTGCGGCGGCCATGACCCCATCGCTACGGCTGTCCGCGAAAAGGGCCTGGACGTAGATAAATTCCTGGCCGAGCTCAATCAGGCCGCAGAAAGAAAGGCTGCGCAGCGGGATGTACATGGCGATATCGAAGCGTTCAAAAACGCTTGCAGTCACGGAAATGCTTGACGACCTGGAAGCGACGCATCACGTTACAGACCGCAGACTCATGGCTGAAACGGAAGAACTTCTCAACAAGATCCTCATCGTCCATTATCCGCATCATGGTAAAATGCTCACGCGCCTTCACCATCTTTATGCCGGCCTGAAGGCAGAACTGGAAGAGCATTTCGCCAAGGAAGAACAGCTCGTCTTTCCGCTGATGCGCCAGCATCCGCATCCGGACAGCCAGACGCTGGCACTTATCCAGGATTTGGAAGCAGAACACACCGGCGCGGCGACGTCATCAAAGAAATCCAGGCACTGACGGATAACTTCACGCCGCCAGAAGATGCTTGCCCGACCTTCCGCCAGACGTATGTTGTCATGGAGCAACTCTTTGACGACATCTTCATCCACATCTTCAAGGAAAACTCCATCGCCTTCCCGGAATACGCCGAACAGGTCTGAATATTCTGAATATAAGGAAAATCACCTGCCTCAAGGATTGATCAACATCTTTGGGACAGGTGATTTTTTTAGAAATTTGTTTAGTTTTTCAAATACGAGTCGAAGAAAGCGGTGATGATGTCGAGGACTTCTTTTTGGTTCCAGTAGACGCCGCCGTGGGCTGCTCCTTCTACCAGGTAGCGTTTCGAGGGGATGTTATGTTTCTGGAGGGCCTGGAAGAGCAGGTCCGTCTGGCTCGGGGAGACGACAGTGTCCTTCGTGCCGTGCATGAGCAGCATAGGCGCACTGGTTTTGGAAATGTAAGTGATGGGGTTGGCCCTTTTGGCACCTTCCGGATTGGCCAGGATGCCGCCGTCCTGGCGCCGAATACGGCAGAGCCGTTCACCCAAAGGCTTCCGTGGCGCCAGGCGACTGGTGGGCTTTTTTCACGGATTCACTGTAGTCGTCGCCGATGCGGGTGAGGTCAGAGAGGCCATAGAGGTCTACGGCTGCTTTTACGTCGCTTCCGACTTGGAGATTATCGCCTTTGTCAAAAGTCGTCGTGCCGCTGGTCGTCGCGGCCATGGCCGTGAGGTAGCCGCCGGCACTGCTACCGATGATGCCGATTCGTTCCGGGTCGATGCCGAATTGGTCTGCATGGGCCTTCAAATAGCGGATAGAGGCCTTCACATCTTCCAGGGGTTCCGGGAAGCGGGCCGTAGGTGCCACGCGGTACTGGATGGAAGCGACGACGTAGCCGGCTTCTGCCAGGTGCATGCGGAGTTGTATGCCGTTGTCCTTATTGGCATTGATGAAGCCGCCGCCCGTGACGTAAACGATGGCAGGCTGTTTCGTGTCCGATTTCGGCTGCAGGATGTCCATTTTCATGGCTACGTTAGGGTAGCCCCGCATCGGGACCTGTTCGTATACGACGTCGGAAATCTGATTGATCATCGGCGTCTTTACCGGAACGGATAACACCGTGCTTTCTACTTTTCCCGGCATATCTTTCGTAGCCGAGTCCACATCTACATTCATCGCCATGGCATTGCCTCCTATCCATACCAGCCCGGCCAGGCCAGCGCTATGAGCCGTTTTTGAGGTTCTTGGATACATTTAAACACTTTCATGACATACTCCTTTATTTTGTCTGTATTTCTTCCATTTTAGCATTGAATGGGGGGAGCAGGCAACGTTTGTAGGGAATAATAAAATCATCTTCTGCGGATACTTTTTGCCTTTTGGCAGGAATTTGGCAGGACCATGTCGAATCTTTTAAAGTAAAGCAAAATTCGAGAGATAGGGGGATTCTTATGAACCGATTGAAACAGTGCATATTAGCCGGGCTGGTTTCCTGCTTTTTGGCCGTTCCCTGCCTGTCCCTGGCGGACGATGTGACCCTGGCGAAAGGCGATGGTCAAGGGGCCCTTGCTTTGCAGACCCACGGGGAAAGTGAACTCTTGCAGGCTGTCCGCGCCAAGGATTATGAGAAAGCCCTTCAGATCGTCAACGGCCAGATTGCAGAACATCCCGATGATGCCGATGCTTACGACCGCCGCAGCACGATTTACAGCCTCCTCGGACGGAATGACGAAGCCCTGGCCGATTGCGATAAAGCCATTTCCCTGGAACCGGGCACGGCCTTCCATTATTTCAACCGCGGCGCCATTTACGAACAGCGCAAAGAATACCCGCTGGCCGTCAACGACTATACGAAGGCCCTGGCCTTGAGCCAGAAGGGCGATCCTTTGCAGGGACTGATGTATTTCAACCGGGCCCGGGCCTATACGGCCATCGAATCGTATGACAAGGCCCTGGATGACGTCAAACAGGGGGAAAAGCTGGCTCCGGCCTTTCCTCAGAACTATATCCTCGAAAGCCTGATCTATGATAAGAAGGGCGACAAGAAAATGGCCGACCTGAGCCGCTGTATCGGCGTCATGTATGAATTCATGCACCGCAGCGATTACTTCCTGGCCGGTTCCGTCGCCGAAGAAGCCGGACTATATGACCAGGCCCTGGCACTGCTCAATGAAGCGGTGAAACGCCATCCCGACGACAGCCGGGTCTATTCCGAACGGGGCCTGGTCTACGCCCAGACGGGCCAGGACGAATTGGCCATTGCCGACTTGACGAAAGCCCTGGCTTTGAAGGAAATGGCTATGGATTACAATAACCGCGGCGAATGTTACCGCCATTTGAAGCGCTTTGATTTGGCTAAAAAAGACTATGACCAATCGGTCCGCCTGACCACGGATGACAGCGATAAACTGGCCGTCTACGACAGCCTGGGCCAGCTGGCCATGGACCAGGGCGATTATCCGCGGGCCGTACAGTATTTGACACAGGCTTTGGCCGTCAAGCCCTATGAAGATGGCTACAAGCTGCGCAGCCAGGTCTGGCGCAAATTAGGCGACACGAAGAAGGCCGACCAGGATGAGGCGGCAGCCCAGGAAATGGAACAGCGTCAGCTCCTGGGTTCGTAGCAGGACTTTTCAAATTCCCCTGAATATGTTACAATTGAAATGTTGTTCGTAAAAATAACCGAATGTCATACACATAATTTCAGTATTTTAAGGGGGAATTCAATGAAGAAGTCTATCATCGCAATCCTGTTTCTTTGCTGTCTTATGGGAACTGTCACTGCTTCGGCAGCACAGGTCAAGGAATCGGAAACGGTATCTCCGGCCGTTGCCGTTATGGCACAGGTCCAGGAACAAGACAAAGCCAAGAAGAAAACGAACACTACCACAACGAATAATTCTGACAAAATCGGTGACCGCCTTCGGGACCGCGTCCATGCCCTGATTCCGGCCTCGGCTTTTGCCAATATTGATAATCCCGGTACGATTACGCCGGATACGGTCAAGTACCATTATGCCGAATCGCAGCACATGGCGACACCGGTTACGGCCTGGAACCGTCAGAAATATGAAGACCAATACCAATACCAGTATCAGCACGACTCCTATGATGCGGCTATTGCCGATGCCTACGCATACCGCCGTGATTTCGGCAAGAGCAACCTGCGCAAATGGAGCAGCACGGAAGGTATGGATACGCCGTGGGACAGCAACTGGACGACCGATACGGCTCATTTTCAGAGCTCGACCATCGCTTTCCTGGATCATCTGAATACCGAAGCCCGTCAGGCTGGCATTTCCTTCGTCATCACCGGCGGTGCGGAAAGCGGCTACCATGCCAGCGGCATCTATTCCCATGAAAATGGCTATAAAGTCGACATCTCCGACGACGGCATCTATCAGGGCACCAAGGCTTATGAAGTCCTCATCAACGCCCTGTCGCCGTACAAGCATCAGATTACCCACGAATGGGACAAGAACCACTACGATATCACCATCTATCCGGAAAATTATAAGGGGTAAGAAAAGTTTGTAGTATAGAGTTTGCAGTTTGTAGAAGATGGTTTTAAATTTTTAACCATCTACTGCAAACTAAAAACTACAAACTAAAAATTCAGAAAAGGGCTTGTCGTACGAGACAAGCCTTTTTTCTGCACCCGAAAGGAGCCATTATGAATCGAACTGACTGGGATGCTTATTTCGCCTCTCTTATTGGCGACACGGGGACTGGCGTGCCCGGTCTGGCCGTCCTGGCCTATGCCGATGGGCACGAGGTCTACCGTTTTGCCGCCGGCGTCCGCCGCGTGGACGGGGAGCGGTCCTGGCCGATGACGATGGACAGCCGTTTCCGCATGGCATCTGTCTCCAAGATGTTCACGGTCTTTACCCTCATGGAGCTCGCCGAAGCGGGGAAGCTGTCCCTGGACGACGATGTCAGCGAATACCTGGGTTTTCGTCTGCGCATCCGTCTTACCCCGATGTGCCCATTACGCTTCGTATGCTGGCTTCGCATACGTCGGGCCTGCGCGACGGCAGGGTCTACAGCATTCCGCCGTCGGTCCGTGTCCAGGCATTTTTTACGCCAGGCAGTCCCTATTGGGAAGACGGTGCCATTTTGCCCCGGCCGGTCAGGCACCGGGGGGTTATTTTACTTATTGTAACCTCAATTACGGCCTCTTGGGGACGGTCATCGAAGCCGTGACAGGCCAGCGCTTCGATAGGTATCAGAAAGCGCATATCCTGGCCGCCCTGGACTGCCGGGCCGACTATGTGCCGGGCAATCTGGAAGCGGCTGAATTCGCCAAATTGGGGACGGTCTATCTCAAACGGGATAGCCAGGCCGCTGATGAACAGGGCCCCTGGCAGGGGACTATCGACGATTTTGGCGGCGTCCAGCCGGAGCGCGAAGCCCTGGCCTTGCAGAATCCCTATGCCCAGGACGTCTGCCAGACTTACGACCTGGCCGCGTACCGGCCTGGGACCAATGCGACGATCTTTTCACCGCAAGGCGGCCTGCGCCTGTCCCTGGAGGAACTGGGCCACGTCCTGGCCATGATGAGTCAGGGCGGCCGCTATCAGGACCGGCCGTCCTGGCGCCGTCGTCGCTGCAGGCCATGTTCAGCCCTCAGTGGTCTATGACGGCCACAATGGCGATACGTGCGGCCAGACCCTGCTCACCTATGGCCTGGGCGAATTCTTCGTCGACGGCACGGGGCCGGCCCGTTGCTGCCGCACGAAGGCCGTCGATTTATGGGGCCACACGGGCCAGGCCTTTGGCCTCTTGTCGGGCCTCTTCGTCCGGCCCGGGACGGGAAGCGGCTTTGCCTACGTCATGAATGGCGAGGCCCTGGCCGAAGATGACGACCCGCGCAGTGCCGGCCGCTTCAGCCGATATATTGTAGGAAGAAAATGTCATGGACGGCCTGTGCCGATTGATTGACGGCCTATAAGGGCTGTGCTATGATTATGAAATATAGTAACATTCCAAATGGGAAGGCGAGATAATGATGAATGCATATGAAAGTACCATGAATTTTACACGCCGTGCCGTCTGGGCCCAGATCGACCTCGACGCAGCGGCTCATAATATGCGCCAGATACGCAAGCACGTCGGGACGGATGTCAAGATCGCCGCCGTCGTCAAGGCCAATGCCTACGGCCACGGCAGTGTCGAACTGGCCAAGACCTTTGCCGAAAACGGCGCCGACTGCTTTGCCGTGTCCAGCCTGGACGAAGCCGTCGAGCTCCGCCGCTATGCGCATATCGACAACGAAATCTTCATCCTCGGCCATACCGACGCCCGGCGGACAGAAGAACTCCTGACGTATGACATCGAACCGGCTGTCTTCAACTTGAAGAACGCCGAATTCTTCTCCCAGGAAGCCCGGCGCCTGGGCAAGACCCTGCGCGTCCATATCGCCGTCGATACGGGCATGAGCCGCGTCGGCTTCCAGGTCAATGAATTCAGCGTCTCGGAAATCAAGACCATCGCAGCCTTGCCGAATATCGAAATCCGCGGCATGTTCACCCATTTTGCCGTTTCCGACATGAAAGACAAGACGTTCACGCGCGAACAGTACGGCCATTTCCGCTGGATGTGCAAGCGCATGGAAGAAGAAGGCATCCACATCGCCCTGCGCCATTGTTGCAACAGTGCGGCCGTCCTGGAACTGCCCGAATACTACTGCGACATGGTCCGGCCGGGCATCATCATGTACGGCTGTGAACCGTCGCCGGAAATCGACATCAAGCCTTATGACCTGCGGCCCGTCATGTCCCTGCGCTGCTGCATCGCCCATGTCAAACTCATCGACGCCGGTGCGACCGTCAGCTATGGCCGCCATTATAAGGCTCCGTCGCGCCGGAAAATCGCGACCCTGCCCGTCGGCTATGCCGATGGTTATTCGCGCATCCTGTCGGGGAAAGTCGACGTCCTCTACCATGGCCACCGCGTCCCTCAGGTCGGCGCCATCTGCATGGACCAGTGCATGATTGACGTCAGCGGCGAAGCAACGTCCACGCCGGTGACGAAGTCGTCCTCTTCGGCCGCCAGGGCGACAGCTTCATCCCCATCGAAGAAATCGCCGCAGTCTGTGGCACCATCAACTACGAAATCATGTGCAACATCTCGCGCCGCGTCCCCCGCGTCTACATGAAGAACGGCAAAGTCGTCGGCCGCGAAGAATACCTCTTCGATAAACCGTAGGGATAGGCAGTTCGCCGCCAGCCGTTCGTAGGGGCCGTCCCAAAGGGCGGCCCGCCAGAGTCATCTGTCAGGCTGAAACGGACCGCTGTAGAGGGGCGAAAAAACGTTATCATTATCTGTAGGGGCTCGCACGTGGCGAGCCCGCAGGTATATGTAGGATACTTGTAAACCAGCTTTTGCGTGAACGGGCGCCACGTGGGCGCCCCTACAAGAAAAAAGGGCTTGTCGTTGTGCGACAAGCCCTTTTTCCCTCTTCCATGATTTTGTTGCAAGTGGTATACTGTATATAAGATATACGCATATATAAATGCAAAAATAATCATAAAAAGGCGGTGTGTTATTATGAATTGGAATGATAAAACGGCGGCTAACGTTAAGGCCATCAAACCCTCGGGTATCCGCAAGTTCTTCGATATTGCAGCCCAGGTCAAAGGGGTCTTGTCCCTGAGTATCGGCGAACCGGACTTTGCCGCACCGGACAAGGTACTGGCAGCCATGAAAGCCAGCCTCGATGCCAAGGAAACGAGTTATACCGGGAATTCAGGCATGATGGAGCTCCGTGAAGCCATTAGCCATCATTTTGAACAACGCTATGGTGTCCATTATGACCCTAAAGATGAAATCCTGGTCACTGTCGGCGTTTCCGAAGGCCTGGCCATGGCCCTCCTGGCCATTACCGAACCGGGCGATGAAGTCATCATCCCGACCCGGCTTACGTTGCTATCCGGCATCTGTCGAACTGGCTGGCGGGACGCCGGTCTTCGTACCGACTATCCGGAACACGATTTCAAGCTGACTGTCGAAGCTTTGGAAAAGGTCATCACGCCGAAGACGAAAGCCATTGTCATCGGCTATCCGAACAACCCGACGGGGACAGTCATGTCGGCAGAAGAATTGATGCCTATTGCCAAATTTGCCGAAGAACACGACCTTATCGTCTTGTCCGATGAAATCTACTGTGAACTCATGTACGGCGATGCCAAGTTCACGTCCTTCGCCAAATTGCCGGGCATGCGTGAACGGACGGTCATCTTCAACGGCTTTTCCAAGGCCTATGCCATGACGGGTATGCGCCTGGGCTACGTCTGCGCACCGCGGGAAGGCCTGGCACCGATTTTGAAGCTCCATCAGTACGCCATCATGTGTGCCAATACGACGGCCCAGGTCGGCGGCATTACGGCCCTCAAGGAATGTGACGACGACGTCGAAGCCATGCGTCAGGAATACGACCGCCGCCGCAAGGTCATCTACAAGGGCCTGTGCGACATGGGGCTGCCCGTCTTTGAACCGAAAGGCGCCTTCTACATCTTCCCGGACATCCGCTGCACGGGCATGACGTCGGCAGAATCTGCGAAAAACTGGTCCAGGAAGAAAAAGTCGCCGTCGTCCCGGGCACGGCCTTTGGCGACCAGGGCGAAGGCTTTGTCCGCATCTCCTACGCCGCCAGCATGGACACCATCCAGGAAGCCCTGAAACGCATGGCCCGCTTCGTAGCGAAATATCGAAAGGACTGATATTTATTTGTAGGGGCGACCACGTGGCGACCCCTACAGTACAAAATAAATTTAAAACCAATTGCTAACGGCTAACGGCTAGCCGCTGACTACTAAAAAACGCGCTGTCGCAAAGACAGCGCGTTTTTTCTAGAAAAATCGTCCGATAAGGGGCATTTTGGCTGCGTCTTCTTTGGTGACACCGCCGTTGAGGACCATGCAGCCGATGTAGATGGCCGACCCGACGATGCAGGTCAGGAAGAGGTCCAGGAAGAGTCCCAGGTAAGGGAAGAGGAAGGCGTACATGAAATACATGGCCACGCCCATGATGGCGGCAGAGACGATGTTTTTCATGACGACTTTGATGTCGATGACGTAACCGATTTTACGGTAAATGAAGAACATGTTGAGGACGGCAGCGACGCCGATGTCGGCCACTGTCGCATAGGAAGCCCCGGTGATGCCCAGGGTCGGATGGCGACTAAAAACCAGTTGCACAGGACCTTGGCGACACAGGCGACAGCCATGTTGATGACCGGAATCTTCGGTTTCTTCAGGCCCTGAAGGATAGCCGTCGAAATCTGGTGCAGGCCCAAGAAGCAGATGGCGATGGCCACGGCCCGCGTGGCATCCGTAGCGGCCGGCGCGTTGTAGATGAAGGTGACAATCGGTTCGGCCATGACGTAGAGGATGACGCTGAAGGGAATGGTGACCAGGAAGGAGATGCGCATGGACGTCGCCGTCCGTTCGCGGATTTCATCGTATTCCTTCAAGGTGAAACTGTGGCTGATGGCCGGCACCAGGCTCATGGCCATGCTGCCGTCAGGATCGTTGCCAGATTGATGAGCGGTACGGACATGCCCGTCAGGTAACCGAACAGCTCCGTGGCCTGATGGGTCGAATAACCGGCTACTTCCAGCCGCCGCGGTACGATGAGCAGGTCCAGGTTGGATACGACGGGGAGCATGATGCTCGACAGGGAAATGGGGATAGCCAGGATGACCAGGCGCTTGAGGATGTGCTTGATGCTTTCCTGCTCGAATGTCGGCCCGTCGACGGGGAGGGTCCGCTTCAACTTATAATAGTAAATAGACTAAGACCAGCCAGGCGCAACCACCGCGCGCGCCGAGACTGGCACCGCCGGCGGCATAATCGAGGCCGTACGGCAGGAGGAGCGCGGCGAAGCCGAGCATGACGACGACGCGGACCAGCTGTTCAACAATCTGGGAAATGCTGTCGGCGTCATTTGCTGCCAGCCCTGCAGATAGCCGCGGTAGCCGGCGATGATCGTCGTGAAGAAGATGGCCGGTGCCAGGGCGATGAGCGAATAATAGGCCCGGCTTTCGCGGATGATGTGTTCATCGATGAGGAAGCTGGAACCAAAGAACATGAGGATACTCAAAAAAAGTGCCGTCGTACAGAGCATGGACAAGGACACGTGGAAAATGCGCTGGGCGCCGAAATAGTCCTGTTTGGCTACTTTTTCAGCTGTAATGATGGAAATTGCAATCGGCAGCCCGGCACTGGAAATATCGAGTGCCAGCAGGTAAATCGGGAAAGCCATCTGATAGATGCCGATGCCTTCACCGCCGAGAATACGGGACAAGATGATCCAGTTGATACTGCCAATGGCTTTGACGACAAAGCCCGACAAGGTCAGGATCAATGTGCCGGAGATAAACTTGTTTGCCATGATAACCCCTTAACTCTATAAAATTTTTACCAACATAACAACTAATTTTAGCACATTTGCCAGACCTTGTATATAGTGAAGTGTTAGCCGTTCGTGGGGGCCGTCCCAAAGGGGAGTCAGCCGCTAGCCACGTATTCGCCACTATTCATGGCGGGCGCCCCACGTGGCGCCCCTACGAGCCACGAACCACGAGCCACGAACCACGAGCCACGAACCACGAGCCACTAGCCACTAGTCACTAGCCACTAGTCACGACCTGCGGTCTGCGCTCTCAGGATATCCATGAATTCTTTGCCCGTAATCGTTTCTTTTTCGTAGAGGTATTTGGCCAGGGCATCCAGGGCCGGGCGATGGTCTTCGAGGATTTTCTTGGCCTTGGCGTGTTGTTCCTTGACGACAGAGACGACTTTGGCGTCGATGTATTTCTGCGTTTCCGGCGCGCAGGCCAGGGACGTATCGCCGCCGAGGTATTTATTGGTGACTGTTTCCATGGCGACCATGTCGAATTCGTCGGTCATGCCGTAACGGGTGATCATGGCCCGGGCAGCTTGGTCGCCTGTTCGATGTCGTTGGAAGCGCCTGTCGTGACCTGGTTGAAGACGACTTCTTCCGCAGCCCGGCCGCCGGTGAGGGTGGCAATCTTGTTTTCCAGTTCTTCCCGGGACAGGATGTATTTATCCTGCTGGTCGACCTGCATGGTGTAGCCCAGGGCGCCTGACGTGCGGGGGATGATGGTGATTTTCTGGACCGGTGCCGAGTGGCTCTGGAGGCAGCGACCAGGCGTGGCCGATTTCGTGGTAGGCGACGGTCTTCTTTTCGTCGTCCGACAAGATGGCGTTCTTCTTCTGGTAACCGGCGATGACGACTTCGATGCTTTCTTCCAGGTCGGCCTGGCTGACGGCGTCGCGGTGGTCGCGGACGGCGCGCAGGGCCGCTTCATTGACGATATTGGCCAGTTCGGCGCCGGAAGCCCCGGCGGCCATGCGGGCGATAGTGTGGAAGTCGACGTCGTCGCCGAGGGCGACTTTCTTGGCGTGGGCCTTGAGGATGGCTTCACGGCCAGCCAGGTCCGGCAGTTCGACAGG
>ENA-OUNI01001006-OUNI01001006.1-human-gut-metagenome-genome-assembly--contig:-NODE-1006-length-11875-cov-2.892322_pt1 | contig 11875 bp, 19 predicted proteins | sample MGYA00242499_ERZ504580 | MGnify/ENA primary metagenome ERZ504580 (study PRJEB26092, sample SAMD00036315) | human gut metagenome | host: Homo sapiens | study: EMG produced TPA metagenomics assembly of... | reverse complement strand
TGGCGATCAGCCGCGTTTTTGAGTGGTTAGGGTTAGGGCTAGGGTTAGTAGGGGCGCCCACGTGGGGCGCCGTTTACGCAAGTCGGTCACGGGATTCTTACACATCCCCGACTACAAACTCTGTGCTACAAACTATTTCCCCCGCAAGAGCCGCATGGCCATGATGGACATGATGATCAGGAGGGCCGTGACTAAGGCGAAGGAGGCGGTCAGGCTGAAGGCCCGGCCGATGAAGCCAGTACGGCCGGTGCCAGGAGGATGCCGACGTAGCCGATGGTGCTGACGGCAGCGACGGCATCGGCGACGGGCATGTCTTTCTGTGTCCCCAGAGAGGAATAAAAAATCGGCACGGTATTGGCACAACCGACGCCGATGAGGATGTACGATGCAAACAGGAAGGGGCCGCCGCTGATGAGCAGGATGCCCAGGAAGCCGGCAAAGGCGACGGGCAGGGACAGGGCCAGCAGCCGCCGCGGCCCAAAATGCATGGTCAGGGAGTCACCGGGCAGGCGGGCCAGGAAGGCCGACGCCGTAAACAGGGTCAGGCCCAAGCCGGATTGGGAAATGTCGATGCCCTTTTCCGTCGTCATGAAGACGCCGCTCCAATCGTTGATAGAACCTTCTACCAGGAAGGCAATGGTGCAGACCAGGCCGATGAGGACGATTTTCCCCTTGGGCAGGACCAGGGAAGCGCCCTTGCCGGATGCCTGCCGTTCCCCATGGAGATGGGGCGCAAAGAAGCAGACGCAGAGGCCGATGAAGACGGCGCCGGCAATCATGACGATTTTCCAGTAAAAGCCAGGTGGAGCAGGGAAGCAAAAAAGGCAGCGCCGGCGAAATTCCCCAGGGACCACATGGCCTGCAGGCCGGACATGAGGCGCTTGTGGACTTTCCGTTCAATGAAGATACCGTTGATGTTGACGACGACGTCGAGCAGTCCCAGGGACGAACCGAGGAGGACGGCCATGACCAAGGCCGCTGCATAAGCCGGCACATAACAGAGAACGTTCAGGACGACGGCAATGGCCAGGCCGGCGATGGTCAAAGAACGGCGGCAGCCCAGGCGCCCGGCAATGGAACCGGCCAGCATCATCATGATCAGGCGCCTAAGCCGACGGCCAATAAGAGGAACCCCAGGTGGTCGTCCTGAATCTGCAGCTGCTGCCTCAGGAAGGGAATGAGCGATGCCCACGACGTAAAACCGAAACCGCCGAGGAAGTAAAAGGCTTTGGCACTATAAATCTGCCAAAGGATATCTCGTTTATTCATCAATTTCTGTCACCTCACACTAAAAAAAGCCGGATAAGAAACCACCCTGTCCTGCATCTTTATCGAAAGACGCGTTTACGTACGCGCCCTTCCTCCGCTGCAGGACTGAAGTGACATCTTATCCGGCTTTATACTATACGAGCATAAGCCTCCGATGAGCGGTATTATTATAACATAAAAAGAAATTTTCCTCAAGAAGCACAATATTTCTTGACAGATTCTCTTCCAGGTGATAATATGTACACCAACAACCATACATTGTCTTTCATCAAGAGCAGTCGAGGGAATGGCCCGATGACGCTGCGGCAACCCCCTATCGGGATAGGTGCCAAGTCCAGCGGTGTATACCGGCAGATGAACGAATCGCAAATTGAGCGTCATCTGTATGACGGCTTTTCTTTTTGACCGGCAAGCCCTTATTATCCGTTATCCAGAAAGGAAATGATTACATGAACGCAACAGTAAAAAAACTCTTCGCCGCCGTTCTCATCACGACGACGTGCCTCTTTGCCGCCGGCTGCGGTTCGTCTTCCAATTCCGGTGCTTCCGCTGACAAAAAAGAAATCAAGATGGGCGTCACTGCCGGTCCTCATGCCGAAGTCATGGAAGAAGTCGCTAAAGAAGCAGCTAAACAGGGCATTACTATCAAAGTCGTCGAATTCAACGACTACGTCCAGCCGAACAAGGCCCTGGCCGAAGGCGACCTGGATATGAACTCCATGCAGCATCAGCCGTACATGGACAACGTCGTCAAGAAACAAGGCCTGAAGATTACCTCCATCGGCAAGACCATTATCCTGCCCATGGCCGTTTACTCCCATAAATTCAAAAACATCAAAGACGTCACGGACGGCGCCAAAGTCACCATCCCGAACGACCCGACCAACGGTGCCCGCGCCCTGCTCCTGCTCCAGCAGCCGGCCTGATTAAATTGAAGAACGGCAATTCCGTCGACGCTTCGGTAACAGATATCACCGAAAATCCCAAGAACCTCCAGTTCGTCGAACTCGACGCCGCTCAGATTCCCCGCTCCCTCGACGATACGGACCTGGCCTGCGTCAACACCAACTACGCTATCCCGGCCGGCCTGAACCCGCAGAAAGATTCAATCCTCGTCGAATCGAAGGATTCGCCGTATGCCAACGTCATGGCAGTCCGTCAGGGCGACGAAAACAACGAAACATACAAGAAAGTCTTGGCAATCTATCAGTCTGAACCGATCAAGAAATTCATTGAAGAACACTTCCAGGGAACTATCCTGCCGGCGTTTTAGTGGCTAGTGGCTAGTGGTTCGTAGGGGCGCCCAAAGGGCGGCCCGCCTGAATCCTCTTAAAAGGGCTTGTCGCACGTGCGATAAGCCCTTTACTTATGGTATAATAATGGTTGTCATCAGATTCAGAAAGGAGACACTCTTGTCAACTACCCCCACCTAACGCCTTCGGCGTTCGAGGTGGGAGCTTGTAAGTCGGAAAAGCATAGGTGCTAACGGCATCCAAGATGTCTCCCTATATCCGCCTACATCGTCGGGTGATTGACAACACCCGCTTTACCAAGGAGTTTACTCAAGGTAGTCATTACTCGTTCATATCGAGGATGGTTGTCCCCTGAAATCCACATAGTCCCGAGAAGCTGGATATTCATGGCTCCAATACGGTCGTCGTTGGATTCGTATCCGCACTGGCAACTGTACAGATGCTTATGGTGGTCGCGGTTCGCCTTGCGGATAGTCCCGCATTTCGGGCAACGCTGGGAGGTGTACTTCGCAGACACTTTCAGGACTTCCGAACGGTTCTCTGAGCCTTGTATGTCAGGAACTGTTCCAACTGGTAAAAACTCCAGCTCCGCAAATCATAGTTCTGTTTCGCGGTTCTGGAAAGATTGCTTTCCTCGAAGCTGACGCCAGTAAGGTCCTCGAGTACGAAAAGCGTATCCTTGCCGTATTTCTGTACGAGTGTCTTAGATAGCTGATGGTTGACATCAGACATCCAACGGTTCTCTCGCCCAGAAATAGCTTTGAGTTTACGCTTCGCTGATTTTGTCCCTTTGGCTTGGAGCTGTTTCCGTACTTCTTGGAATTTATGGCGTTTGGTGGCAATCTTTTTGCCAGAGACGAACTCCGTCTTGCCTTGTTCGTCATAGCTGACTGCAAGGAAACGAAGCCCACGGTCGATGCCGACGACATGGCGGACGTTCTCCTTCTGGAAATCTTCGACCGCCTTGGTAACAGGGATATGCAGATACCATCTCCCTTTCAGTTCGACCAGTTTGGCAGTACCGAGTTGATAGGAACCATCAAGGTATCCAGCGAAATGTTCGCCTTCGAAGGTACATTTGGTTCTTTTCCCGAGTGTATTGATGGACAGGACTTGCCCGTCATCAACGAAGCTGTAGTCTCGGTTGCGGACTAAGTCAGCCTGTGGCCGGCGAAAAAATACGGGTTTCCAGAGCCATTCCAAAGTCTTAGGGATGCGTTGCCAGTTGCCATCCTCATCCTTGTATCTATAAGGCTTTCGGAATAACTGTTGCTTGACCGTCTTGTATCTGGCAATCGTCGTCTTGATAGAAGACTGGGCTAATTGAGACTTCAAGCCGAACAAGCCACGAAGGCCACTATACAGTTTTTTGTTGAGGCTTTGGTAAGTCAAGTCGAACTGATTGTCGAAGATGTATTGAGACACGAAGTTGCAAGCCTGACGGTACTGCTCCGTCATTTGACGGAACAATACTTCCTGTTCAGGAGTAACATGTATGCGAAGTTTTATCGTTTTGGTTAGGTCGGACATATTCTCACCTGCCTTTCTAAAATGTATATTGCTTCATCAAAAATATTATAACATTGTCTTTGCTGAAATTCTACTTAATTAAGAAAGTGAGGTGAGGCGGGCATTTCTCTCCGACCTAAGAGGTCGGAGTATCCTGCCCGCATTTAGATGAAAGCCGTATTTGTCGATTTCGAGATGAACCCTATCGGCCGGGACCAGAAGGAAGCGCGCCGCATCTGCAAAGGGGAAATCATCGAAATCGGTGCTGTCAAAATAGACGAAGACGGGAATGAAATCTCGTCGTATAAGGAATATGTGCTGCCCGAATATACGACAGCCATGAATCAGACCTGTCAGGAATTGACAGGTATCACCATGGAAATGCTGGCCGGGAAACCCCATTTCCGCCAGGCCTTCGACCATTTCCTGACCTGGTGCAACGAAGGCTGCCCCAATGCCTACGAAATGTTCGCCTGGAGTGAAAATGACTGGCGCCAGCTGGACTGCGAACTCCGCCTCAAAGAAATCGACGAGCACGACGACCGCGTCCGCTGGATGCTCGACCACTGGCAGAACTTCCAGCAGATTTACTGCAACCTCCTGGGCCTGGATAACGTCATTTCCCTGGACAAGGCCGTCAGCACCCTAGGAGAAACCTTCGACGGCCAGATGCACGACGCCCTCTGGGATGCCCGCAACACGTCCAAGCTCTACGTCTTATCGAAGAAAAAAGAAGAATTCCGCGATATCATGCAGCCTATCATCGACGCCACCAAGCCGGCAGAACCGCTGACGTTCTCCCTGGCCGACGCCTTCCGCGCTGCCCGCAAGTAAAGGGAGGGAATCCGGCCATGGAAGATACGACACTCCGGATGGTTTATATTTTTACAGACATCATCCTGCCCCTGATTGCCGGATATGTCGCCAAAAGGCGGAGCTGGCTGACGCCGGACCAGTCGAACTGGCTCATCCGCTTCAACATCATCGTCATCATGACGTCCCTGACCCTGCTCAGCTTCTGGGTCCTGCCCATGCGGACGGACTTGCTCAGCCTGCCTTTCTTTGCTTTTTTCAACGGCCTCCTGCCGCTGGCCGTCGTCCTCTTGCTGGGACGGCAGCGCAAATTCTCGTCCTTCGTCGACCGCGGCAGTTACCTTATCGCCGCCATCCCGGCCAACACGGGGATGCTCGGCGGCCTGTGCAGCTACATTCTCTACGGGGAAATGTCCTATGCCTACGTCCAGATCATCGGCGTCTTCCAGAACCTGCTCATGTTCTTCGTCCTCTTCCCCATGGGCTACTACTACCAGCACGGCGGCAAGGACCGCAATTTCTTCGTCTTTTTCAAGGATAACTGGAAATCGATCTTCATCAACTGGAACCAGTTGTCCGTCGTAGCCCTGGTCATCGGCACGGCCTTACACGCCGCCGGCATCCCCAGGCCCGCTGCGGGGACGACGATTTTCCAGGCCCTGATCCACGTCAGCGCCTGGGTAGCCTCATCCCCGTCGGCTACCTCATCGACTTTTCCCACTTCAAGGACTATGCCCGCCAGACGTTGGACCTCATTCCCATCAAGATGGTCCTGACGCCGCTGGCATCGTATTTCCTGGCCTTGTGCTTCACGTCGGACCCGGTGCTCCTGGGGACGATTGTCATCGTCATGGCTACGCCCTGTGCCATCAACGCCTTGATTACGGAGCGCCTTTACGACTTGAACGTCAATCTGGCCATGGCGCCCTTCATTACGACACAGCTCTTATATATACTTATTCTATATCCCGCTTTTTACCTGCTCGTATCCTGGGGATACCTGCCTTTCAAATAACTTCGCGAGGTGCACTCATGACTCATACCCGAATCCGTTCCTCTGTCTGGCCTTATGCCTGCTCATCCTTACCCTGAGCCTGACGGCCTGCTATACGATTACCCTCAAAGAACGCCGCGTCGACGGCATGGGCTCGGCCATTTCCCTGAAACTGCCGGGAAATCTCCAGAAGCTCGACTTCCCCGTCCCCGTAGACCCGCTGACCCAGCGATACTTCAAGGCAGCCGCCTGTACGGTGAAATGGACGGCGGCCTGTACATCGCCATCTATACCAACAGCATCGACACGCAGCAGATGTACGACGACCTGCACATCAGCCAGGGCCAGGCTATCAACCAGCGCCTCAACCAGACGGCCGAAGCCGCAGCCGGCGCCGTATTATCGAAAATCGACGCCCAGAACGTCTCGGTCAGCCAGGACACGACGACGGTCAGCGGCCAGCACGCCGTCGTCCAGACCTTTACCTTCACGTATCAGGATAAATCCATGAAGGCCCGCCTCATCGGCTTTGCCGACGGCCCGGCGACGTGGATCGTCGTCGTAGCCTGCGACGGCAGCAAAGAAGATAAGGTAAAGCTCGCTGACGAAGTACTCGACTCCATCCGAATCAATTAATCGCCTGATTTTCCTCTTGCATGCGCCGGTAAATGGGCAGCCGCTTCAAGTGGCGCAAGGTGAAGATAGCCGTAATGCCGATGAGGATGCCCGTTCCCGTGCCGGCGACGGCCAGGATCGGCAGGTAGAGCATGATCTTGATATTCTCTACGACCAAAGAGGCCACGATGACCTGGCCCAGGTTGTGGAAAATACCGCCAGCCGTGCTGACACCGATGATAGAGCATTTCCCCGTCTTCTGCAGGACCATCATGGCGCCCAGGCTGAAAGCCGCCCCGGCGACGCTGTATAAGAAAGCGTTGATGCCGCCGCCAAAGGCCGTGGCCAGGATGATGCGCACGAGCAGGATGAGACAGACGTCGCGCTTACGCGGCAGGGCATAGAGGGCGATGACCGTAATCAGATTGGCCAATCCCAGTTTCGCCCCTGGCGCGATGAAGGGCACGGGCAGCATCCCTTCGACGACGTATAAGACCAGGGACTGGGCGATGAACAGGCCCAGGATAATAATGTGAAATGTCTTTTTCATAACTACCTCTAATGGGCCGGAATGACATCGGGTTCGTCATCGCCGGCGGACTTCACTTCGACCAGCACCTTGTGCGGCAGGCAGACGACAGTCGCACCGGGCTTGCTGACAAAGCCTTCACTGATACAGATTTTATCGGGACAATCGGCTTCGGTAATGCCGACGCTCTCGTCCTGGATGACCACGAGGTTATAGCCCTCCTCGGTCTGGATAGGGATGACATCGGTCCCATGGTGGCCCGACAAGGGAACTTCTTTATAGACCTTGCCGTCGACCTGGATGACCGCATACATCCGGCTCACAGACGCATCGTTACCGGTCAGGTAAAAGATGCCTTCCGGGATGAAAGATAAGACGAGCAGCGTAATGATGAGACGATGTCCCCTTTTTTGATGATATGTTTCATAGGATTTCCATATTGACGAACAGGAGAATGAACATGAAGAACAAATACTTGGCCATCCTGCTCCTGCTGGCCCTGGCTGCCGGGAGCGGCGGATGCAGTACACAGCCATCCCAGCCGGCTCAGACGGCACAGGACGTACAGGCTCCATCGGCACCGGCCATCCAGGCCGATTCGCAGGCTTACAGCGACGAAGGCTGAAAAAATACCAGGCCGGCGATTATGCCGGGGCACTGAACGATTTCGACAAGGCCCTTTCCCTCGACGCCAACAACTATCAGGCCTTGAGCAATAAGGGCGTCACCCTGGCCATGCGCGGCAACAGCACAGGCAGCAAAAACGACGTCTCCCAGGGCATCGAGCTCATCGAAAAAGCGCTGAAAATAGCCCCGAAAGACGTCGCTTCTTTCTACAACCTGGCCTTAGCCTATAAAATTGACGGCCAATACGACAAGGCCCTGACGTATTTCAAGAACGTCATCGCCGCCGACCCGGGAAATACCTGGAGTTACTACGCATCGCCACCATCTACGGCGACCTGGGCAAAGCCGACCAGGCCCTGCCCTATCTGAAGCAGGCCATCGACCTGGGCGGCGAAGACGTCCGCCAGGCAGCCCGGACGCAGAGCCATTTCGATAAGATACGGAACAACAAACAGTTCCAGCAAATCGTCGGCTGATTACATGTCTTCCTCAGCGATTTCGCAGAGGATGTGGCCGATCATGATATGCATTTCCTGGGCCCGTGCCGTCACTTTGGCCGGTACGGCCAGGCAGATATCGCAGGTCTCCTTCATCTTGCCGCCGCCATAAGCGGTCAGGCCGATGATAGTGAGGCCTTTTTCACGGGCTGCATCGATGGCTTCCAGGACGTTCTGGCTGTTGCCGGACGTAGAAATGCCGACCAGGACGTCGCCTTTTTCGCCTAAGGCCCGGACCTGGCGGGCAAAGACCGTATCGAAGCCATAATCATTGCCGACGGCCGTCAGGATCGACGTGTCGACGGTCAGGGCGATGGCCGGGAACGGGCGCCGTTCCTTTTGGAAGCGGCCGACGATTTCCGCGGCTAAATGCTGGGAATCGGCAGCACTGCCGCCGTTGCCGCAAAAAAGTATCTTGTGACCCGAAGCCAGGGCCTCTTTGAACAGAGCCCCGGCTTTTTCAATATCCGGGATCAAATCCATCGTCGCCTCGAGGACGGCGGCGTGGTCTTTCATTCGTTGTGTGACCAGACTCATAATACCTCCTGTTCCTGGCCTTCTCCATCGTCGACGACGCGGATTTCACCGGTGTGCGGATGGATGACCATACCATAAATCGTAAGGATGAAGGCAAGTAGGGATTGGCCCGCAGGCAGCGGACCGTATCGCAGACAGACGCGTCGATATCGGTAATGGGGTCGGCCCACTGTTCCAATTTGGGGCGGACGGCGGCGATGGCCTTTTCATCGATGCCTTCTTCGGCCATATGGCGGCACAGGCTGTCTGCCGTCGTCTTGAGCATGCCGCAGTCATCATGGCCCATGACGATGATGTCGTGGACGTGCAATTCGTAGACGGCGACCATGAGGCTGCCGATGACGCTGTCAAAGTCTTCAAAGGCCGTATTGCCGGCGACTTTGATGAGTTTGGCTTCGCCCCGGACGAGGCCCATGGCCGGTTCGAGGAAACTCAAGAGGCGCGTGTCCATGCAGGTCAGGACGGCCAGGTTGCGGCTCGGGTACTTGCTGACTTCATCGAAGCCTCCCTGAGACAGGGACTGTTTGACAAAAGACTCATTGGCTTTCAGTATCTGTCGTGTCAATTCACTCATGGCAGCCTCCTCATGCTTTGGCAGCAGCCAAGACTTTCTTAGCTTTCAGGTACTGGTCGATACCTTCGGCAGTCTTACGCCCTTCGCGCATGGCCAGGACGACGGTCTGCGGCTTGTGGACGATATCTCCGGCAGCAAAGACGCCTTCTTTACTGGTCAGGCCATAAGGCAGATCCTTGACGGCAATGTAGCCATCGTCATTGGCATCGACGCGAGAGCTTTGACGACGGACAGTTCCGGCTTGTTGCCGATGGCGGCGATGATCTTATTGGCCGGGACGACACCGAATTCCCCCGTCGGTACCATGGTGGCATCTTCGAGGATCTGCTGTTTTTCGTATTTCAGGCCTTCTACATGGTCCGTCCCGACGACGGCTTTCGGTGCCGAATAGAACTGGAACTGGACGCCATCGGCCTTGGCTTCTTCGTATTCCGACGGCAGGCACTTCATGTTCTTTTCAGCCCGGCGGTAGACGATCTTGACGTCCGCACCGAGGCGCAGCGACGTGCGGGCGCATCGATGGCGACGTTGCCGGCGCCGACGACGATGACCTGGTCGCCTTTCTGGACGGGCAGGTCTGCCAGTTCGACTTCACCGATCTGGACGCGCTGGACATCGCGCAGGAACTGTTCCGCATCGACGACGCCGTCGATAGTGTCGTTGTCGACGCCGAGATTCCAAGCATTCATCGTACCGATGGCGATGAAGACGGCATCGAAATCACGCTGCAGTTCGTCCAGAGACTTGTCAGCGCCGATTTTGACGTTATATTCGATGGTGACACCCATAGCCGTCAGGGCCTGGGCTTCGCGCTGCAATAATTTCTTATGGAGCCGGAAAGTCGGGATGCCGTAAGTCATGGTACCGCCGGGCTGGGAAGCGGCTTCAAAGATGGTTACATCGTAATCGCGGCCAGCCAGTTCCCGCGCAGCTGCCATGCCGGCCGGGCCGCAGCCGATGATGGCCACACGACCTTCTGTTTTACGACTGACCGGCTGCGGCAGGAAGCCGCCGTCCAGGGCCATGTCCGCTACGAAGCGTTCGAGTTTGCCGATTTCGACGTGTTTGCCTTTTTTGCCGAGGACGCAGTGGCCTTCGCACTGCTTTTCTCTCGGACAGATGCGGCCGCAGATAGCCGGCAAATCACTGCGGTGATAGATGTGTTCAGCAGCGGCGCCGAAATCGCCCAGGGTCATGGCATGGATGAACTGAGGGATTTCATTTTCAATGGGGCAGCCTTTGCGGCACTGCGGTACTTTGCAATTCAGGCAGCGTTTGGCTTCGGCAACGGCTTCAGCCAGGGTATAATCGGCATCATGCATGACTTCTGCATGGAAAGAAGCCAGCCGGTTCTTGGTATCGGACATGAGGAGACCCACCTTTCCGGATTGTAAAATGATTAGATTGTATTCAAGATAAAAAAAATGGTGCGCCCAAGATGACTCGAACATCCGACACGCAGTTTAGGAAACTGCTGCTCTATCCAGCTGAGCTATGGGCGCACAGGGCACACAGGTCTGCTGCGTGCAGATTAATCATACCATGAAACGGCAAAAAAATAAAGGTGCTGGTTCATGAAAAAAAGGCCTATTGCAAGTCTTTCAAACACTCTCTATAATTAGAGATGTGTATATTGTTCCCAAGCGGCAATAGCCACGACTGCATGAAAGAAAGGAATCAAGTATGATAAATTTAGAAACCCTGGCTACGGAACAGCAGAACAGCCATAGCCAGCATATCGACAGCGTATCGACCGAAGATATGCTGCGCATCATAAATGAAGAAGACCATAAAGTCGCCGATGCCGTCGCGCCATCATCCCGGCCATCGCCCCAAGCCGTCGACACCATTGCCGATAAATTGCGCCGCGGCGGCCGCCTGTTCTATATGGCTCGGGCACGTCCGGCCGCCTGGGCATCCTCGACGCCGTCGAATGTCCGCCGACGTACAGCACCGACCGGAACGCATCCAGGGCCTCATTGCCGGCGGTTATGAAGCCATCTTCCGGGCCAAAGAAGGGCTGAAGACTCGCCGGAGCTGGGCCGGCAGGATTTGATAGACAAAAACCTGACGGCTGACGACGTCGTCGTCGGCCTCAGCGCCTCGGGCCGGACGCCTTATGTCGTCGGCGGCCTGACCTATGCGGCCTCGGTCGGAGCCGCTACCATCGCCATCGACTGTTCGCCTCATTCGGCCATCGGCCGTTGTGCCGACATCGACCTCTGCGCCGTCGTCGGCCCGGAAGTCGTCACGGGCTCGACGCGCATGAAAGCCGGCACGGCCCAGAAGATGATCGCCAACATGTTGTCTACAGGCGCCATGATCCGCCTGGGCAAAGTCTATGGCAACCTCATGGTCGACGTCAAGTCGTCCAATCAGAAATTGGAAGAACGGGCGCGGCGCATCGTCATGACGGCGACGGGCTGCAGCCGCCAGGAGGCCATCGAAGCCTCAGGGAAAGTCAGGGCCGGACCAAGACGGCCATCGTCATGGTCCTCCTGCACATCCCGGCCAGCGAAGCCGAAGACCGCCTGACAGCGGCCCAGGGCTATGTCGCCGCCGTCCTCAAGGAGGCTGCCCATGGATTACGATAAACTGGCACGGGCCATCTACGATATCACCGGTCCGGCAGGCAATATCGAAAAGGCTTACAACTGC
>ENA-OUNI01001005-OUNI01001005.1-human-gut-metagenome-genome-assembly--contig:-NODE-1005-length-11880-cov-2.589467_pt1 | contig 11880 bp, 11 predicted proteins | sample MGYA00242499_ERZ504580 | MGnify/ENA primary metagenome ERZ504580 (study PRJEB26092, sample SAMD00036315) | human gut metagenome | host: Homo sapiens | study: EMG produced TPA metagenomics assembly of... | reverse complement strand
AAAATTTCGCAACTTCTGGGGTTCTACCTGGGCAATCCGGCGAATGAATGACAAGCTGTGTTTGGGAGCATGGACTTTCGATTGTAGAAAATCCCCGCCCCTTCGGGCAGCGCTGCGTCAATGGGAATCCAAGAGATCTTGAACAGGGTGAACGTCGTGTTCTGGCTCGTGCCCACCGAGCGCGGATCAAGCGGCGAGAAGTAGTTGCCGTGGCCGCCCATCACCGTCACGTTGGAGGTGCTCTGGCCATTGCCTCGCGTGGCGTTGTAGTTGTTGTAGATCATGGCACCGCCGTAGTCGGGCAGCGTGTAGTCGGCCACGGGCTCGACGATGAGCTTCATGCCGTTGGTGCGCTGAGCGTAGACGTCCTTATCGGGGTGCTCCACCGTGCCGGTCTTCACGTTGTAGAAGTTCTCGTACCAGCTCACGTTCACATGATCGGCCAGCCACTGGGCCGTGATGACGCCGTCCTTCTCGTCCTTCAAGTACTGGGTGGGGATCATCTCGTAGAACACCGGATTGTACAACTCACCCTCAAGGGTGGTCATACCGGCGTTCGTGTTCTTGGGAACGTTCTTCAGAGTGTTCTTGTACCACAGCTGCTCGCCGGCCACGTAACTCGCCTTCTGTGCGGCATCGGCATTATAGGGCGCCTTCGCCTGATCGGCCGTCTGGAATACCTGGTTTTGGAACTGCATGACGGGGGTGCGGCGCCACACCGTGGTGCCCTGGCGCTTGCCCTCATCCTGCTTGGTCAGATCGAGCCGATGCGCCACCGGCGCGTTGCCCTTGAGCACCGGTACCGCCATCGTCGACTTCGTCATATCCACGAAATCGAGGGTAGTGTTCTGCTGATCGGTGTGGGTAAAGGCCACGTCCACCTGGCTGTAGGGCGACCACAGGTTCTGCTGCTCGCCGGTGGTGTGGTTGACCGCCGTCGTGCTGAGACGAGTGTCCTCGTAGCGAGCCACGCCAAGCAGCGCCACGTCATCGAGAGGGAAAGCCACGTCGCCCTGAGCCACAGCTGGGATATCGTAGTAGGTCCAACGCACGCCGGTCACGTCGCGGAACACATTGCCGTCGGCCGTATGGCCTCAGGCGTGAGCGCGGCCCCGTTGCTGGCCACCGCAGGGTCGCTTACCGCATAGCGCGTCTCCAAATCCTCGTAGCTCACCCACGCGCCCATGGACGTTGTAGCCGCCATCGTGCCGACAGCCGGCACGACGGTCTCGCGCTCCTCGAGGGTAGTGGTGGCCGGCGTCGCGGCCTTGTTCCAATCGGGCACGTAGTACTCGATCTTCACGGCGGGACGACGGTCGGCCGCCCCCGTGCTGACGCCCTCGCCCGTCAGGTTTTTCGATGCAGGCAAAAGCGCGTGGCTGCGAGCCACAGCCGTCGACCCGTTGTTCAAGCCCAAACGCTGGGCCGGTGTCGTGCTGTTCCAAGCAACCTTGCTCGTCACGGCTCGGTGGGATAGCCCAGTTGGGCGATGGTCTCATCAGCGACATAGGTGGGCTTGCGCGTCAACTCGAAGTAGCGCTCGCCGGCCGGGTTACCGTTGGCGTCGAAGCCTACGGTGCCGTCGCCGTAGGCACTGGGTGATGCCAAGGCCGCGCACCGAGCGCATAAAGGACACCGTCACTGTCATGGTGGACTCGTGCCAGGTGGTGTTGCGAATGTTCGTCACACGCAGGCGCATGCGGTTGCCATCGGCATTGGCCCTCTGGCCCGAGGAGGACAGCGGATTCAGCTTGCCCGTCTCCCAATCGTAATACTCGGGCGTGACAGCGATACGATTCACGTCGGCGTTGGTGTTCTCGACCTCTTTCTTATGGTTGTGGAAGACCACGTCCGAGTGATCGTGGGCCGCCAGCTGGTTGAATCCGTCGAAGCGCACGGTGCGGCCGTCGGCTTGGTGATGAAGCTGTACCACAGCTGGGTCGCGGGATTGGCAACACAGTTGTCCGCCGTGCCCGAGCCGGTGCTGTGGGCGCCCCCGATATAGCCGATCTCACCGCTATCGCTGGCGAAGTCAGCAGACGCCTTGTTGTTACCGCCCTCGGCCCCGGCCGTGTTGTTGTAGACGCGATACTGGCTGTAGCCGTGCAGCGGTGCGGCCACAGCATAGAAATTGGCCCTAAGCGCCCGGCCCTGGTAGCTCGGATTGTCGGAGCGGTTGGTCTGGTTCTCCTTGTCGTCGTAGGCCCCGTCGGTCTCCAGCTCGTCGGTCATCTGGGTGATGACGCGAATCCACACGCCGCGACGGGATCGATCTGGCTTGTGGCATTGCCGTTGTTCTTCGAGGCAGTGTAAGCTTCTCCGATGGAGAACACGAGGTTGCGGTTGTCGTCATACTGTTCCGCGCCGTCGACCTGGGAGAGGTCGACCTGCGGTTCCACCGGATTGGTCACGGTGCCGTCGGCGTTGGTGAGCCGCGCCGTCACGGGCAGGGCCGCGCCACTGCCGCGGGAGGCGGTGTTGTTCTCGACCCACTTGCCCTGGGCGGTGTCGTAGTACTTCTCTACTTCCCAGCCGACGATGCGCTGGCCCACGCCCACCTCGAAGCGAGCATCCACATGTTCCAAGGGCAGCGCGTCCAAGGAGAAACCGCTGCCGGAATCGTAGGTGAGATCGGTGCGCACCTTGCCGTTGGTGCCTTGACCGGCCGGCACACCGGAACCCACGTACAGGCGGTACTCCACGTAATCGCCGGCGTACAAGTCACCATTGGGGATGTTGCTGCCATTGGTGCCCGTGGTGGCGTCGGGGGCATAGGACCAGGGAGACGTCACCGAGGTGCTGTCGGCATCATAGGCGAAGATAGTCTTCTCGGTGCCGTTCAGCACCACCTTCTTGCCGCGCTGCATATCGGTGGTAAGCGCGCCCAAACGATGCGACAGATCGTAACCGCGCTCGTTGTCCTCGTGACGCACGAGGGTATTCTTGTTCGGGTCGCGCGTGAGCACGTCGGACACCGTCAGGTTGTCGTACATGGCCATGCCGCCGAAGCCATTGCCCTGCTTGTCGAAGGTGGGCGTGGACCAGTAATTCCAGTTGCCCCGCGCGGGTCGTTGCCCGTCTCGGTGGCCGTGCGGAAGTCGGTCACCTCGCGGTCGGCGTAGACGCATCGTAGGCGAAGGCGAAGTTGTGCTGCCAGTCGGTGTTGTTGCGCGTCTGCCAGGTGGCGCCGAGCCATTGGCCGGAGTCGAGCATAGTCTCGGGCTTCTCGCGATTGGCTGGGGAGACACAAACAGGAACTGCGCGCTCGTCACATAGGCGCGGCGTATTCCAGGTTCACCGTGGCATCATCGGCAAAAGCACCCCCGAGGGTGTTGGTACGATTCACCGCGTGATAGTGGCCCACAATACCGGCCTGGATCTTATCGAGCACGGCCTTCTTGGCATCGGCCTCAGTCTGGCCGTCGGCCAGCTTATAGCCGGCGAGGTTCAAGCCAGAAGGCTGAACAGCTCGTCGGTGCCCTTGTCGGCGTTGGCCCGCTTGATTTCGGTCATACGCAGGTACTTCTCCACGTCGATGACGTAGCAATCCGGATACACCGCGCTCTGGCTCCAATCGCCGGAGAAGGTGGCGGCGGTGCCGGTGCCGGACACCGTGCCGGACAAGATGCCCAGATGAATCATGTCCTCCCAGGACAGCTTCACCGTGGCGGTCGTGTCGTTCACGCCGTCGCGCACCGTGCGCACGGTGAACTGGAAGTCCTGGGCGCGGAACCAGGTGTCCACGCGGTCATGGCCGCCCACGGGCACGAACTGCTTGGGCACGTAGATCTTCTGCACGCGAATGGCATCGGCGTCGCCCGCCGAGGTAAACGACGGGTTCCAGCTCGTGCGCAAGCGCACCTGGCTGATATGGGCCGCGCGGTTCTCGTCGTCGACGCCCTCGTTCTTGTCGTTGTTGTTGCGGAAGCGCGCCTCGTAGCGCACGATGTTGGGCGTGAGGTTATCGGCCTGGTAATCGGCAATGTTGGGATGCCCCGTGTCGTGATAGGCAGAGCCCGTCGGGTTCACGCTCAGGTACGAGTAGTACTCGAAGGGAATGAGATAGCCCAAGAACCAGGCGGTATCGCGGTTGCGATGGGTGACGCTGGCGTTGGACGAGCCGCGCCAGTCGTTGACGCCCTGGTGCACGCCGGAGGAATCGGAGGCCGTGTAATTGTTGATGCTCTTGGAGAAGGCGCCCGTCGTCGGATTGTAGTCCTTGAAGTGGTAGGCCCAGGCGCTCACGTGGTTACGGGCATCGGCCACATCGCCGCAGCCCTCATGCTTCGTCGTGCTCTTGAAGGCCGGGTGCTTCTGCCCCTTGTAAATGTAGGGACGGCCGAACAGCTGGATGTCGATATCCTTATCGCCGCCGTCGCGATCAACCACGAGATCCTTGGCCTCGGCGGTGATGTCGCCGTTGCCGTTGTAGGGACCGAGATCCATCGTATAGGAGGCGATGAACTCGTTGGCGTTCAGCGGGACGACGATCATGTTGCCGCCGTTGGCCAACTTGTAGTCCTCGATGACCTTGTGAGATTCCTCGTCCGGACGCTGGAACTGGATATAGCCGCCGGAGCCGTGGTGCCGGAAGCGGTCAAGAACGCGAGGCCGTTGTCGGACACCTTGTCCCAAGACGAGCCGTTCTTCAGATACAGGCCGTCGCGGGTGAGGCGGAACGTGCGACTTGCGTCTGCCTGCTCCTCGAAGATGGCGAAGCGTCGGCGTTCTTATCCTCGGTGGCAGCCACTGGCGGGTCACAAAGGTGATGGAGGCCCGGTCGTAGGAGCGCAGGTGATTGAGCACGCCCCTTTGCACGCGAAGGCCGGTGGTGAGGAAGCCGTAGTAGCCCAAATCCTCATCGGGCTGGCACCAGGGCATGGTGTCGCCCAGAGTTACCTTGTCGTTGAAGGCCGTGTAATTCCAGCCCCAATCGTTGGGCCAGTAGGTGTCGTAACCCCACGTGCCGTGTAGGACTGATCGCCGGTGTAGAAGCCCCGGTACACCGTATGGCGATAGAAGGACTCGCGAAGTTCACATCGCCGCCGAAAAGCGCGTGGCTCGTGCCGCTGACGTAGTTGTCGTAGTCGTTCAACTGGGTCTGATCGGTGCCTCCCCAGTTGATGCCCTCCATGGTGTAGTTGCCATCGACGCGGGCCACCACGTTGGTGCGGCTGCGCAGGTGGCGCATATAGCCACGCCGTCGTAGTGGTGCCAGTAGTCGCCGGTGCGGTGGTAGTCCTGGAACGACCAACCGGAGGCGAAGCGTCCCTTGTCGTTATCGAGGGCCGTGTTGGAGGCGTTGTTGTTGGCGCGCTTGTCCTTGGTATCCGAGCGCACCAGAGCCACGTGCCCCGGACGATTGTTGCCGGAGTTGGTGCCGCCCACCTCCAGGGCCGTGTCCACGTACATGTTCATGCCCGCCGTGGGGGTCTCGGTGTACATGCGGCCGTTCACCTCGATGGCCATGCGGTCGATGATGGCCTCGCGGGTTTCCTGGACATTGGGATGCCAGGTACCGAAATCGGGCACATTCAGCGCCGCGCCGGCCGTGCTGGAATCAGTCCAGTCGCCCTCGCCGGAGATGTAGCGGTTCTCGCCCGTCTTGAACTGGTGCTGGTTGATGCGGATGACGTAGTGATCTTCGTCACCGTGAAACGGGGCGAACCAGGCGTCAGGGAGACGTTCTCGTAGTCGTCGAAGGGATGGCGATAGGAGTCGGACTTGTTCTCACCGGTGCCGAAGCTGGCCTTGGGATTGCCGTCGTCGTCGCGGGCGAGCAGATTCAGGCGGAAGTAGGCCTTGTCCGCATAGTCTTTCTGCACGGAATCGGCCGTCGTCCCCTGCAGCAGCGACTTGATCTCGCCCCCGCTCACTTCCAACGTCTTGCCGTCGGAATAGGTGACGGTGATCTTGTCGAAGTACGACGCCGCCGTGCGGTGGATCTTCAGGTAATAGGAGTCGAAGTACCCGTTGGGCATGGTCTGGGTCATGTGCAGCACCATGCCGGTGTTGAAGGTCTGCGGCCCGGTGTAGGACATGCCGCGGTTGTTGCGCTCCCAGTGGCAGGTGCGCTCCGGCGCGCCGGCGTTGTAGTCATTGTTCACCTGGCGGAAGTCGGCCAGAAGCGACACCTGGGACTTGTATCCCACGTCCAGCGCGTAGTTATACTCCGCATCCGAGGCGTAGCTTGAGTTGTGACGGCTGTGGCAGTTGTCCACGAGCAGCGTGTTTAGCGAGAAGCGGTGGCCGTTGCTGGGCGGGGGGTTGGTGGTGCCGCTGGCGTTGGAGTCGTAGAGGCCCGCGCGGTTGATGGTGTCGAAGTACATCTTCGACATATAGATCTGGGAGAAGTCGTTGCGCGTGACCGGGGTGCCCACCATGCCGGGGATCATGTTGGCCCCGCGCAGCTTCAGCAGGTAGTTCTCGGTCTTCGCTGTCAGGTTCTTGAACGTGTCGAAGTTCTGGTCGCAGAAGCCCTCGAACACGATGTTCTGCTCGTTTTTGTTCGAGGAGTGATCGACGTCCATGTCCTGCCACTTCACGAGCATCACCTGGCGCAGGTTCATGATGCCGTGCTCGCGCAGCTTTCCTCGTCGATGATCAGGTCGCCGTCGGCGGTGAACTCGTAGCGGCCGCCGTCCTTGTCGGTGAAATAGCTCGGCCGTGCTGCGGCAGCGGGGATGGGCGAGCGCACCGCGTTGCGGTAGTCCTCGTCGGGGTAAATCTCCCACACCACGTTGGCGGCGTCCTTGGTGCCGGCGCCTCGGGCTTGCCCGTGAACCTGATGGAGCCCACGGTGCCGTGCTCGAACACCTGGAAGAGCTCGTCGTTCACCGTCACCTTGGTGGTATGGAAGCCGACCCAGTCGGCCGTGGTGTTCCCGGCCAGATCGAGCGAACTGTCGTATTCCATTGGCGCGTTGATGGTGATGTCCAAATCATCCAACGTGGACACCGAGCGCTCGTTGTACAGGTTCACCCACATCTTGAAGTCGCGGTCGTAGGGCACCGACGTCAAGGTGTAGGAGCCGTCGGAGCAGCTCGCGTGGCCGTAGGTATGGCTGTTGTAATACTGGGCCCTATCGCTGTCCGGGCCGTACTGGCCGTAGCTGTGCAGGGCCAAAGCCGGGAAGTACACCTTGAAGAAGGCCGTGACGCTGTTCTTGTTGTTCGGGTGGTCCAGAGGCGCCGTCTGAGTCACGGCCGCCGTGGCCCGCACCTTGGAGTACTCCAGAGGGCTGTTGCCCGTAAGCGTTCCCTCGGAGACCTTGTTGTTGTACCAGTGGTTCACCTTGCCCGTGAGCTTGATGGTCACGTCGCGGTTCGCCTCGGCGTTCACGTGCTTGTTGCCCGCGGCGAAGTGCGGGTCAACCTCGCTGTAGGCGAGGTCGATATGCTCCAGATACAGATCGGCACAGAGGCGAACTTGTCCGTCGTCATGTCGATGGCGAAGTTGCCGGCGGCGTCCTTCCCCGAGGCGTAGAGCGCCTGCAGCTCGGCCAAGGTCAGCTCGACGGTCTGTCCCTTGGACACCGCGCCCATGTTCCCAGAGCCGTCATCGACCACATCACGGAAGTAGAACGTGGCCTTCTGAAGGGCGCTGCCCAACTTGGCCGGAGTGTTGTCGATGCGCACCGTAGAGCCGAAGTTGAACACAGCCTCGTTGAAGGTGACGGTGCGAGTCTTGAAGCCCTGGACATCGTTGACCGGATCCTTCAGATACGGGCTCAGATCATCGATGTTCACCGAGACCGTCGTATCGTCGGCGCGGTTCAGACCGGCGTTCTTGATGGTGAAGTTGTAGGAGTTGCCGTCGGAGTAGTTGGCCACCTCCACGTTCTGGCCCGTGCTCTCGGTGCCCACATTCGGCCGCACGTTCTTGTTCTTGGTCACCGTCCAGCTCACGTTGGAGGCGAAGGTGCCGAAGGTCATGGTGGCGTTGTGCTCCAGGTAGTTGCGGCTGTTGCCCTCCTTGCGCGTGCCGCGGGGCAGCTGCATGTCGGGGCCGTAAACCGCGGTGGTGGCGAAGGCGTGCACGTCGGTGCGCACGTTGCTGTGGGTGTCGGCGCGACCGTAGAGGTACACCACTGGGCAATTGCCGGCGGCGAGCTTTTTATCCACGCGGCCGAAGCGGACGCGCACCATCTTCACCGGGGCCTTCTCGGCAGCGCCGTCAGAAAGCGCGCCGTTCACGAGGCCGTCGGTGGCGACTTTCAGCGTCACGGTGCCATTGGCGGCCAAGGTGAGCACGGTGCCGTCGGCGAAGGTATGGGCGCCTCCGGCAGCGGGCATCGCCTTAATGACGCTCTCGATGTCGTAGGAGCCGTTCGGGCGGATGTCGCTTTCCGCTTTCATGATGGAGGCGGTGGTGTTGTAGGTGTCGAAGACGTCCACCGAGGTCACGGAGCCGTAATTGTAGTGCCAGCGGGTCTCCTCGCCGGTCACGTTGTCGTTCGCATCGTAGATGGACGTCTTGCCGTAGGAGAAGCCGGGGATGACCACCGAGCGGGCAATGAAACCGCGCCACGCGTCGCGAGTGCCATCGTTTTGCTTGGACGCACCATTCACGACGACGTCCATGCCGAAGCCCTTCATCTCGTACTCTGAGTTGTTGGACAAGTCGTAGCGGAAATAGGCCGTCTCGTCCTCCATATCGCCCCAGCGGTAGGGCACCGCACTGTTGGCCCGGCTGGCGCCGGCGTTGTCGACCCAGCCGTAAGAGGCCGTGACTTCCGGCTTGATGGGTACGTACATGGAGTGCAGCATCGCGCTGTCGGAAACCTGGAGGTTCGAGGCGGGGTTGATGTAGTCGGTGCGGAACGAGGAGCCCACCGTGATGTTGCCCACATCCACCGGCGTGCCCTTCAGTTCTACGAGCGCTTGGGCATCGGGCACGGTCATGTTGGCCTTGAAGGACTTCAAGTTCATGGTGACGTTGGTCAGATACCCGACATCCGTTGGAAGGTTGTAGTAATAGTAGCCCGTAGCACCCCGTCCTTCAGCTCCGCCGTGAAGTCAGCGAGACGAATGTCCTTCGTGAGCTTGGTCACGTCGGCTGGGGCGGTGGTGCCGTAATAGGTTAGCGTGATGCTGTCGACCACGGCCGCCGGATCGGCGCCAAAGAAGCCCGAGCCCAGGCGAATCTGGCTCGTCACGAATTTGGGCGCCTTCACCGAGGGAATCGTGGGAGCGCCCCCGCCCGGACTTGTGATGGGGTCGCGCCCGTCAGGCACGGGGCCGATTTCGATGACCGCCGGAGCCATGCGGGAGGTGGAGGTGTTGGCGAAACGGAAACGATAACCGGCATTGGCCGTATCCACCAAAGCGTTGCGCGAATCGGCCTCGGTGGTCATGTTCACATCGGCCCGACCGGAGCCGTCGTACATGGAGAACACCTTAGCCTGATCGATGGGCGCCGGATCCACGGGGATGAACGTTGCCTTCACCGCTTTAGTGGTTTCCTTCGGCTGGTTGTAGCCGTCTGGATTCACCGACCACAGACGCTTGCCGTAGGTGATGTCGGCTTTGTTGTCGTAGCGACCGTAATCGCCATTGGAAGTGCGCTCCATCATGAGACCGGTCACGTCAACGGAGCTCGCAATAGCCGTGTCGGCGGGCAGGGAGTGCTTGAATAGCAGGCGGAACGTGCCCGTGAACTCATGGGTGAAGGTGCTATCACCCGCCTTCACATGGTGGCCCGGCACGGCGGCGACCTTCATCGCCTCCAGCTTCTCGGCAATACCGTTCTCCACATCGTCTACTTCGCCCAAACGGTAAACGGCGTAGCTGTCGTCGGCCGCTCGCTCGATCTCCGTAAAACCCACGGGCAGGTTTTTCCAGCTGACGTTGTTCGAGGCGTCCTTCACTTGGAACTGCAGCACGGCGTTGCCCGAAGCGGTGTCGTACCAGTCGGACAGGTCGGCCACGCGGTGAGCGTCGTCGCCCGTACCGACAGCCTCGACTCGCCGCTGGCGTTGACGCGCACGGTGAGGCCAGACAGCTGGAAGCCCGAGGCAACTGATCGGAGAGCTCCGCGCCATAGGTGGTCTTATCATCAGCCGAACAGGGGCGTGTTGCCCTTGTTGGCCATGGAGTCGATGGTGTAGGTGACCATCTCGCCAAGGGGTGCGCGCTCGCTGGCACTCTTGGTCGCGGGGTTGGCCACATTGCGGGACCACTTCGCCAGGGCCACCTCATGTTTAGGTGCCGTGAAGGACGAGGTTATCGTCTTCTCTTTCATCCACTGGTAGTCGTTGGAATTGCCCGCCGAGTCGTAGCCGCGGTTGCCGAAGTTCACGGTAGCCAAAGCACGCAAGCGGGCCTTGGAATAACCACCCGCGCCGTTCCCGTAATTGGTGGTGTAAGGCATGGCAACAAGGAGCGTATGACGATTCGACTCGTCCTCCTCGGGCTCAAAGTCGGGGCTAACCGACTGGTTTGCCTTATCGGTATGGGAGAATAGATGCTTGCCGTAGGGCATCTTCGTCTCGTGGATGTCAACGGTGATCTGTCCTGGCTTGCCACCGGTGCATAGGGCATCTCGGTCAGATTGAAGTCGGCACATTCGAGAAATCGACCATATCAATCTGACGGATCTCCTCATCAGTCAGCTTCGAGACATCGTAGATGAGGGCACCGCCCTGTTTGGGCTTGCCAATGTAGGTGGCACCGGTGTCATCGTACTTCATGCTGGTATTCTTGCTGAACGAGACGCTGCCATCAGTGCTCTTCCACGTGAGCAGATCCTCGGCACGAATGCCGGAGGTAGAGCCGGTAGCCGCATCGAACATGAGCACGTAGTTGATGAAGTCGATTTCGGAATCGCGCGTGTCGGAGACGTTTTCCACGCTCACCTTGTACACGGCGTAGTTGTAGCGATCCCAAAGCACCGGCGTGTTCAGGGAGGAATTGACGAGTTCCCACTTCAGGTTCGTCTGGATGAAGGTGGCGCGCAGCACGTTCTGGGCACCGTCGGCGCGCTTACGGCCCGGTTCCACCTCAGTCGGCTGATAACCCACTTTCTCGGTGCCGTCGGCATTGGTAAGCGTCTGGTACTTGTAGCCGAGCAGAATAGTAGCACCAGTGTTGTCGGGCACCGTGCCCACGAAACGTACCTGGCCCGTCAGGGTGAGAGCGCCCGGATGCAGCTGGTACAGTTTGTCGCCTGTGCCTTGTAGCGCACGTACACGTGCCGGAAAGGCCCTTGGGAATGAATCCGTTCTCGTCGTCGGTCATTTCCTCCACGGTATACCAGTTCTTGCCGTCCTGGGAGAAGTCGTAGCGATTGATGGCATCGGTATCGGGGAAGTAGGCTAGACGCTGATGATCGTTGCGGAACTTGAGGTTTGGCGATTGGGCCTCAGTGTTCTTCTTCTCCCATTCGGCGGCGTCCAAGGTTTCCACGGAGCCTTTGTCGTTGAAGTAGAGATAAGGGATATCCAGCCGGAAGACAACGGCGGCCTCGCGGCGATCTTCCATCTCGTAGATATCGGACTTGCCCAAGAATCCGCTCTTATAGGTGGGATTCGGCTGCAGGGACATGTATACTTGCTCGCTCGTTTTGATCATCACCGTGTTGGTGGCGCCGTCCACGGGCGTGCCGTTGCCGATATGCAGATTTGGATCGAGATAGGTGTCGGCGAGCTTCTCCACCTTCTCGTTGGCAAAGGGCGTGATGCCCGGGGAGGCGAGCAGACGGCTCGTCAGGAAGCTCGCGCCCTCGGTGGCTGCAAACAGCTGGAGGGGGGCGGATTCCGGGTGCAGGGCGTAGTTCTCGCCGGGGGTGGCGGGCTCGTCGGCGGCGGGGTCGTCGCTTTCGGGCTCGTCGCCTTCCACGCCTTCCTTCCCTTCCGCGCCTTCCAGGCCCGCAGGATCGTCG
>ENA-OUNI01001004-OUNI01001004.1-human-gut-metagenome-genome-assembly--contig:-NODE-1004-length-11883-cov-1.824770_pt1 | contig 11883 bp, 17 predicted proteins | sample MGYA00242499_ERZ504580 | MGnify/ENA primary metagenome ERZ504580 (study PRJEB26092, sample SAMD00036315) | human gut metagenome | host: Homo sapiens | study: EMG produced TPA metagenomics assembly of... | reverse complement strand
CCTCAGTTGAATTTGTCACAACTGTTATATCCAGGAGACTGGAGGCAGCAGCTTCAACGCCTCCATCACCGTTGTGCTAGAATCCGCGATCATCGTTGTCTTTCCCTCGAAAAGTTTCGCCGTTTTGCGGGCAATCTCCTGCTTTTCTTTCAGATGTTTGCTCATCCTCCGATAAAAATGAACTCCTTCTTTTTGAATGCCTTCATTCCAGATCGCACCGCCGTGAACCCGGGTCACGACGCCATCCGCCTCCAACTTATCCAAATCTCTGCGTATTGTCTCTTCCGTCACTCTGCATATTTTACTCAATTCTCCTACAGACGCTTTCTTCTGCATCTGTATCGTTTGACGGATTGCCATCAATCTTTCCTTGCCCGCCATGCTTTCTTCCTTTCTGTACCTTTTCCACCGCTATTCACACCACTTTTATTTAATAATAACTCCTTTGAGTTGGTTTTTGCAAGACCTTTATTCTTTGAAAACATGATTTCTCCTTTTGAAATATTCAGACTCGGAAATATATACAGGCAAACAATCTTTAAAATACAGTTGCCTCTTATTTATCGATTTCTTCCGCAAGCTCGCGCATATAAGCGACATCTTCCGGATCAAGTTCCAATTCAGCTGATTTCACATTTTCTTTAATCTGATCTACTGTTGTCGAGCCACTGAGAAGATTCAGGAAATCTCCTTGTGCCAGTATCCATCCAAGAGCCAGATTTGCGATTGTACAATTATATTTTTCGCAAAGCGGTTTCCATTTATCCATCATATCCATTGCCGCCTGCATATTATCCGGCTGGAACCATTTTTTCGGAATCTGTGCTCCGACCGGCTGATAATCTCTCGGCATCGTTCCCGAAAGAAGTCCCATCTCAAGCGGAGAGTATGCTGGATCGTCACACCGTTTTCACGACAGCACGGAATAATCTCATCTTCAATACCACGATCAAGTATCGAATATTTCGCCTGAACAATATCAAGATCTCCCCATTTCAAATATTCTTTGATCTGGTCGATATCTACGTTTGCCGCTCCGATCGCACGTATCTTTCCCTGAGCTTTTAACTCATTTAAAACATCCATTGTCTTTTGGATCGGCACATAATATTCTGATCCTTCCACAGACTGCCAATGTGTCATATACACATCCACATAATCTGTTCCGAGACGCTCAAGAGAGCCGACATTCTTTTCACAGACTCGCTGTTCAGGTTTTATAAAGCTGAATCCCGTTTACTTTATTAAACAGGTCTCCTTTCATCTCCTGATCCCATGTAACTCCGCATTTCGTAATGATCACAACTTCTTCGCGATTCATTTTCTCAAGAGCTTTTCCGAGAATTTTTTCACTGTTTCCGAAATTGTATCCCGGCGCTGTATCGATCAGATTGACTCCTGCCTTAGGAGCTTCCCTTATCGTATCTACAACTGTCTGAAGCTCATGATCTCCGCCCCACGCAGAACCGCCTCCGATCGACCATGTTCCAAGTCCGATTCTTGAAATATCTATTCCTGTCTTTCCTAATTTCATCGTTTTCATAATAGCTGTCTATCCCTTTCTTAACCTATTTCATCCAACCAAACACTTTTAAGTATGCAGATATTATTTATAATCTTCACGGTATTTCGCAAGCATCTTATCTACGATCGCTTTATCTGTCACACCGCCTGTCGCGCCGACATACTGAACAGAAACAGCTGCAGTACAGTTTGCATAGATCGCACATTCACGGATATCTTTTCCTTCCAAAAGGCCTGTAATAAATCCGGATGCGAAATTATCTCCTGCTCCGATCGTATCGATTGCCGTCACTCCTTTGCATGCCGGAACGATCATCGCACCGTCTGCATTACGGATGTAGCATCCTCTTTTACCGATCTTCATGATTACGTTTTTCACACCGCAGGCATATAACTTATCAGCCACTTTCGCTTCGTCTGTCTCTCCCGTCATTTCACTTGCCTCTTCAAAATTCGGGAAGAAATAGTCTACATAACTCAACGCTTCCGTAATATCTTCCAGTTTCTCATTCAATCTTGGCGACACCATATCGGCACAAATGATCATACCTTCTTCTTTTGCTTTGGAAAATACAGATACAAGCGCTTTATTATCAAAAAGCGGATTGTTGAAAATACTTGCAAACGAAAGAATCTTTGCTCCTTTTAAAGCTGACATATCCAAATCTTCGTACTTAAATTTCCAAAGACTTCCCTGACGGTTCGTGATAAAAGTTCTCTCTCCGTCAGCCGCTACCAGACCGACATTGATCGAAGTATCGATTGCCGGATCTTGTTTGATATATTTTGTATCGATTCCTGTTCTTTCACAATGACTTAACACAAACGCTCCGGCTACATCGACACCAATACAGCTCATCAAAGCAACTTTATGTCCCAGTCTTGTAATAATGGTCGATTCATTAAGCGCATCTCCTCCGATCGTCATTGCAATTCCGTCTACCGGATAAGATACAACGTCAAACACTTCTTTACTTACCGGGCGCAGCGGCAGATCTACGATCGCGCCCCGATAATCATTACGTCCAAATCTTTACTCACCTTATTCATCAGCCCTTCCGTCATCACCAAATAATTTGATCTTGTACATTGCACGTTCTTTTACAGCCTGTCTTACCGCACGTTCCACAGCCAAGAACGGCTCGTCTTTATGTTCGTTGATCGCTTCCATAGCAGCCTGGCATAATTCTGTATGTATATTGATCTTAGCGATTCCAAGAGAGATCGCTTTCTTAATATCTTCATCTCCGATACCTGATGCTCCGTGAAGTACAAGCGGAACGTCAACTGCATTTGCAACCTCTTCCAAAATATCAAATGCCAGCTTCGGCTCAGAAGAATAAACGCCGTGTACGTTTCCGATCGCAACAGCCAGAGAATCGCATCCTGTTCTGTCCACGAAATCTTTTGCCTGTTTCGGATCTGTATAGTGATACTCGGACAACGCTTCTTCGTAGATCGTCTCGTTTCCTACATGTCCAAGTTCTGCCTCAACCGGAATGTTATAAGCGTGGAAATAATCTACGCATCTTTTGATCTCTGCAACGTTCTGTTCGTACGGAAGAGCAGAAGCGTCACGCATTACAGAATTCATGCAATGGTCTACGGCATTTTGAAGGATCGTCATATTGCGGCCGTGATCCCAGTGAAGAATTACCGGAACACTTTGCTTTTTTCGCCATAGATTCCATCATATAACAGTAATCTTCAAAAGAAGTATTTCCCGTAAATCCTGTTCCGAATGAAATAATGATCGGCGCGCGCAGTTCTTCCGCCGCATCAATAACTCCCATCAGCATCTCTGCATTCCATACATTAAAATGAGGGATTGCATAATGTCCTTCACTTGCTTTCTTTTCCCAATATCTGATATCTGAAATCATAACTTTTCTCCTTTTCTTTTCAACGACCCAAGCTTGGATTTATGCACTTTCATATCGCCCGAGTCGGATAGATTCACAATTTTACTATTCTGCTACTTTGATCACGCCTTTAACCATCTCCGTCTTTTTCACAGGATCGATCGCTTCTTCAAATGCCTTCTGCACGTCTTCATAATCATAAATGTTCGTTACCATATCTTTTACATTAAATCTTCCTGATGAGATCGCTTCGATCGTCTGCGGGAAGTTATTGCAATAACGGAATGATGTCTGAATCGTCACTTCTCGGTTAATCTTTAAGAAATCGATCGGAACCGGCTTCGACTGTGTTCCTACCATCATGATTTTACCGCCCCGGCTTACGATCTGTACTGCCTGCTGTGCCGTAAATACAGCTCCCGCCGCCTCAAATACGAGATCCACGCCATGATCTCCGTACATTTCTTCCGATCTAAGAACCGCAACCGTATCTTCTTCTTTTCCGTTGATTACTCTTGCAGCACCTAATTTTTTTGCAAGTTCCAGACGTTTTTCAATAACATCTACAACTGTAATATCTGTTGCCCCGAGGCTGATACAAGCCTGAAGAACCATCAGACCGATTGTTCCTCCTCCGAGGATGACGATACTTTTACCCGGCTGTGCTCCTCCGAGAACAGCAGCATGCATTCCAACTGCCGCCGGCTCTACAAGAGCCCCTTCCATCGTTGTCATCCCTTCCGGAATATGATATGTCCATTCTTCCGGATGAGTCATATACTGTGTCAGCGCCCCTTTATAGTTCGGCTGTGTTGCCATAAAGTCAACTCCCGGACAAATATTATAACGGCCTGTACGGCAATACTCACATGTATCATCCGGAACACCCGGCTCAATAAGCACTTTGTCTCCGACTTTAAATTTTGTTACTTTCGCTCCTATTTTAACAACTTCTCCCGCCACCTCATGTCCGAGACCGATCTTTTGATTCGGATCTTTCGGAGGAATAAACGGTCCAAATTCAAATCCATGAATATCAGATCCGCACATTCCGACATACTCTACTTTCATAAGAATTTCATGATCTTTCGGCTCCGGAACCGGACATTCCTGTATTTCAAAATGTTTTGGAGTCACTAAGATTGCTTCTGAATTTTTCATTTTATATCCTTCCTTTCACCTTTCATCTTTTACAATTTTTCCTGTTCCCCAATACTAGGAGAACAGGAAACTCATTTACCTATTACTTCTGTTTAATCAACATTTCCGATATCTTCTACAGATTCTCCTCTAGTCTCTACGCCGAAGATCAAAATACATACTCCGATTATTACGGCAACAACAGAGATCAGGACGAATACTCCCGTGCTTCCCATAGAACCTGCTGCAACGCTTGTTACGAGGAACGGGAAGAAGATATTGCTGACACGTCCGATCGCATTACAGAAGCCGGAACCGGACAGTTTTGCCGACGTAGGCCACATTCCGGAACATACACCGCGGAAGCATAGCATACGTACATATAAATTGCCGTGTTCAGCAAGAATGTTGTTACGATCAATGCTGTCATTGTTGTCTGCTGTCCTGTAATAACTCCAAGTACAGCCATTGCTGCCAGAAGAATCACGCCCATAACTCTTCTCGGAATCTTATCCATGATCAGTGATGCGATAAAGATTCCAAACGGAGCGCCGAACAGTCCGAACATTGTCATAAACTGTGACTGTGATGTATCATATCCCATTGATTTCAACAAGGACGGCATCCATGTCATCAATGTATACTGGATCGTGTTCATACCGATCAATACGAGAGAACCTACGATCGTTCTTCTCAAAAGTTTGCCTTTAAACAGAGCCGAGTACGGAAGCTGTTTTACTTCTTTCGGCTCTTCTGTTACAGGCGGAAGCGGTTTTCCTGTTGACGCTTCAATTTCTTTTTCAATCTTTGTAAGGATTGCGTCTGCTTCGTCAACTCTTCCTGTGCCTCTAACCAACGCGGAGACTCCGGAAGCTTCTTTGCAATAATGATGGATGCAATAATAGAAAGAACAGACGGGATCATATACTGGATTCTCCAGTTCATATTATAGCTGATTCCTGTTGTCACGATCAAAAATGCAATTCCGTTACAGATCGGGTGAGCCCAGTTTCCGATAAAGGAGTTACGGCTTGACCATACACCACGGTTTCTTCCCGGCACATACTCTGTAAATCCTGCAAACAGAACTACGAGAAGCGCTCCGAGTCCGAATCCCTGTACAAGTCTGAATACATACAATACATAAATGTTCGGTGCGATCGCGCCGCCGATCATGGCGATAATATGGATAATTTCATATAAAAGAATACTTTTTTTACGTCCTATTTTATCTCCGATAGGACCTCCGACAAGCGCTCCGAAAAGCTGTCCTGCCGTATAAGTTGTTCCCCACATTGCAAGGAGTTTTGTACCCGGTTCTAACCAATGAAGCTCGTTAAGCAAAATATTCTGAACCGATCCTCCTATTCCGTTTGACCAGCACACCAACAAGGCAAATGCTGTAACAAGCCACATTTTAATATGCCATCCCGAATTCGGAAGGCGATCGAGTCTTGCGCCGATATTTGCGCTTTTTCTTGTTTCCATAATTAATTCCCTTTCTTTTCTCATTCTTTGTGACAGCCTCTTTTTCTATGTACATGAAACTGTCTGTATTGTATTTTACATTCCGGCGAGTTCACTTTTTACTTCCTGTTCCATGATTGCCCACGCCTTTTCGATATCCTCATCTTTATTCCAAAGAGCCGGAGGTCCGAGTACAACCATATCTGCACCTGCTTCATAAAGAGGAGCATAAACGCCTGCATTCATCGATCCGTCTGCCTCGATCAGAAAGTCAAGCTTCATCTCTTCTCTCCATTTTGCAAGGGTACGTATTTTATCATACATCTGTGTGATCACCTTCTGTCCGGCATATCCTGCATCTACGATCATAATCGTTACTTTCGACAGAAGGGGAAGGTAATATCGAATCGCCTCTAAAGGAGCTGCCGGGTTCATGGCAATCCCGGCTTTGCATCCCAGAGAGATAATCTTGTTGATCGTCACAAAAGCATCACCTTCAATGCAATCTGTGTGCGGAGTGATATAAGCTGCTCCGGCTGCAGCACATGCCTCAATATAATCTTGCGGATGTTTTACCATTAAGTGTGCATCCATCGGTTTTTTTACAACTTTTTTCAATACTGTCATAAAATCAGGACCAACGCCAAATGTTTTTACATAATTTCCATCCTTTATATCAATATGAAGGAAATCTGCATGTTCATCGATAAATTTTACTTGATGACCGAAATCATATAAGTCACAACAACCCATAGACGGTGCAAGCATTAATTTCTTTTCCATTGCTTCTCCCCCGGTCATCAATCCTCGTCATCAAAATCATATGTAAAGATTACTTTGATTGCTTCTTTTTTCGCCATCAGTTCAAATCCTTTTTCCCACTCGGAAAGTCCAAGTCTGTGAGTGATCATCGGCTGTACTTTGATCTGACCGGAAGCAAGAAGGCGGATCGCGTTTCTCCATGATGTGGAGTCATATGCCATATGTCCGATAATGCTCTTGTTCCATGAAGTAATGTCGTTGATTGAAAATTCAAGCGGTTTGAATCCCATTCCTACACGAACAACTTCTCCGTTCGGACGAAGCATCTCGATTGCCTGTTTCAAAGCAATGTTTGCTCCCGAACACTCAACGACAAGACCCAAGTTATCTCTTCCGCAGATTTCTGTACATCTTTTTACTACATCTTCTTTGGAACCGTTTACGCAGTGTGTAGCTCCAAGCTCTTTTGCAACCGGAAAACGAACCGGAACATCCTCGTCAAGTCCTACCATAACGATGTTGACCGCGCCCATAATTCTTGCTACCTGTACTGCAAATAATCCAAGCGGTCCTGTTCCGAATACTACGACATCCTGTCCCGGAAGGAGATGACTTTGCTGCGCGATCGCTTTGTATGAATTACAGATCGGATCAAGTACCGCCGCCTCTTCATATTTTACATTTTCCGGGATCTCCCAGATCGCATGTTTATGGATTCTCAGGATCTCTCCCGGAACTTTACAGTATTTAGAAAATCCGCCGCCCCATGTATTATTATCAAGACCTAAGTTTACTTTGCTTTCACAGCAGAGAAAATCTCCCTGTTCGCAAGCCGGGCAAACGCCGCATACATGAGCGCTGTTGTCAGACACAACTCTTTGTCCCACTTTCCAGTCCGTTACTTTCTCGCCAACTTCTACGATCTCACCTGCAAATTCATGTCCGCGGATCGAGTTGAATTCATCGGAGCCATTATCCACTTTATAGTGTTTCATATCTGCTCCGCAGATTGCAGCCGCCTTGATCTCAATAATAATATCTTCCGGACCGCATGTCGGTTTCGGAACGTCGATCATACGATATCCGCCAAATTCTTTTCCATATCTTGCTAATGCTTTCATCTTTTCATTCTCCTCTTTTTCCATTCTGTATTCCGGGGTTTCTTTTCAAATTTTACTTTTTTCAGTCACCCGCATTTTCATGCTCTTTAGCTTCCGGCCGGAAACTTTATTTCTTTATTTGTCTATATTTTATCATATATTTCTTTTAAGTCAACACTTTTTCTTTGTTTCAAAGATTTTAGTCTGTTTACACAACATTTTTTTAATTTTAATCCGTTTTTATCGTATTAAGTATTCTTTTTTTGTCTATTTTTTACATTTTGATTGTTAAAAACAAAAATTAAAAAACACAACATAGGATAAACTTATTTTTTCCATATCGTTTTATCCTATATTGTGGTTTTTTTTCAATGATTTCAATTCAAATATTTTTGTTTTTAAAAATATATTCTTTATTTCAGATATTTCAAACATCAAACGAAGAAAACATCAATTTTTCTTCTCGTCTAACACGAGCTTGGCAGATCCACAGATTCCCGCATCATTTCCCAACTGCGCAAGAACAAATCTTACATTTTTATCTGCAAAAAACGCTCTTTCTTTATACGGTTTCTCTATGTACGGAATCAGTACTTCGCCGGCTTTGGAAACGCCTCCGCCGATGACAAACACTGCCGGGTTCACGACTGCCGCAAGATTGGCAAGTCCGTATCCGAGATATTTTCCAAACTCAGCCGCAATCTCATCCGCCACTTCGTCGCCTGCCTTTACGGCATCAAACACATCTTTTGCCGTAATCGCAGCTTTATTAAGAATCGTTTCCCGTTTTTCTGTTTTTAATTTTTGTTCTGCCAGGCGGACAATTCCCGTAGCAGACGCATACTGTTCCAAACACCCTTTATTCCCACAGCCACATCGATCGTTCTCTTCATAGTTTACGCAGATATGTCCGATTTCTCCTCCTGCTCCGTTGTTGCCGACGAGCATCTTTCCGTCAATGATCACTCCGCCTCCTACTCCTGTGCCAAGCGTTACCATGATCATATTTTTTTCTCCGGCTCCGCCTCCTTTCCACATTTCACCGAGAGCGGCAACATTCGCATCGTTTCCGATGTACGCTTTCAAACCTGTCAGCTCTTCCATTTCCTTTTTCACTTCTTTATATTTCCATCCGAGATTTGCGCTCCCGTTTACAATTCCTTCTGCCGTCACAGGCGCCGGAACTCCGACTCCGATCCCGAGGATGTCTTCTTCGGATAGTTTTCTCTCTTCTATCTTTGTTTTTAACGAAAATGCAATATCCGGCAAATTGCCTCTCCATCAGCCAATGTATTCGTCGGAATCTCCCATTTTTCAACAATAGTTCCCGTCTCTTCAAACAACCCTATCTTAACTGTTGTGCCTCCGATGTCAACGCCGAAACAATAATTCATAATTCCTGATCTCCTTCCTTATCTTTTATCTTTTTTTCGCAAGATTTTCCTGCACACGTTTATATAATTCCTGCGCCGCGTTATAACCCATCTGCTTCTGTCTGTGGTTTACCGCGGCTGACTCTACGATAATAGCAAGATTTCTTCCCGGTCTGATCGGGATACTGTGGCATACGACTTTATTTCCGAGAAATTCCGTATACTCTTCTTCCAGTCCGAGCCTGTCATACTCTTTTTCTCTGCTCCAGTCTTCCAGTGTAATGACAAGATCGATGTTCTGAGTTTCTCTGACGCTTTGGACACCAAACATTGATTTTACATCGACGATACCGATTCCTCTTAACTCAATAAAGTTTTTCGTCACATCCGGCGCAGAGCCTACAAGCGTCTCATCGCTCACTTTCCGTATTTCCACTACATCATCCGTCACAAGACGATGTCCTCTCTTGATCAGCTCAAGTGCAGCTTCACTTTTTCCGATCCCGCTTTCTCCCATGATCAAAACACCGACGCCATATACATCTACAAGAACTCCGTGAATCGAAATACACGGCGCAAGCTTTACGTTCATCCAACGGATGATCTCCGCAGAAAAATCAGATGTCGGTTTGGATGCGCTAAATACCGGCACATTACTTTCCACCGCCTTTTTTAAAAACACGTCGCCCGGCTCTATCCCCCGGCAAAATACCATGCACGGAATCGGGTGTTTCAGAAGCATTTCATAAATATACACTCTCCGCTCTTCTGTCAGCGTCTGCATATATGTGTACTCTACATTCCCGATGATCTGTACGCGGTTTGAGTCAAAATGATCAAAAAGCCCGCTAACTGAAGCGCCGGTCTGTTGACGTCCGGCACATGGACTTCTTTCTCTGTCAGATCCAACTCCGGCGTCAGATTTTTCAGATCCATCCTTTCTGCGATTTCACTTAGTTTAATTCCTCGTCCCATATATTTTCCGTTCCTTTCATTTTATTTTTCATAGCCGGATCGGCTTTCCCCTCATCCGGCGACATTCTTTATTCATTTCTCTTATCATATCATGTATGAAAAAATTGTATACCGCCTGCGCCGCCTTTTCATTCATAGAAGGAAGCTTCGCAAGTTCTTCTATTGAAGCTGCTTTGATCGCGTCCAGACTTAAATAATGACGCATAAGCGCTTTTCTTCTCGCAGGTCCGATCCCTTCTATATCATCCAGGATGGAATGTACCTGACCTTTTCCTCTGAGCTGCCGGTGGTATTCGATTGCAAACCGATGCGCCTCATCTTGAATTCGTGTAATAAGGCGGAAAGCTTCGGATGATTTTTCAATCGAAATCTCTTCGTTTTGAAAATAGAGTCCTCTCGTCCGGTGAAATCATCTTTTACCATGCCGCACACCGGAATATTCAGATTCAGGTCCTCTAATACCTGAAGCGCCACGTTTACCTGACCTTTTCCTCCATCCATCAAGATCAGATCCGGAAATACAGTAAACTTTCCAAGCTCTCCGTTCTCTTCCCGTTCTTTCAAACCATGAGTAAAACGTCTGGTCAGCACTTCTCTCATACTTCCGTAATCATCTGCGCCTTGGATTCCTTTGATCTTAAACTTTCTGTAATCATTTCGTTTTGGTTTTCCTCTCTCATACACGACCATAGATCCAACTGACTCGAAACCGTTCGTATTGGAAATATCGTAAGCTTCCATACGCCTGATCTGCGAAATGCCAAGCAGTGCTTCTATTTCTTTTACAGCTCCGATTGTACGGCCTTCTTCTCTTCGCATCCGCTCTTTGTCTTTGCTCAAAACAAGCTTCGCATTGTCAGAGGCCAATTCGACCAGTTTTTCTTTTGTTCCTTTTTTCGGAACTTTTACCGTCACTTTCTGTCCACGCTTTGAGGTAAGCCACGTTTCGATCAATTCTCTGTCTTTGATTTCCTCCTGAATCATCAGTTCTCCCGGAATATAAGGCGTTCCCGCATAATACTGCTTAATAAAACTGTCTAAAATACCGGATGTTTTTTCTCCGCTTGAGATACGAAGATAAAAATGATCCCTTCCGATCAGCCGTCCTCCCCTTATAAAAAACACTTGAACAACCGCATCTTCCCCTTCCGAAGCTGCCGCCAGAATATCTCTGTCTTCTCCGCTCGAATCTGTGATCTTTTGTTTCTGAGCAATCTTTTTCACACTGTTTATCAGTTCCCTGTATTCTATCGCACGTTCAAACTCCAGATTCTCAGAGGCGGTATTCATTTTCCTTCCAACTCTTTCAAGATCACATCATAATTTCCATTCAAAAACTTCAACACTTCCACGATCGCCGCCCCGTAGTCTTCCTGAGAAATATAGCCTGACACGGAGCGTCGCACTGCTTGATATGATAATTAAGACAAGGACGTTCTTTCCCGATATCTTTTGGAAGATTTCGATTGCAGCTCCTTACATGGTACAATTTATGGATCAGATCAATCGTATCTCTAACCGCCTGCGCACTCGTGTACGGACCGAAGTATTTTGCCTTATCTTTCAGCATTTTCCTTGCCAGCAAAAACTCTCGGAAAGGGTTCATTCACCGTCACTTTGATAAATGGATATGTTTTATCATCCATCAGCATCGTATTGTATTTTGGATGATGTTCTTTG
>ENA-OUNI01001001-OUNI01001001.1-human-gut-metagenome-genome-assembly--contig:-NODE-1001-length-11921-cov-12.857046_pt1 | contig 11921 bp, 13 predicted proteins | sample MGYA00242499_ERZ504580 | MGnify/ENA primary metagenome ERZ504580 (study PRJEB26092, sample SAMD00036315) | human gut metagenome | host: Homo sapiens | study: EMG produced TPA metagenomics assembly of... | reverse complement strand
CCCGCCCCGACCGCACAGGCGGGAAGCCCCCGCCGAGGCCGGCACCGCACGCCAGAGCCGCTCCGGCAAGCTGACATCCCCGATCTGATCAACATCGGCGTGTTCTCCGCGCTGTACTTCGCGCTGGTCGCCGATCTGATTGCCAAAGCCGGCAAATACTCCAGCAAGATCGGCATCCTCATCAGCTACGTGGTGTTCGCGAACATCGACACCGACACATCATGAATTCACGGGCAACATTCGAGAGCAGCCATGCGGGGCGAACCGGCGCATATGCAGCCGGCGCAGACGGCATGAGCAGATCCAAGTCCGCTCCCGCGCCAGCGGCCGTCGTCCTCGGCCTCGGGCGAAACTGTATCTGATGCTGCTCGCCAACACGCTGTTGTTCTTCCACGCGGATGCGCGAGCCGAAGCGCTGCTGACGGCACTGTTCCTCACGCCGCTGTTCCTTGCCGGACGCTGGCGTATGGGACTGCGGCTGACGGCCTGCTATGCGGTTCTGCTGGGGTGGGGATTGTGGTCGGACGCGGCGACGCTGGACACGGCGGGGCTTCGGGCGCCGCGTCAGCCTCCGGCTCTGACGCCGACGCCTGGATACATGTCGTCGGGCTGTTTTCCGTGGGGCTTCGCATGATGATGCCCTGTTTCATCACCGGTGCCTACGCGTTCTCCACCACGCGCGTCAGCGAATTCGTGTGCGCGCTGCGTCGTATGCGCGTGCCCGAATCGGTGGCCATCCCCTGCATGGTGGTCATCCGGTTCTTTCCGACGATCGGGCGGGACTACCGGCGAACCCGCGACGCGATGGCCCTTCGCGGTCTTGTCTCCGGCCGACTCGCGCTGCTGCGGCATCCGGCCCAGTCGCTGGAGTTCGTGCTGGTTCCGCTGTTGATGAACGCGACGATCGTCTCGCATGACCTGTCGGTCGCGGCACTTACCAAGGGATTGGGACGGCCCGGCCGGCATACCTGCATAACGGAGATTCACAGCGTTGGTTTGATTGGGCGGCGATGGCGGTCTGCACGATCCCGCTGGCACTGAGCATCGGCGGTGTACTATGAGCGATGTGATCATACGGTTGCGCGATTGCTCGTTCCGATACCGTCAGGCCGATGCGGATTCGGAGGATGGCGCCTCGCCACGGGGCGCCGCGGCAGGAGAGCGCCGGCGTCGAAACGGCGGCCGACGAGGCCGACGGATTCATCATCGACTGGCTGGTGGGACCGGATCGTTCACTGGGCCGCTACCGGTATCGGCTTGACCGGACCATCGCCAAGGGGTTGGAGGGCAAACCCTGTTATGTGTTTCATGCGACGGACGCGCCGGCAGGCTGCCCGTTCAGTGTGCTGGTGGCGATGGATCCGATGCCCGAACGGGCTGCGCTGGCGAGCGGCGGCCTGCTCAGTCATCTGCATTTTCAGTACGCCAGCGATGACGGAATGCTGTTGAGGGCGGAGTCCACATTGCGCAAACGCATGTGGTACCCGACGATGTGCGCCGACGAAGGCACGCTGCGCGACCAATGCGACATCGTGCGGGCCCTGCACAAGTTGCCTCCGCTCGACCGCGAGGCATAGGCTCATCGCCGGCATGATCGCCCGTCGATGAGCCTTGACGTGTCACGCGAACTGGCTGTTGTACAGTGCGGCGTAACGGCCGCCGCGTTCCAACAGTTCATGATGGTTGCCGTGCTCGATGATGTCACCATGTTCCATATACAGAATCAGGTCCGCGTCACGGATCGTCGACAGCCGGTGCGCGATGACGAAGCTGGTGCGTCCTGCCATCAGTCTTGTCATGGCTTTGCCGATTTCCGCCTCGGTCCGGGTATCGACGGAGCTGGTAGCCTCGTCGAGTATCAGGATCGGCGGGTCCGCAAGGAAGACGCGGGCGATGGTGAGCAGCTGGCGTTGCCCGACCGACAGGTTCCCGGCCTCGTTGTCGAGTACGGTATCGTAGCCGTGCGGCAGCGTGCGTATGAAGTAGTCGGCGCGCACGGCTTTGGCCGCCGCGATGATCTCCTCGCGGGTCGCATCGGGCCGCCCGTAGGCGAGATTCTCCGCCACGGTGCCGCCGAACAGCCACGTATCCTGCAGCACCATGCCGAATTCGCGGCGCAGATCGCCTCGCGTCATGGCGGCTGTGGATACGCCGTCAAGCGTTATCGCGCCGCCATCGATCTCGTAGAATCGCATCAGCAGGTTGATCAGCGTGGTCTTGCCCGCGCCGGTTGACCCGACGATTGCGACCTTCTGCCCTGGCTCGGCCACGAAGTTGACGTCTTTCATCAGCGGCCGTTGCGGATCGTATCCGAACCTCACGTGGTTGAACACCACACGGCCCTGCACAGGCTCCTCAGCGATCTTCGCCGCGTCAGCTGGCTGGGGGTCGGGCCGTTCCTCTTCCTCGTCCAACAGCTCGAAGGTGCGTTCGGCGGACGCGAGCGCGGACTGCAGCGAGTTGATCATGTAGCTGGCTTCGGTCAGCGGTTCGGACACCTGGTTGATGTATTGGTAGAACGCCTGCGCCACGCCGACGGTCATGCGGCCGCCAAGTACCATCCAACCGGCGAGCAGCATCACCGCCATCTGCGAGAACCGCGCGATCATGCGGATCAGAGGATTGACGGATATCGTGATGAAGTCGGCGAGTTGCGCGGCTTTTCGGGTGCGTTCGGCGGCGTCCTCCATCGCTGCCGCACTGTCTTCCTCGCGATTGTATGCCTTGATGATGTTGCGGCCCTTGTAGTATTCCTCGGCCAGGCCGGTCAGCTCTCCGATGGTCTCCTGACGCAATGACGCGATCTCGAGGTTCTTGCGGGCGACCAGTTTGGTTACCCACATGCTCAATGCCATGAACACGAGGAACACGACCGTGAGCAGCCACGAGTAGTAGACCATGATGACCAGCGAGCCGGTCACCGTGGTGATGGCAGTGATGAGTCGCAGCAACCCCGTCTGCATGACTTCGCTGATACGGTCAAGATCGTTGGTGACCTTGCTCAGCACTTCTCCCGGCTTATTGCGGTCGAAGAAGCGCAGCGGAAGCCGCTGGATCTTCGCGCTGATCTGCTTGCGCAGCGTCAGGTTGAGGTTTTCGGCCACGGACGCCATCAGATAGGACTGCAGGTAGTAGAAGCCCCACTCGCCGAGATACAGGATTGCCAGAATCAGGATCGTCCAGCCGATACCGCCGGCGTTCCAGCTTACTGAGAACGGAACGCCGTCACGCCATGCGCCCTGCACGGCATCCCATATCGAGTCCACCACGACGGCGCTGTACATCGGAGCGGCGATATGGAAAAACGTGAACAGCAGAATCGACGCGGCGACCACGCACAGGCGCACCCGCTGATTGCCCAGCTGCACGAACAGCCGCCGGGCTGTGGCCATCGCGTTCTTCGGCGCTTCGAGCTCGATGTCGTCGGTCTTTACCGTGTCGCCCGCGTTCACAACGGTTTCCGTCATATCGTCATTCTGCGTTGTCATTCTCGTCACGCCTCCTCTCCCATTGCCGGCTCCTTGGTCTGCGATTCGACGATTTCGCGGTACACCTCGCAGTCCGCCATCAGTTCGTCATGTTTGCCGATGCCTGCCACTTGTCCGTCCGACAGCACGACGATCTGGTCGGCGTGCTGGACGGTGCTCACGCGCTGCGCGATGATGAGCACCGCACGCCCGTTCGTCTCTGCGGCGAGCGCATGCCGCAACGCGGCGTCGGTCTTGAAATCGAGCGCCGAGAAACTGTCATCGAACACCACCAGCTGGGTGTCTCCGGTCAGTGCGCGCGCAATCGACAGACGCTGCTTCTGCCCACCGGAGAAGTTCGTACCGCCTTGCGCGACGCGGGATTCCAGTCCTTGCGGCAGCGAATCGACGAACTCGCGGGCCTGCGCGACATCGATCGCATGATTCAGCCGCTCATCGGAGGCATCTCGGTCTCCGTACCGCAGATTGTCGGCAATCGTCCCCGAGAACAACCACGCCTGCTGCTGTACGTAGGACACGCGGCGCCGCAGATCGTGCTGCGTCATCTTGCGCACGTCCACGCCATCGAGGGTGACTTCTCCCCAATTGGCGTCATGGAACCGCAGTGCGAGCATGGCGATCGTCGATTTGCCCGAGCCCGTGCCACCGATGATCGCCGTGGTCTGGCCCGTCTTGCAGGAGAAGCTGACATGTCGCAACGTGTCCTCCTGCGCGTCCGCGAAACGGAATGTCACATCGCGGAACGCCAGCACCTCGCCGTCCGGGAGCGGACCGCGACCGCTCATATCCACCGCCGCGCCCGGCTCCGGGTCGGCGATCTGCGGACTGTGGTCCAGCACCAGCCGCACACGCTCGCAGCATTCAAGCGCCCTCGGCAAGGTGATGATCACCATCTGCGCCATCATCAGATAGAACAGCGCCATGATCGCATACTCCACGATGGCGGTGATGTCGCCGATTTGGAAGTTTCCGGCGCTGATGCGTCCTCCCGCGAGGAAATACACGACGACGATGAATGCGTTCATGCCGAAGTACGACAGGCCGTCGAGGTTCGCGAATAGCCGGTTCGCCTTGATGGACGTATCGGCGTAGTCGACGAACGTGCCGTCCATGCGCCGCCGCTCATGGGATTCCTTGTTGAAGGCGCGGATCACGCGGACGCCGGTAAGGTTTTCGAGTAGCACGGCGCCGATGCGGTCAAGCAGTTTCTGCAGTTTGCGGAACAACGGCGCCGCGGATCGCATGATGAACAGCGCCACGACGCACACGAAGCTATCGCCACCAGCAGCCACAGAGACAGGGTCACGTCGAGCCGGAACGACAGGGTCAGCGCGATGATGAATATGATCGGCACCGGCATCAGCATGCACAGCACATTGGTCATGGCCATCTGGATGTTGACCACGTCGTTGATCGTTCGCGTGGTTATCGATGCCGTACCGAAATTGCGGAAATCATAGATCGACAGATCCATGGATTTGCGGTACAGAGCCATGCGCATGTCCTTGCCGACGCGAGAGGTCAACTGCGAGCAGCACCATCCGCCCGCCACGGCGCACATGCCGGAAATCAGCGCGGCCACGCCCATGCCGACCGCCGTGATGGTCATCTTCTTGAATGATGCGGATGTCGCGCTTTCGTTCAGCAGCTCCGCGGCGAATGTGGGAATGACCAGCGCGCCGACGACGTCGACCAGCAGCAGCACCGTCGTCACCGCGCACAGCGCCCAGTATGGCTTCATGAAACGGGCAACCAGCCGCATGCTTCTTCCTTCCCCTCGCGAAATCGTCTACGCTCATATCTCAGTATTGTCCCGAAGTAGGACAATTGAGCCATACGGCGTGGCGAAGTCCGAGACGGGAAAACTACACGGAAATGTCATGCATCTGTTTGCGGAACACCCGCCCGTAGACGCCCATGCCCTTGAGCAACGCGCTGCGCAGCTCGTCAGGAAGCTCGCTCATCGCCCGATACTCCGCGGCGCGACTCGGCGCGATCAAGCTGTTGCAATATCTGCGCCCGGCAGGCGTGAAACGGACCGTTTTGACCCGACGATCGCCTTCGGCGTCCCCAAGCTCCACGAACCATGCGCCACAAACGATGCGATGACATTGTTGACCGTCTGCCGCGGCAACAGCGTGTACTCGCAGATCGCCCGCTGCGACGCCCCATCATGGTCCTTGAGGTAGTCCAGAATGCACATCACATTATCCGACACTCCGGCTCGGCGAGCGTAATCCGAATACGCCACGTCAATGCGATGCAGTTCATCGAAGAACAAATCGATATGACTCGCGATCGATGACGCTTCAATATCCCGAGCCATGTCTCTCTCGCCGCCATGCCCCACAGCGGCATTCTCTGAATTGTCCGACATAAGGACAATCATACAGGCATTTCAGCGATTGCGCCAGAGGGAACGCCTCGCTGCCGCAACAGCGCCGGCACACGATTAAAACCCTCCATTGAAGCCACGGCTCAGGAAGCCATTGCGTTTGTTCTGTCTCAATGTCCCGGGCGACACACGCGAGATGGTTACGCCGATGACGCACACGAATGGAACAGCAAAGGATGCGACAAATGATCACGATGACCGCTACGCCGCGCCGACAGCACACGATCAGAGTGTCGGCCGAATGGGATACGGCAGGGGAATGAGATCGCCGCTAGCGTCATAGAACTCACGTAGGTTTATGGAGCGCACGCCCATCGCCTCGACCACATCGGGAATCTTAGGCTCTTTCTTCAACGGGTTGTTGGGGATGGGATGTATTGCTTGCTCATTGGTGACGACAATGATCCGGCCGGACCCACCGGGCGGCGCAGCGTTCGATGCGTTTCCTGCCGATGATCAGCGCCAGCAGTCCGGCGTTGCGGAAGATCTCGGTCACTCCCCTGCCTTTCCCGTGTTCGCGGAGGAAGTATCTTTTGAACTCGTCGGAATAGATGATGCGCGTCGGAGTGACGTTGGACACGGCCCACAGGCCGCGCAGGTACGAGGTTCGTCAGGAGTGAACTCCCTTCTCATCGCCGTTCCTTTCCGTATGAGACGCCATATACGGCAAAGGCCGGCATCCCATGGCGGTTTCCATGGGATGCGGCCTCTCGGACGGACGTCCCCTTGAGGGAGAAGGACCCGAAGCCGGGGCATCCGTCAGACCGTTCAGGCGATGGTGCTCGCCTTGCGGGACTTGACGCCGACGGTCACGCCGGCGCCGATCAGGAGGGCTGCGACCACGGTGAACAGCACGGTGCCCGCGCCGCCGGTGAGCGGCAGCTGGGTGATGCTCTTCACGTTCTCCACGACCACTTCGGCGGTGCTGCCGTCGGAGACCAGTCCCCAACGATCGCTGCTGACGCCATCGGCGTCGATCGTGTAGGACGGTTTCGCGGTCTGGTCCGCGCCGGTGCCGGAGAGGTTGGCCGCGATCGTGAAGCTGAAGGACACGCCCACGTTGACGTAGCCGTTCGGGGCTGCGATCTCCTCGATGGTGTACTTGCCTCGTCAAGGGCCGTGAAGGTCACCTTGCCGTTCGGGTCGGTGGTGAACACGCCGGAGAGGGTGCCGTCGGCGGTGGATTCCGGCTTGGTGTCGAGGGTGATCCACTTGCCGTTGCCGTCCTGGTCGCGGGTGTAGGCGAGGTACTTGCCGGCGGCATTCTTGATGGCGAACTTGGCGCCCTCGAGCGCAGCACCGGTGGTCTTGTCCTTCTTGACCAGGGTGTAGTCGAAGTTGAAGACCTTGACCGGGGTGCCCGGCACTTCCTGCTTGCTCTCGTTGTTGCTCGGATCGTTCGGATACTTGATCGTCGGGGTGTTCGCGGCGCCGGTGTTGCCGGTGCTGCCGGTCACGGTGGCCTTGTATTCGACGGTCACGTTCTTGCCGACCAGGTCGCGTCGGTGAACTTGGAGTCATCGACGGGGGTGCCTTGAAGCCCTTGGCCTTGATGTAGCCGCTCAGGTCGATGATGAAGGTCTTGGACGTGGCGTCGAAGCCGGCGACCGTGTAGTCGGTGCCGGCCCTCAGCTGCTTGTTATCGACCGTGACCTTCAGGGTGTCGGTCTTGTAGGACAGTGGCGCGTTGTGCGCGAACTTATCGGACACGGTGAACTGGTAACCGTTGACCTTGTAGCCCACGTAGTTCGGAACCTTGGTCGTGATCGTGTAGGAGGCATCCTGCCCGGCTGCGACGGTCTGGTCGGTCACGGTCTTGCTGACCGACGCGGTCTGGTTCTTCATGTCGATGGAACCGGAGGAGTACACCGTGTTGTTGATGGTCAGCTTGGTGCCGGCGAGGATCGGCAGGGCCTTGCTGCTCTTGCCGGTCACGACCTGGTCGACGATCAGCCACAGGCCCGGGCTGTCCAGCGTGAACGTGGCCTGCTTGTTTTCGTTGGACAGGGTCGACGTGACCGTGGTCGTGGCCTTGGACGCGAGCTTGTCGGCGAGGCCGCGGGTGGTGCCGTCGCCCAGCCACGGGCTCGTGGTGGACTTGTCGAGCTTGGCCTGGTCCTGCTGCTGCGCCCAGGCGAGCGGATCGCCGGTGCCCGTATACTTCAGGTAGTCGGCAATATCCTTCTTGAGGCCGTCCTCGGTCTTGAGGGTGACGCTCTGGTTCGGGGCGGTGCCGTACACGTCGTAGGACGCGACCTTCACGACCTTGAACGTGTGTCCAGTCAATTGGTCCGCGCTCGTGGCGTTCAACGTGATGGTCTTCTCACCGTCCGTGACGACCTGCGCGTTCGCGCTGGACGCCCGCGACGCCCCCCAGTCCCGCGACGGTGGCGATGGCGGCCGCCATCGCCGTGATCTTAGTGAGTTTCATGGGGAACTCTTCTTCTTTCATGAAAGACCGTTCGGCCGGACGGTCGAACGGGCCGCGCGCCGGCGTGCATGCGGCGCGCGAAATCTGTCGCTACGCCCTGGAGCGTTTCGCTCCGAGGACGGCCAGCACGAGCGCTGCGGCGATGACGGACAGGCCGAGCATCGTGTTGTTCCGGGCCTCGGACGCACCCGTCAACGGCAGCGCGCTCTGTGCGACCCGCGTGATCGTGAACGCCGCCTTCGCGATGCCGGTGACGTCGGCCGTGTTTCCCTCGTCGTCCTTGGTCTTTGCGATGGAGGCATGGACGGTGAGGGCGCCGCTGGATGCGGTGCCGCCGGTGGCCGTGATGGTGATCCGGTATCCGGCCTTCGAGCAGGCAAGGTCGCCCGGGCAGTCCGTCCGGTCCTCGGCCGCGTAAAACGTATACGTGCCGGCCTTGGCCACGGTCGCCGTGGCCAAGGTGAAGTCCTTGGCCACGCCGTCCCGCAGACCGCCGACGGACCGTGTTCCGGATACCGTGATGGTCTTGTCACTAACGGCCTTCCTGGTGGCCTGGTCGGATGGGATGAACGTGAACCTGAACGTCTCGCCGTTCTTCGAATCGCGGCCGGTCAGGGTTTTGGAGCCGTTCACGGTGACCGTGGCGGGTGTCGGACTGTTGACGAATCCACTGGTGAACGTCCAGTCGGGATGCGTGTTGTCGAGCGTGAACGGGTGGCTACTGTCATCCTTGTGGAACCCGGACGGGGCTTGGGAGTCGGTGAGCGTGTACGCGCCCATGTCGAGGCCTGTCACCCTGAACGATCCGTCGGTCCGGTCCTCGTCGCCGTCGCCGTTGTCCGTGATGGTCCTGGACTGGCCGTCCGGGCCGGTCAGGGTCCAGGAGGATCCGGCCAGCGGATTGTTTTCGGTGTCGGTCTTGCGCCATGAGACGGTTCCCTTGCGGGTCTTGACGTCGACCAGCCGGGTGTCGAACGTGGCGCGGCCGCATTGGTCTTTGACCGTGACCTTCACATGGCATGGGCCTTCGTTCGGGAACGTGATGGAAGTGGCCGATCCGGTCGGGTCGGAGAACGACGCGTTGCAGTCGGATTGCCACTGGTACGTGTATGGCGGCGTGCCTTTGGTGACGGTCACGGAAGCCTGCACGGTCGATCCGGCCGTGGCGTCGGACGGGATCGTGGCCTTCACGTCGAGGCTTTTCTCCACTCCGGACAGGATGAGGAAGTTCAGGAACGCTCGTATGGCGTTGCGGTCGCGTCGGTGTTTTTTTGAATTCGTGTCCGGCCTCGTACATGACCATGCCGTTGCCGTAGTCGCCGTATCCGGGACCCACGGCCATGAACACGGCCGGACCGGGAGACATACCGGCGAGGACTTGCCGCTGGTTCGGGTCGGTCTCCAGCACCCTGGTGGTGGCGCGCCACGCGCTGCCGGGGGCGGGCATGTAGATCTCTTCCGCTCCGTTGGCGTGCGCGGCGAACGTGTTCCCGACGAACTGCATGATCGGGTCCGACGCGGCGCCCGCCACCTGGTAGGCGCCGCTTACACCCGACGCTCCTTTATGCTTGTCTCCGATGAGCAGGCCGTTGGTGGACAGGAAGAACATGGAACCGTCATCCACGCCCTTGCCCTTGGTATTGCTTTCGAGATAGGAGACGGCGTGGCATCCGGCCCAGATGTAGCCGCCGCCCTTGTTGAAGGAGGCGAGTGGGCTATGCGTCGCTGTGGTCGGTTCGGCGTGCGGCATGACGTAGATGTCGTCGCAGGAAGAGTCCAGGTCCGCCGGAGTCGCTTTTTCTTTGTAGACGCGGTCATCGCTGGCATTCTCGTTCCGCAGGATGCCGGACTTGACTAGGTACTTCTTGCTATATCGCCGTTTTGCTTGTCGAGCACGACGCGGGGGACCGAGGAGATCTTCCGGCTGTCGGCAACCGTGACGGCGGTGTCGGTGGGCCCATCGATGCGCACGCCGTAGCCGCGCCACTTGAACAGCATCGACCTGACGTTGTAATCGACGTCGTCGCCGGATATGACGAACGGGCCGGAGATGTAGTTCCTGCCGTTGTAGGTGAGGTCCACGCCGGTCTGGCTGGTCTTGCTCCCGTTGATGACCCAGTACACCGGGACCTTGGCGTTGAGGACGAGATCGTAGATGAGGCCGTATGGTTTGAGCTGGGCGTCGTCAGAAAAGGTGTCGCCCATGTCGACGATGTACGAGCCGGCAGGGAACGTGATCTCGCCCGTCTTGCCGGCGGACTTCACCGCTGTCTCCGCCGAGGACGTGCCGGCCGGCATGTCCTCGCCGCTCGCGGTGCCGCCCACCGACAACGCGAGCACCATGGCGAGGACGACCATTATAGCCAGGAGGAACCTATACCCCCCCCCCGGTGGTTTTTCCGTTTTCTGCCATTCTCATCAGTGCTTCCTTCCAAGGACGGAATCGGATTTCACGCCCGAACTATGACGCCGCGGATCAGAATCTCTTGTGAACAACAGCGGTATGCACAACGCCGCGAGCACGTAGGCCGCCACCACGGACAGAGGGACCGGACGCGGGTCGATGACCTGTGACTCGTCCGGGATCTCGTCCGGGATCGCGGCGCGCAGTCCGGACACGAGCAGACGGTGCGTGTTCACCCCGTACGGCGTGCATGTCATCAGGGTGACACGGTCCTCGTCCTCGACGATCCTGAGTTTCGACACGTCGGACGGTTCGATCACGCTGACGCGGTCGACCTTGTAGCCCAGGGTCTCGCCCATCACCTTGATGTAGAAGGAATCGCCCTTCTTGAGCTCGTCGAGCCTGGTGAACATCAATGCCTTGACCAAGCCCCTGTGCCCGGTGATGACCGCGTGCGTGCCCTTGCCTCCGACGGGTAGGCTGCTGCCGTACAGGTGGCCTGCCCCGAGCTCGAGCGTGGATTCGGATGTGCCGTGGTAGATGGGCAGGTCGACCCCAATCTTCGGGATGGTGACCGACCCCATGACGCCCTCGCCAGCGTCAAGCATGGAGAGGTATCTCTTGTCGGAGACGGAACCTTCGTCTGCGTGAACGGGTCGTTGGCCTCGCCGAGGACGCACTGTCCATGCGAGGCGAGGTCGCGGTTGTACGCGCGCGCCTCCTTCAATTCGTTCTCCGCCCGCTGGTACGGCCAGCCCGCGACCGTTTTCTCCAGACGATCAGACGTGGCGGACTGTTCCCCGGCGGACCGCGACTGCAGCATGACCGGCACGGACACCACCACCAGCCCCGACACGACGAGCGCGACGGACACGACGGACAGCAGCCTTCCCCTGAACGACGCCCGGCGGCGCGCGTCGCAAGCCTTCCGGACGTCCTCCAGGCCCAGGACGGCTCCCCAACCACGGACGATGGTCTTCGACGATGCCGGCATGCGCACCTCCCTCCGGACGGATCGGCTTGGTTCCCTCACTGTGGAAGGCAGAATAACGCGGAACGACGACGAGGGACGTCTTCCACCCGACGCCCCCTCTCCGCCGTACGAAGCCGGGATTCCTTTGCCGCGGACGGCAGCCATGACATCACCCCCCCCCCGCCCCTTTGCCCCTTCCTTTCCGACACGCCGCGTTTCTGAAGGACGCC
>ENA-OUNI01001000-OUNI01001000.1-human-gut-metagenome-genome-assembly--contig:-NODE-1000-length-11922-cov-3.223061_pt1 | contig 11922 bp, 16 predicted proteins | sample MGYA00242499_ERZ504580 | MGnify/ENA primary metagenome ERZ504580 (study PRJEB26092, sample SAMD00036315) | human gut metagenome | host: Homo sapiens | study: EMG produced TPA metagenomics assembly of... | reverse complement strand
GCGGTGGAACCAGGTTGGCCAGGCTGGCAGCTCGTCGCGGACTTGCGGCGTGTCGTAGCGGACCTTGATCATGGCCAGTTCGTAGCTGATGAAGGGCGCTTCATCGAGGTTGATGATCTTGATGACGTCGATGAGCTTGGCCAGCTGGCTGATGGTCTGCTTCAATTCTTTATCGTCTTCGATGCTGATGACGATATTGAAGCGCGACACATCCGGTTCTTCCGTATAACCGACGGTCAACGATTCGATGTTGATGGCCTTGCGGCTGATCAGGCCGGCAATATGTGTCAATACGCCCGGTTTATTATCGGACAAAATAGCCAGATGCTGTTTTCTCATCAGGCGTCACCTCCTAAAATCATGTCACTCAATGCTTTGCCGCCGGGAACTGTCGGGTATACCCGTTCTTCCGGCGAGATGCGGATATCGACCAGGGCCGGCCCTTTATGGGCAAAGGCCTCTTTCAGGACGGGGATTAAATCGTCCTGTTTTTCAATGGCGTATCCTTTGACGCCCAGCGATTCGGCCAGCATGGGCAGGTTTTTGCGCTTGTTCAAAGTGCATTGTGAATAATGGTGGTTATAGAAGAAATCCTGGAGCTGGACGATCATTCCCAGCGTATCGTTGTGCAAGACGATGACTTTCACGTCGATGCCGTATTCCGACAAGGTCGCGAATTCCTGACAGTTCATGAGGATACTGCCGTCGCCGGAAAAGACGACGACTGTTTTTCGGGACAGGCACTTTGGCACCGAGGGCAGCCGGCAGGCCGAAGCCCATCGTGCCCAGACCACCGGAAGAAATGAAGTGTTTCGGCTCATCCGTCGTGAAGAATTGAGCTGCCCACATCTGATGCTGACCGACGTCGGTAATGGCTACGGTATCGTCGTCCCGGGTGATGTCCCGGACGGCGGCGAAGATTGACTGGGGTGAAATGCAGCCTGGACGCGGCGGTGTCGCGAAGGGGTGGCTTTTCTTCATGGCCAGGACCTCATGACGCCAATCGGCAAAGGCGGCTCCATAATCGAAGGCGCCTTCTTTCAGCTTCTTGGCGAAAATGGGCAGGGACCAACGCAGGTCCCTTTGATGCCTAAGTCGATGTCGATGATCTTGTCGATTTCGACATCATCGATTTCAAAATGGATGATCTGTGCATTGGGAGCAAACGTATCGGCTCGGCTGGTCAGGCGTTCGTCGAAACGGGCCCCTAAGGCGATGAGCAGATCGCAGCCTGAGATGGCTTTGTTCGATGCATAAGAGCCGTGCATCCCGCCCATACCGAGATGGAGTTCGTGAGAATCGGGGATGGCTCCTTTGCCCATGAGTGTCGTGACGACGGGAATCTTCGTCGTATTGACGATGTCTTCGAGATACTTCGTCGTTTCCGACAGGATGACACCGCCGCCGACGAGGAAGACCGGTTTCTGGCTGTGCTGGATCATGGTGACAGCCCGGTCGATGTCATAAGCTTGTCCAGTTGTTTCGACGACGTAGCCCGGCAGATGGACTTTATCGGGATATTGGAAATAGATTTCCGCTTCCAGGGCGTCTTTGGCAATATCGATCAGGACTGGACCGGGCCGGCCTGTCGATGTGATGTAAAAGGCTTCTTTCAGGACGCGCGGGATAGAAGCGGCGTTCTTTACCAGGTAGTTGTGCTTGGTAATGGGCGACGTAATGCCGGAAATATCGGCTTCCTGGAAGGAGTCGCGGCCGATGAGGCCCGTCGGGACCTGTCCGCTGATGATGACCATGGGGATAGAGTCCATGTTGGCCGTAGCAATGCCCGTAACCATGTTGCATACCCCTGGTCCGGACGTGGCGATGCAGACGCCGGGCCGGTCGGTAACGCGGGCGTAGCCGTCTGCAGCGTGGACCGCTCCTTGTTCATGACCAGTAAGGATGTGCCGGAAGTTGTCTTTATACATTTCTTCGTATAGTGGCAGGATAGCCCCTCCGGGATAGCCGAAGACGACGTCGACGCTTCCCGTTTCAAACATTCCAGCACTGCCCTTGCACCTGTCATTTTCATCATCATTCACCTCTTAATATCGTTCATCGTTTGTCGTAGTTCGTTCATCGAAGCGGCCATTCATCGTCCTTTTCGATGAACGACGAACGGCCTGCGATGAACGGATCTTACTTAGTCGTTCTGGTCGTTGTTGTGGAGCCACGGCATCATGTCGCGGAGTTTAGCGCCGACTTTTTCAATCGGATGTTCAGCGTGCTGACGGCGCATAGCGAGGAAGTGAGCGCGGCCGCCGGCTTTGTTTTCGAGGAGCCAATCTTTAGCGAAAGCACCGGTCTGGATGTCATCGAGGACGGCTTTCATGGCTTTCTTGGAATCCTGGGAAATGACGCGCGGGCCAGCGGTGTAATCGCCATATTCTGCCGTGTCGCTGATGGATTTACGCATTTTAGCCATGCCGCCTTCGTACATGAGGTCGACGATCAACTTCATTTCATGGAAGGTTTCAAAGTAAGCGATTTCCGGCTGATAACCAGCTTCGCAAAGGGTTTCAAAACCGTTGGTGATTAACTGGCAGATGCCGCCGCAGAGGACTGCCTGTTCGCCGAAGAGGTCTGTTTCCGTTTCTTCCTGGAAGGTCGTCTGGATGACGCCGGCACGGGTACCGCCGATGCCGCGGGCATAGGCCAATGCGATGTCGAAAGCTTTGCCTGTAGCGTCCTGTTCGACTGCGAATACGTCAGGAACGCCGCCGCCTTCAGTGAAAGTACGACGGACGAGGTGGCCCGGGCCTTTCGGAGCGACCATGAAGACGTCGACTGTCGAAGGAGGAACGATCTGTTTGAAGTGAACGTTGAAGCCGTGGGCGAAAGCGAGGGCGCTGCCGTCTTTCAAGTTGGGAGCGATTTCTTTTGCGTAGACGTCAGCCTGTTTTTCGTCCGGAATCAAGATCATCGTGATATCGGCTTCTTTAACGGCTTCAGGAACGGATTTAACTTCAAGGCCGGCTGCCTGGCTTTGGCGATGGATTTGCTGCCTTCATACAAGCCGACGACGACGTCGATGCCGCTGTCCTTGAGGTTCAACGCATGGGCGTGGCCCTGACTGCCATAACCGATGATTGCGACTTTTTTGCCTTTCATTACATCCCAGTTTACATCCTGATCATAAAATACTTTTGCCATGATAACATATCTCCTTTGTAATAAAATAAGAATTTTATCGTTGGGATTTAGAGATTTGTCAAAAGAGGCCAACAAAAAAACTCCGCCCCTTCTGTAAAGGACGGAGTATAATTCCGCGATACCACCCTGATTCCCGGTGCATTGCTGCAGCCGGACTCTCTATAACGTACCAACATACGCGTTTCTGGTAACGGTGAAATGCCGTCGGCGCCTAATGAAATTCAGCTCGATCTTCGGAGAGGAGCTTCATCCATATCATCGTACTGGCTCGCACCGGCCGCCAGCTCTCTGAAAAGCAATGGTGCAGACTACTTTCTCTCGTCATTAGATTTGCGAATATTTCGCTTCACGGTTTGTTTCCTGAAGCTTGAACACATTGTACGCAATTTGCTGGTCTATGTCAAGATGCTTTTCCGTAAATTTTTAAAATAAAACAAGATTAAACGTTAAATGATTAGGTGAAACGTTTATAGATTGTAGGGGCTCGCACGTGGCGAGCCCGCCCGATATATGTGGGAATACCGAGGTCGGTTTGCGCGAGCGGACGCCCCACGAACAACCTAAAAAGCTTGCCGCTGTGCGACAAGCCTTTTTTTCTAATGATGATCAACTGTAAGTTCTTTGAAGCGTTTGGCGACCGGGTCGGTCTTGATGAGTTCTTCCAGGTGTTTCAATTCTTCGGCTTCTACAGTTTCTGTCGTATCGTAGCTGGGCGGTACGGTCTTAGCTAGGTACAGGCATCTTCTGATCGAGGAGATGCTGACGATGATGACCAGGAGAGCCATGATGGCCGAAACGGTGAACAGGAGCCATTCTTGTTTGGGCAGATAGATGTTGAACATGTTGAGGTAATCGGCCCAGAAGATGACGACGGTCAGGAAGACCCAGGGGATAACCGTGACCCAGGCAAAGCGGGCTTTACCCATAGCACAGATGACAACCGTCGAGATGGCCAGGGTGATGATGGCCAGCAGCTGGTTGGATACACCGAAGATAGGCCAGATAGTGGACAAGTTCCCCTGGAGGACGATGTAACCCCATGCACCGGAGATCAGAGCCGAAGCGATGATAGCGCCGGGCAGCCAGTGGGGATCGCCGAACTTCGGCCATACGCGGCCGATGAGTTCCTGAAGCATGTAACGGCCGACACGGTACCGGCATCAATGATGGTCATGATGAAGAGCGCTTCAAACATGATGCAGAAGTGATACCAGTAATTCATGAGGTGGTCGAGGCCGGGGATGTTGGAGAAGATGAAAGCCATGCCGACAGCTAGGGAAACAGCACCGCCCGGACGATGGGCGACGTTTTCACCGACCATGCGTTCAGCTGGGGCAGGTCGACGACCTGGATGCCCAGGGCCTGGAAATGTTCGGCCGACGAGTTGATGGCGAAGTAGTCATTCGGTACGAGCGAGCAGGCTGCAATCAAAGCCATCATGCCGACGAAGGATTCGGTCAGCATAGCGCCGTAGCCGACGGGCAGGATAGAGCGTTCGTTCATGAGCATCTTCGGCGTCGTGCCCGTAGAGATCATGCAGTGGAAGCCGGAGATAGCACCACAGGCGATGGTGATGAAGATGTACGGCAGGACCGGACCGGTGATGACCGGGCCGCCGCCGGCGCAGAACTGGGTGATAGCCGGCATCTGGACGGTCGGGCCGACGATGATGATGCCGATGGCCAGGGCGCCGATGGTCCCGATCTTCATGTACGTCGAGAGGTAATCACGCGGTGCCAGGAGCAGCCATACCGGAAGGGCAGCGGCTACGAAGCCGTAGATGATGAGGCGATGGAAATGCCTTTGGCGCTGATGGTAAAGAGCGGAGCCAAGGTAGGCGATGCCTGGACGGCCGGGCCGAGGACGACGGCCAGCAAGGTCAGGGCGACGCCGATGATGGTGCCTTCTTTAATGCGGCCAGGGCGCAGGAACTGCATATAAATACCGATGAAAATAGCAATAGGAATGGTCATGCCGATGGTGAACGTACCCCACGGGCTGTCGTGCAGGGCGTTGACGATGACGACGGCCATGCCGGCCATAGCCAGGATGTTGAGGAACAGGACGGCGAAGGACGTAGCCAGGCCAGTCTTGTCACCAATCTGGCTTTGCGATCTCAGCGATGGATTTGCCATCGTAACGCATGGAGCAGAAGAGGATGACCATGTCGTGGACAGCACCGGCGAGGACGCCGCCGATGAGGATCCACAAGGCACCGGGCAGATAACCGAACTGAGCGGCAATGACCGGGCCTACGAGCGGGCCGGCACCGGCGATAGCGGCGAAGTGATGGCCAAAGACGACGTACTTGTTGGTAGGCACGTAGTCGTGGCCGTCTTCAAAGCGGAAGGCCGGCGTGACCTTGTACTGATTGACCGTCAAGACTTTGGCGGCAATGAAGGCGCCATAGAAGCGGTAAGCCAGTACAAATACTAATGCAGAGATAATGACTAAATACAAACCATTCATAAAACAATCCCTCCTTTATGAAATTGTGTGTAGGATACTCTACTTCCCACGGATCCGGAGCTATACTTATTTCTAATTGGTGTAATATGAATTATGTATCGCACGAGAAATAAAGTATACACTGTACTTATACACTTACTATAGGCTAAAGGAGAGAAAAATTCAAGTTACTTATAGTAAAGATTACGAAAACAGCATGATATAAAATCATAATAAAAATAATAAAACGTTATAAAATGGGCATTTCCTTTGCGCAAAGAGAATTTTGAGTATATTATCAATGGTCAACAATGCACTTTGTGCATTGTTGACAGTGGTTCGTGATTCGCCCCTACAGAAAAAAGGCTTGCCGCATGTGCGACAAGCCTTTTTACTCGCTCTTAGTGATGAGCAATGGTTAATTCCTGGAAACGCTGAGCGGCTTTATCCGTCTTAACGAGTTCCTGGAGATGTTTGAGTTCTTCTGCTTCGACAGTTTCTGTCGTATCATAGCTGGCCGGTACGGTCTTAGCCAGGTAGATGCATCTACGGATAGCACCGATAGCTACGATGATGACCAAGACGGCCATGATGATGGAGACTGTGAACATCGTCCATTCACCCTTCGGCAGGTAGATTTCGAAGATGTTCAGGAAGTCGGCCCAGAAAATCATGACGACCAGGAAAATCCAAGGCAGGCCGGTAACCCAGAGGTAACGGGCTTTGCCCATGGAGCAGATGACAACCGACGAAATGGAGAGGGCGATGATGGCCAACAGCTGGTTGGATACACCGAAAATCGGCCAAATCGTGGACAAGTTGCCGTTCAGTACGAGGTAACCCCATGCTGCGCAGATCAAAGCCGATGCGAGGATGGCACCCGGTTTCCAGTTCGGGTCACCGAATTTCGGCCATACGTGGCCGACGAGTTCCTGGAGCATGTAACGGCCGACACGAGTACCAGCATCGATGATGGTCATGATGAACAAAGCTTCAAACATGATGCAGAAGTGATACCAGTAGTTCATGAGGTGGTCGAGGCCAGGCAGGTTCGAGAAGATGTAAGCCATGCCGACAGCTAGGGAAACAGCACCGCCCGGACGATGGGCGACGTTTTCACCGACCATTTCGTTCAGGTGCGGCAGGTCGACAACCTGGATGCCCAGAGCCTGGAAGTGTGCAGCCGAGGAGTTGATAGCGAAGTAATCGTTCGGTACGAGGGCGCAGGCTGCAATCAGAGCCATCATAGCGACGAAGGATTCAGTAACCATAGCACCATAGCCGACAGGCAGGATGGAGCGTTCGTTCATGAGCATCTTCGGCGTCGTGCCGGTGGAAATCATGGAATGGAAACCAGAAATAGCACCGCAGGCGATAGTAACGAAGATGTACGGAAGGACTGCACCGGTGATGACCGGGCCGCCGCCAGCGCAGAACTGCGTCGTTGCCGGCATCTGGATCTGCGGGCCTACGATGAGGATGCCGAGAGCCAGGGCACCGATAGTACCGATTTTCATGTACGTCGAGAGGTAATCACGCGGAGCCAGGAGCAGCCATACCGGAAGGGCAGCTGCGATGAAACCGTAGACGATAAGGCAATGCAGATACCGTTGTGGCTGATCGTGAAGAGCGGAGCCAGGACCGGAGAAGCCTGGACTGCCGGGCCAGCGACGACGGCCAGCAAGGTGAGGATGACGCCGATGATGGTGCCTTCTTTGATCTTGCCAGGGCGCAGGAACTGCATGTAGATGCCGATGAAGATAGCGATAGGAATGGTCATGCCGATGGTGAAAGTACCCCACGGGCTGTTTGCCAGGCATTGGCGATAACGACGGCCATGCCAGCCATGCAGAGGATATTCAGGAAGAGGACGGCGAAAGAAGTAGCTACGCCTGTCTTCTGGCCAATCTGTGCTTTTGCGATTTCGGCGATGGACTTGCCATCGTAACGCATGGAGCAGAAGAGGATGACCATGTCATGGACAGCACCGGCGAGAACCCCACCGATGAGAATCCATAAAGCGCCGGGCAGATAACCGAACTGGGCGGCGATGACCGGGCCGACGAGCGGGCCCGCACCAGCGATGGCTGCGAAGTGATGGCCGAAGACGACGTACTTGTTGGTCGGTACGTAGTCATGACCGTCTTCAAAGCGGAATGCCGGTGTGACTTTGTACTGGTTCAGCGTCAAGACTTTTGCGGCGATGAAAGCGCCGTAAAACGGTAAGCCAGTACGAACACTAATGCTGAAATAATAACGAGATACAAACCGTTCATACAAAAAGAACCTCCTTTGATAAAATAGTATGTGTGCAACCCTTTCCGTATGAAACAAAATGATACCAACGTACAACGCTTGGAAATGGTGTACACTACATCACGCTCCCTTATTATAGAGCACTTTTCCTGAATTGCAAGATGTACACTGGGCATAGCATATGGGTGGTTATAACCCGGAGTCTATTCTTAAATTACGTTTTGTTATAGTAAACGTTTCATACTATATATAGTATGAAACGTTTAATTTACATACTAAATAAATGATATAATTACTAAAAGTCATATAAACGAATATCAACATAGCGATTTTTCATAGGCATTGCGAATATTGCGAATGAAAAAGTTAAACCTTTTATCCTAGCCACGGCCAGTGGACAATGCTATAATGACTATAGCTTTTGAACTCATTTTTTTCCATTATTACAGGAGGTTTTTATCATGTCTCAAACTGACTATACTCTGGTTCTGCCGGCTTTTACCATCGGTGTCCACGCTTATGATGCTATCGGCAAGATTACCCGTCATTTCGGCAAAAAAAAAAGTTGTCATCATCGGCGGCAAGACGGCCCTGTCCAAGGCCAAACAGCCTTTGCTCGATGCCATCGCCAAGACGGACCTGGAAGTCCTCGGCGTACTCTGGTACGGCGACGATGCGACGTATGAACACGTCGACCGCCTGCTCCGTGAACAGGCTGTCCAGGATGCTGACCTGGTCTTCGCCGTCGGCGGCGGCCGTGCCATCGATACCTGTAAAGTCGTCGCTGACCGGGCTGGCAAGGCCTTGTTCGCTTTCCCGACGCTGGCTTCCAACTGTGCTCCGTCGACGGCCCTGGCTGTCATGTACAAAGCCGATAAATCCTTTGCCGGCTACTACTATCTCGACCAGCCGCCGGTCCATACCTTCATCAATATGGCCATCATTGCCGACTCGCCTTTCAAGTTCTTCTGGGCCGGCATCGGCGATGCTATGAGTAAAGAATGTGAATCGGAATTGGCCAGCCGTACAGCGGAACACTTCCATACGGTCCTCCTGGGCCGGGCCATCGGCAAAGCCTGCACGGCGCCGCTCTTGCAGTATGGTGAACAGGCCCTGGAAGATTTCAAGGCCAAGAAGATCACCTATGCCCTGCAGCAGGTCGTCCTGGATATCATCATCAGCACGGGCCTCGTTTCCAACTGTACGACGGGCGGCGGCGACTACTACTACAATTCGTCCCTGGCTCACATGTTCTATAACGCGTCGACGGTCCTGCCGCAAGTCTCGAAGGCCATCTCCATGGCGAAACTGTTTCCTTCGGCGTTTTGGTCCTGCTGACCTATGACAAACAGTTTGAACTGCGCGACCAGGTAGCGGCCCTCTATAAGAAGTGCCATTACCCGACGACCCTGGCTGACCTCGATATCAAAGCCGACGAAGTCGATTCCATCGTCGATGCTGCTCCGGCCCTGACCGAATGGACCTGCGTCCCCGAACCGCTGACCAAAGAAGCTTTCAAAAAAGCCATCATGGATACCGACGAATTCGGCCGTTCGTTATAATACTTTATATGCTGGACATTTTCGTGTATAATGAATTTTATATAAGATATAGTTTGTAGAATAGAGTTTGTAGTTTGCAGTAAAAGAACTAAAAACTATAAACTACAAACTCGAAAAGGAGCTGTCTTATTGCGACAGCTCCTTTTCAACTCTTTTACGGAGGGGATTATGGATCAAGTATTAGAACAAATCATCAGTGCCATCGAACCGATGGATTTGGCGAAGACGGCAGAGTGCTACCAGCGCCTGGCCAGCTTGACGATTCGTCAGGACAGCAAGTTGTCCTACCTGGCAGGCCGCATTGCCGGTGTACAGGGGACGCTGCATCCGGAAAAATTGCAGAAAGCCGTCGTCGTCTTTGCAGCTGACCATGCTGTCGATGGCGGGGAAAATAAGACCAAGGGCAAAAACAGCAAGGCCGACGCCATGGAAATCGCTACTGGCCGGGGGCCTATCAATAAGGTGGCCCACCGCATCGGTGCCGGCGTCATGCTCCTCGACATGGGACTGGAAGAAGATATCCCGGAATCGCAGGGCGTACAGAATTTAAAAGTCATGCACGGCAGCCATTTCTGGGCCCGCCAGGATGCCATGAGCGAAGATGAAATGATGGATGCCCTCTTCAGCGGCCTGCAGATCGGCCAGAACCTGGCCGATGAAGGCTATACGGCTGTAGGTCTGGGGAACCTCGGCGAACGGGGACTGCTGACGGCTTTCATATTGACAGCTGTCTTTTTCCGGGACCAGCTGGAAGAACTGCCGGAGCACATGAAGTCCGGTCAGAAATTAGAGAAATTGAAGGAAGTCATCGACCAGCACCACTTTCATGCGTCAGATCCCCTGGACCTCCTGCGCCGTGCCGGGGCTCCGGACATTGCCGCCATGGTCGGCTTTATCCTGTCGCAGCCCAGCGCAAGCTGCTCGTCATCTTTGACAACGCCGTCACCGGCTCTGCCGTCCTCATTGCCCGCGCCTTATGCCCGACGATTGACGATTACGTCTGCGCTTCGGCGCGCTATCTGGAACCGGTCCATCAGATGCAGATGAAGAAACTGGGCCTCAAGCCCTTCGTCGAACTGGACCAGAACTTCGACCAGGGCATGGGCTCGGCTATGGGCCTGACCATGCTCGACGCATCGGTACAGATGATGAATGAAAATTTAAAATAAGGAGCGATTTCCATGAAAACCTTATACCTCGATTGCTTTTCCGGTATCAGCGGCAATATGTTCATCGGCATGCTCATCCAGGCCGGCGTTCCCTTTGAAGCCTTTAAACAGGCCATGGCCTCGCTGAACCTGACGGGCTATGACTTGGTGTGCCACAGTGTCAACAAGCTGGGCATCCAGTCTATCTATTATAATGTCCTCCTCGATGCAGAACGTCATGACCACGGGGCTCACGACCATCATGAGTATCACGACCATGAACAGGGACACGAACACCATGAACACCACGCGCATCATGGGGAAGAGTTGGCCGGCCAGGGCCATCTCGTCGATATGACGGGCCATCATCATCACCATCAGCACCGGGGCCTTCCGGAAATTACCAAGATCATCGAAGGTGCGCCTATCGAGGACGATATCAAGGCCAAGAGCCTGGCCGTATTCCAGGCCCTGGCAGAAGCCGAAGCCAAGGTGCATGGCGTCCCCGTCGACGAGATACACTTCCATGAAGTCGGCGCCATCGACTGCATCCTGGATATCGTCGGTACGGTCTGGTGCCTGAAATACCTGGGCATCGAACAGATCGCCACGTCGCCGCTCCATGCCGGCAGCGGCTTTGTCCGCTGCGCTCACGGCATCATGCCCGTCCCGGCACCGGCGACGGCCGAACTCCTGGCCGGGATTCCCTGGTATGCGACGGATATCAAAGGCGAACTGGTCACGCCGACCGGCGCTGCCCTAGTCAAAGTCCTGGCGCATGCGGCGTCCGCCCGAAGGATTTCGTCTACGACACCGTGGCCTACGGGGCTGGAACGAAAGACCTGACTATCCCCAACGTCGTCCGCGGCTTCATCGGACAGGCAGGGGAAATATCGTAGGCCGTAAATCGTAGGGCCGTCCCAAAGGGCTGCCCGCCATGATATCGGAATCAGGCGGGACGCCCTTTGGGCGTCCCCTACAAAAAAAATTACCGGCCGCATATGCAGCCGGTAATTTTCTTGACAAATCTCATACGTCATGGTATTATAATTAAGCACTGTGACGGGCACAACGGCCCGCCGGAATACAGCGTTGACATATCAATCCTGATGTGATATACTTAGAAAGTCGTCATGCGGAAGTAGCTCAGTGGTAGAGCATCACCTTGCCAAGGTGGGGGTCGCGAGTTCGAGTCTCGTTTTCCGCTCCATTTCCTTCGGGAAGCTATTGTTCCTCAATAGCTCAGTTGGTAGAGCAATCGGCTGTTAACCGATTTGTCGTAGGTTCGAGTCCTACTTGAGGAGCCATACAGGGGTGTCGCCAAGCGGTAAGGCAACGGACTCTGACTCCGTCAT
>ENA-OUNI01000999-OUNI01000999.1-human-gut-metagenome-genome-assembly--contig:-NODE-999-length-11925-cov-3.201644_pt1 | contig 11925 bp, 13 predicted proteins | sample MGYA00242499_ERZ504580 | MGnify/ENA primary metagenome ERZ504580 (study PRJEB26092, sample SAMD00036315) | human gut metagenome | host: Homo sapiens | study: EMG produced TPA metagenomics assembly of... | reverse complement strand
CACCTGTACCGCTTTCGCTCTTGATGGGGAAGACGTGGCTCAGCGGTTTTTCCCAGGCATCCTGGAGGTCTTTCAGGGAAATCGTCACGCCATCGACGGTCACATCGGCAGCAGCCGTCTCTTACCGACGAGGGAAACGTGAGCCCGTTTGACCCATTCAGCAGCCGTAGCAGCGTCGGTTTCGACGAGGATCGAGCCATAGCGGAGGTTGAACAGTTCCTGCGTAGCAAAGGATGCATCAACGGCGAAGCCAATGCCATTGCCAAAGGCCATCTGGGCGACGTCAGCGGCGATACCGCCCTGACCGACGGCATGCATGGCTTTGATTTTACCATCGAGGACAGCCTGATGGAGGAAATCGCAGTGAGCTTTGAAAGTATCGAAGTCCGGCATTTCTTCAGCGTCGCGGGGCAGGTCGAAGAGGAGGACTGCGTCGTCAGCGGCTTTGAATTCCGGTGAGATGATATGGTTCGTGTGTTCCGGTGCAATGGCAAAGGAAACGAGCGTCGGCGGAACGGTGAGGTTTTCAAAGGTACCGCTCATGCTGTCTTTCCCGCCGATAGCGGCCACTTCCATGACCTGCTGGGCTACGAAAGCACCGAGGAGGGCGCTGACCGGCTGGCCCCAGGCCTTTTCATTGGTTCCCAGGCTCTGGAAGAATTCCTGCATGGTCAGATAGACTTTCTTGCGGTCGCCGCCGAGGGCTACCAGTTTGGCAATGGACTGGATGACGGCGTAGAGGCACCGTGGAAGGGGCTCCAGATAGCCAGGTCCGGATCATAGCCGTGGGTAAAGATGCTGGCCGTCGTCGTATTGCCGTGTTCAACCGGAATCTTGGCAACCATGCCTTCGACCGGCGTCTTCTGGTATTTGCCGCCAAAGGGCATGAGGACCGTGCGGGCACCGATGGTGCTGTCGAAGCGTTCGGCCAGGCCCTGTTCAGAGGCGATATTCAGGGTACCCATGGTATCGAGCCAGGTCTTGGCGACGTCTTTGACTTCCGGAACCTTGAAGAAATCTTTGTCTTCCGGAGCGACGACGACGGCTTTACGATGCTGTGTGACGCCGTTGGTATCGAGGAAAGCGCGGGTAATATTGACGACGTTCTGGTCGCGCCAGTGCATGACCAGGCGTTTTGTATCCGTAGCGACAGCGACGATCGTCGCTTCCAGGTTTTCTTCGGCGGCATATTTCATGAATTCATCGACGTGTTCCGGAGCGACGACGACAGCCATACGTTCCTGCGATTCGGAAATAGCCAGTTCCGTACCGTCCAGGCCTTCGTATTTCTTCGGGACTTTGTCGAGGTTGATGTCCAGGCCGTCTGTCAATTCGCCGATAGCGACGGAGACACCGCCGGCACCGAAGTCGTTGCAGCGTTTGATGAGTACCGTGACTTCATGGCGGCGGAAGAGGCGCTGGATCTTGCGTTCCGTCAGGGCATTGCCCTTCTGGACTTCGGCGCCGCACGTTTCCAGGGATTCGACGGTATGTTTCTTGGACGAGCCCGTAGCACCGCCGCAACCGTCGCGGCCGGTCTTGCCGCCGAGGAGAATGATGATGTCGCCAGGGAGCGGTTCTTCGCGAACGACGTTATTGCGCGGAGCTGCGCCGAGGACGGCACCGATTTCCATGCGCTTGGCAATGAAGCCGGGGTTGTAATATTCTTTGACTTCGCCCGTAGCCAGGCCAATCTGGTTGCCATAAGAGCTGTAGCCCTTGGCAGCGCCTGTCGTCAGCTTACGCTGGGGCAGTTTGCCGACGAGCGTATCTTTGACCGACTGGCGCGGGTCGCCAGCACCGGTGACGCGCATGGCCTGATAGACATAGGAACGGCCGCTCAAGGGGTCGCGGATACAGCCGCCCAGGCAGGTAGCTGCGCCGCCGAACGGTTCGATTTCCGTCGGGTGGTTATGGGTTTCATTCTTGAAGAGGAGGAGCCATTCTTCTTCGACGCCATCGACATCGACAGGGATGATGATCGTGCAGGCGTTGATTTCTTCCGATTCGTCAAGGTTATCGAGTTTACCGGCAGCTTTCAATTCTTTGACGGCAATAGTCGCCATATCCATGAGGGTCTGTGGTTTCTTACGGTTCAAGTTTTCCCGCGTCGTCTCATATGATTCATAAGCGCGCTGGATGGGCGCCGTAAACGTCCCGTTTTCAAAAGAAACATCCGTGAGTTCGGTCATGAACGTCGTATGACGCAGTGGTCCGACCAATAGGTGTCGATGACACGGATTTCCGTCACCGTCGGATTCCGTTTTTCTTCATCCCGGAAGTAGGTCTGGACGAACTTCAAATCATCGAAGCTCATGGCCAGGCCCATGTGTGCCGACAGTTCTTTCAAAGCGGCGTCATCCATGGCATCGAAGCCGTCGATGACGGGAACGTCAGCCGGTTTTTCCCAGGGCATTTCCAGCGTCGAGACGGGGTCCAGCGAGGCTTCGCGGGCTTCGACGGGGTTGATGCAATAGTGTTTGATGGCAGCGACGTCATCAGCGGATAAGCTGCCGGACAAAACGAGGACCTGTGCCGTGCGGACGAGGCTGTCGTTCTTCATGGTCAGCATCTGCAGGCACTGCATGGCCGAATCGGCGCGCTGATCGTACTGGCCCGGCAGATATTCGACGGCCAGGACCGTGTCGTCCTTGCCAGCCGGCAATTCGTCATAGACGGCATCGACAGGCGGTTCGGAGAAAATCATATTTTTAGCCGCTTCAAAAGCCGCATCATCGAGCCCGGATACGTCATAGCGGTGGTAAATGTGAATATCGGTCAACCCTTTAATCAACAGGTTTTCCTGTAAATCAGTGAGCAATCGTTTTGCTTCGTCAGCAAAAACACCTTTCTTGGCAACATACAAACGTCGGATAGACTGCATGTCATGACCTCCCTCAAAGATAGATAACTTATCATTAGACAACTTTAGTATACCTGTTTTAAAGCCATAAGTAAACTTAGAATTTTATTGACTTGCCTATAAAATCGTATTAGACTAGTACTATTATAGTAGACAATGTTTACCATTTTTCATCACAGGGAGGACATGGAAGTAATGGAAGAATTGAAACAGCGAATTTTACAGGATGGCCTGGTCATCGACAACCGGATTTTGAAGATTGATAACTTTTTGAACCAGCAAATCGATACGAACCTCATCAATCACGTCGGTCAGGAGTTCGCCCGCCGTTTCAAAGACGTACACATCGACCGCATCGTCACCATCGAGGCTTCGGGCATCGCCGTAGCCTATGCGGCTTCCCTGGCCATGGGCAACCTGCCTATCGTCTTTGCCCGCAAGAAGAAATCCCTGCTCACTAAGGGCGAACAGTATACGGCCAAGATCTACTCGTATACGAAAGAAGAAGAATATACGGCAACGATCAGCAAAGCCTATCTCCACGCCGGCGAATCGGTTCTCATCATCGATGACTTCCTGGCCAGTGGAGCCGCTGCCGTCGGCCTGACGGACATCGTCGCCAGGCAGGCTGTACTGTCGCCGGTATCGGCATCGTCGTCGAAAAGACTTTCCAGAGCGGCCGCAGGACGTTGGAAGATAAAGCTTCCGCGTCGAATCCCTGGCCCGCATCGCCCGTTTTGAAAATAACAAGCCTGTCTTCGTCGAATAAGGAGAATCATCATGCGCGCCCAATTTTTTGACGGTTTCGATTTTGCCACGTATAAATTCAGTATCGTCGCCATCGAAGAGGTGGACGACTTCTTTAACATCGAGGAATTCGGCCTCCATCCCATCATGTACAATGAAGCCTGCCTGCGCGGATATACGGCGATCTTCGGCTTCAACGATGAAAAGATGCTGACCCTCCATAAATTGCTGACCAATAACAACGGCATGGAACCGCCTGCCATCGACGGCATCCATCCCGTTTCCTTCCATTCGCCGGCAGGAGACCTGAAATATGAACTCAACCACGTCATGGATTACAGCGGGTCCATCCTCATCGCCAACAGCTTCATCGATAAATACTTCGTTCCCTTCGGTTTCCAGCTTCCCCATGCTTTCCGAAAAGTCTACGAGCTGACTTTCGACAAGGGCCTGTTCGTCAAGGTCCAGGACCACTCCCAGGAAGCACAAGAACTGCGCATCGAATACGAAGAACCCTTGAATTCCAAGAAGAAGCTCCAGATCAAATGGGGTAATTTGACCCATAAGTCGGAAGAATACGGATTCGACGACGAAACGATTGCGCAGTACATGGACCTCAGTTACGATACGAAATATTTATTTGATCACGTGTGATACATAGAAATCCCGGACAGCCGGCCATTGGCTCTGCAAGATGAGGCCATGGCCGGTTGCTGCTGTCTGGATAGGCATAGCGGCGATATCGGCGATGATGGCTTTATCGCTTTCAGAGGCAGGGGCAAAGACCCGTTCAAAATAGGGTTCGGCGCCTTTGAGGATGGCTTCCTTGGAATAACCGGCATCGACCGGCGGTTCTTCGGCTAAATACTGGCCAAAGAGGTCATTGGAGAAGAGGATTTTTTCCGAAGCCAGCCAGGTGACCATATTATCCGGCCAGTGGAGCCCCGGCGTATGGATGAACTGGAAGGTATAATCGCCTAACGTCAGGCTTTCGCCATGCTGGACGACGCGGAAATCAGCTTCCGGATACGTCGGCTGGAGCCGTTCCTTCGTGGCCGGCGTACAGTAGATGGGCAGCTGGGGATGACGGTCCAGGACGGCCTGCAGGGCTCCGCTATGGTCTTCTTCGGAATGGTTGAGAATCAGGGCATCGATCTGGCTGACAGGCAGGACACTTTCGATGTCCTGTATATAGGCATCGGCTGCTTTATCGGGAACCGTGTCGATGAGGATATTCTGTTTCCCCCGAAGCAGGTAAGATAAAAAAGAAATGGAAATCTTCGGCTTCTTGATGGTCTTGCCAAAGACAAAGATGTGTGGATTCAGCGAGTATTTCATAGTGCAGCCCTCCTGGCAGTTTCATATTGTTTTTGAGGAATATAGTAACACTTGTAAATTTCACAAGCATCCATACAGCGGTTGCAGCGCAGACATTTAGTCATATCGACGCGGGGCCGCCGGATGCCGTCGGCGCAAGTCTGCATCGACAAAGCTTCATACGGCAGATACTGATGCAGCAGCCGCAGCCTTCACATTCCTTGCGGTTAAAATAATCGGGTGTAACCAGTCGGTCAATATGCGTTTTTTCCATCATACTCCCTCCTTTTCGTACACTTATACTATAGCAAAAATATCCGAATAAAGCCGTTGCAAATACAACAAAAGAGGCTGTCGCATGAAGACAGCCTCTTTTTGTTAAGTTTTACTGTAGGGGTCGCCACGTGGGCGACCCGCTAGGTATTTATATGACGCCCATGACATTTGACTGGGAAATCACATATATCCAGGAACGGGCTTGCCACGTGCAAGCCCCTACGAGCCACGAATCACTAGCCACTAATTATTTAATTTTCCCAATGTCTTGGCGACGATGCGGGTCAGGAGGGCTACCGTATCGAGTTCGACCGATTCATCGCGCTGTGGATGTCATGCGTCGTCGGGCCGACGGAGATGATGTCCAGTTTCGGGTTCATGGAGAAGAAGTACCCTGTTTCCAGGCCGCCGTGCATGGCTTCGATGCGGGCTTCTTTGCCGGCTTCTTCCTTGTAAACGTCAGCGACGAGGGGAACGAGTTTACTGCGCGGATTTTCCGTCCATGCCGGTTCCGGCGAAGCCAGTTCGATGTCACAGCCTGTCAACTCTGCGTAAACGGGAAGGATAGCCATCAATTCGCGCAGGCGGGCATCGGCCGAAGCGCGGGGGAAATACTGGATGGCGACATGGTCGCCTTCAGTCCGGATCGTACCGATGTTGGCCGACAGGTCCGGCAGCTTCGGCAGCAGCTGGTTCATGGCGAAGACGCCGCAGTGAAGGATGTTCAGCAGGCTGACCAGATTCTTCGTATCGTCAGCCGAGAAGGTCTGGGCCGGTACGTCGGCACTTTCGACGAGGAAGTGGGCGTTCTTTTCGACTTCACCATACACTTCCGCGATTTCGGCCTGTTCTTCGCCGACGGCTTTCTTCACCGTTTCACCTGCGTTTACATCGTCGACAACGATAACAGCCGAGGCTTCCGACGGGATAGCATTGGCAGCTACGCCACCCGTGATAGATGCCAGGACATAGGATACGCCGGCCTGGGCAATGCGGCGGAGGGCCAGGCTCAGGGCCTTGATGGCGTTGCTCTTGCCGTCGTTGATGGTTTCACCGGAATGGCCGCCGGCAAAGTCTTTGGCCGTGATAGTAAACGCCTGTTTACCTTCAGCAGCCTGCCAGTGGATGGGCCGGCTGAAATGCGTATGGACGCTGCCGGCCGAGCCGACACAGAGGACATCCATGTATTCAGAGTCACAGTTGATGATGTACTGCACATCCTGGACGTATTTCGGATCCAGATGGGTAGCCCCGGTCATGCCCGTTTCTTCATCGACCGTAAAGATGAGGCGCAGCGGGCCGTGCTGGATATCCTGCTGGATGAGATACAGCGCCAAGCGACGGCAATGCCGTCATCGGCACCGAGGCTGGTCCCATCGGCGTGGAGGATGTTGCCTTCGCGGACCAGTTTGATTTCACTGGTCAAGGGATCGAAATCGACGCCGGGCTTAGCGACGCAGACCATATCCATATGGCCCTGGAGGACCGTAAGCGGCCAATCTTCGCAGCCCTTGCTGGCCGGAACATTGGCGATTACATTATATACTTCGTCCTGTGTTACATCGGCAACGCCCAGTTCATGGAGACGGCTGACGATATAATCGCTGACGCCTTTTTCATGGTGGGACGGACGCGGATGCTTGGCCAGTCCTGCAAATTCGTGGATGACACCTTCAATGATTTCATGATCGTTCATATGACAAACGCTCCCTTCAAAAAGTCTCTGCGATTGACTTGCTTAATCGTTTATTTATTATACCACGGACGAGGCGCATCGGGCTACTATCCGCATGTGTATATTTTTGCTTGCGAAAAAGTAATTATACAGCTGTTTTTCCGCGTACAGTGTACAAATTGATATATGACGAATGCAGAAAAATTGAGTATAATATAAGCATCAGTGAAGTTGTACGTTTTAGTACTGCTTAATTTTTATTTGGGAGGTTTTTCTATGAAACCACAATCAAATTTGACTGTGAACTACCAAGTATGCCGGAATTGACGGCCCGCGGTATGATCCTCGGCGCCCTGATCACCGTTATCTTTACGGCTTCCAACGTATACCTGGGCTTAAAAGTCGGCCTGACGTTCTCGTCGTCCATCCCGGCTGCAGTCATCTCCATGGCAATCCTGCGCATGTTCAAACATTCCAACATCCTGGAAAATAACATGGTACAGACGCAGGCATCTGCTGCCGGCACTTTATCTGCAATCATCTTCATCCTGCCGGGCTTGCTCATGCTGGGGTACTGGCAGGGCTTCCCGTTCTGGCAGACCCTGCTGCTCTGCGCCTGCGGCGGCTCTCTCGGGGTCTTGTTCACCATCCCCCTGCGCCGGGCTATGGTCGTCAACAGCGACCTGCCGTATCCGGAAGGCCGGGCTGCTGCTGAAATCCTGAAAGTCGGCAGTGAAATCCGCAAGGAAGAAGCCAACGGCGAAGACACAAGCAAAAAAGAAACAGGCATGAAAGATATCGTCGGCGGCACGGCCCTGGCGGGTCTCTTCAGTCTCTGTTCCAACGGCTTCCACGTCGTTTCTTCCGAATTCAGCTACTGGCTCTCGTTCGGCAAAGCCGTCACCCAGATTCCCTTGGGCTTTTCGACAGCCCTCCTCGGCGCGGGTTACCTCATCGGCATCGCCAGCGGCATGGCTATCTTAGTCGGCACGCTCCTGGCCTGGTACGTCTTCGTTCCCTATCTGACGTCGGTCATCACGCCGGCTGAAGGCCAGAGTGCCGCCGCTTTCGCCAAGGCCATCTGGGCTCAGAAAGTCCGCTTCATCGGTGCCGGCTGCATCGGTATCGCCGCTGTCTGGACCTTGATCCGCCTGGCCAAACCAGTCGTCGACGGCATCAAGATGTCCATCAACGCATTGCGCGCTAACGATACGGAAGAAAAGAAGATGCTCCATCATACGGACATCGACATGTCGCCGAAATCGGTCGGCCTGGTCTTCCTGGCCATCCTCATCGGCTTGTTCATCACTTTCTACACCTTCGTCAGCAACGCCGGCCTTTCCATGTCGGTAACGCTCATGTTCATCGTCGTCGGCATCCTGGTCGCCATCCTCATGGGCTTCTTCGTCGCTGCTGCCTGCGGTTACATGGCAGGCCTCATCGGCACGTCGGCCAGCCCGATTTCCGGTATTGGCATCCTGGGCATCATCGTATCGTCCTGGTCGTCCTCGGTATCGGCTCTTCGGCCGGTGTCTTTGAAACCATGCAGGGCACGCAGTTCGCTACGGCCTTTGCTATCTTCATCACCAGCGTCATCGTCAGCATCGCTTCTATTTCCAACGATAACCTGCAGGACCTCAAGACAGGCTACCTCGTCGGCGCTACGCCGTGGAAACAGCAGGTCGCCCTCATCTTGGGCTCAATCATCGGCTCCTTCGCCATCGCTCCGGTCCTGAACCTGCTCTATCAGGCCTATGGCTTTACCGGTGCCCTTCCCCGTGCCGGCATGGATCCGACCCAGGCCCTGGCAGCTCCGCAGGCAACCTTGATGACGACCATCGCCCAAGGTATCTTCAGTGCCAGCCTCGACTGGAACTACATCCTCTTCGGTGTCGGTGTCGGTATCGCCGCCATCATCATCGACCTCATTTTGACGAAAAACACGAAATCCCTGGCATTGCCGCCGCTGGCTGTCGGCATGGGCATTTACCTGCCGCCGACACTGGAAATCCCTCTGGTCATCGGTTCGGTCATGGGTTATCTCATCCATAAGTCCCTGAAAGCCCGCGCTGCCCGCCGCAGCCCTGGCCACGAAGAAGAAGACGTAGAAGCCTGCAATCATCGCGGTGTCCTCTTTGCATCGGGCCTCATCGTCGGCGAAAGCCTCATGGGCGTCATCATCGCCTTGCTCATCGTCGTTTCCGTTACTTCCGGCGGCAGCGAAAACCCGCTGGCCCTGGTCGGCAAAGACTTCCAGTCTACAGCTGATATCCTCGGCCTGCTCTGCTTCATCGCCATGATCGCCATCTTCGTCCGCCACATCTTGATTACCAAGTTCAATCCGGAAGATGCCGAAAGCAAGTAAGGAATATGCCGCTTACATTAGAATTTCATTAAAATTTCGACAAAATCCTCAAAAAAAGTCCTCGTACACAATACATTTTTTGGTACGAGGGCTTTTTTTGCATATTTCTTCTTTTCCCCTAACGGCGTATAATAAGGGTATCCCGCAGACTATCCTGCGAGTCCACTTTAAAGGAGGTCCTTTCTTTGTTCTTTCCCAAACTCGACAAGCAATCCCTGACCGACGGTATCGTCATCCCGCAGATGGTCAAAGTCCACCAGGCTTTCCCCCATAAAGATTTAGCCGATCCTGTGGGCACACTGAAACAACAACTCCTGGCTCTCGATGAAAAGACGACGGCCAGCCTGCCTGGTAAACGCATCGGCATCACAGCCGGCAGCCGCGGGCTCCCGCACTACAAGGAAATCATGAAAGCCCTTTGCGACCAGCTCAAGGCCTGGGGCGCCAAACCCTTCGTCTTCCCGGCCATGGGCAGCCATGCCGGAGCCACCGCTGAAGCCAAAAGGCCCATTTAGCTCAGTTCGGCATCAATGAAGACTACTTAGCGTCCCCGTCCTTTCCACCATGGACGTCGTCGAAGTCGCTACCTTGGACGATGGCTTCCCGGTCTACTGCGATAAAAACGCCTACGAAGCCGACGGCATCATCTTATTCAACAAAATTAAACCGCATACACACTTCAAATATAAACACGAATCAGGTCTGCTGAAGATGATCTGCATCGGCTGCGGCAAGCACAAAGGCGCTTCGACCTTCCATGGCCGGGGTTATGACGCTTTCGGGCCCAACCTGGAACGCGTATCGAAAGCCTTCTTGCAGCATGTAAACGTCGTTTTCTCCGTCGGCATGGTCCAGAGCCCCAGCGATGACATCGCCGCCCTGGAAGTCATTCCGACAGATAAATTCTTTGAACGCGATGCCGCCTTGCAGACCATGGCCAAAGCCGAAATGCCCCGGCTGAAACTGCCCCACATCGACGTCCTCATCGTCGACGAAATCGGCAAGGAAATCAGCGGTACCGGCATGGACCCGAACATCACGGGACGGACGGAACGCTTCAGTCAGGAACCGGCATTCCGCGCCTTAGCGCCAGACATCGAACGCATCGTCATCCTGGATATAACCGAGGCTTCCCATGGCAATGGTGCCGGCTGCGGTATGGCCGACATCGTCAGTTACCGCTTCGTAAACAAGATGGATTTCGCTTCCGTTTACACCAACTGCATTACGGCCAAGTCCTTCCGCATGGCCCTCCTGCCCTATATGGCAACAGCGATAAAGACGCCATCGAAATGGCCATGGCCCACGCCTTCCTGACCAACCCGAACCAGGCTAAAATCGTCCGCATAAAGAACACACTGAAACTGGAAGACATCGAATGTTCCGTCTCGTGCTTAGAAGACATAAAAAACGATCCGGACATGACAATCACATCCGAACCGTTTACATGGAAGTTTAACGAAGAAGATAATCTCTGGTAAACTAGTTTTTATGACCGATGGCATCCATCCAGGCGAAGAGCTCGTCTAAATCGTAATCGCCGGCATGGCCGCGGGCCCAGGGAGAGGCAAAATCGACATCATAACCGGCCTGCTGCAGACGCAGGGCGACGACTGCCGGTACGGCAATGGTCGTATCGCGGTCGGCTTCGCCGTGGCGGATACGCCAGTAATGCGCCGTCTTGACGCCGGATTTGCCGATGTAGTTCAGGGGATTCATTGTCTTGACGATGTCCTTATCGGCCAGAGCCGATCCGGCTACAGTCGAATGGTCTTTGCCGTATACTGTAAAATGCTGTTTATCGACAGTTGCCGTGCCGAACTCTTCCGTTTCAGCACTGCTCATATCGAGCGCATCAAAGGCCGGGACTGCCTTCAGCCGGGTTACATCGACAGCATAGCCGGCTAAATCCATGTCGGTCACTTTGCCGTCTTTGATGGTCAGCCATGTCTTGGAAGACAAATCGGTGCCGTTGTCGAGGGCTTTCTGTGCCGAAGCCATGTAAATCGATTTAATGTAATCGGCAAAGGAGCCTCGTCCATTTTCATCGAGGGTCAAGGCTCTCCTATTTTTGTCAATGAGATGTAAACTATTGATATAAGCCGGGTACATGGCTTTCAAATCCTTCGATGCCTGTTGCTGGACAGCGGTCATTTCCGTCCCGGCTGAGGCTTCGACCGGTGCATTGTCAGGCCGGTTGGTAACGACGCCTGCCGGTTTAGCCTGGCTATTACCTGCCGGCGGTTTCATAGCACCCATATTTCCCTGATGATACGTGTTTACACCATTAAACATCCATTCATAAGCCATGTCAGCATGGTCCAGGTCGGTAATCGGGCAGTATACACTGGAAGCATAAATATCATCCCGTTCATCAGCCGCGCCAAGGGCTTTCAAATACGGTTCATAGTCCTTACTGTCGCCTGTCGCCCCGATGAGCGTCGATAAAGCACCGCCGGCACTGGTGCCATTAGAAATGATTTTTTCCGTATCACCAGGCAGTTTCCCTGCATTAGCAAATAACGGACAGCGGCCTTCATATCGACGATAAGTGCCGGAGCCTTGCCGGTATACGTGCCGTCAGCAGCCTGAGTTGTCCGTCCACGGGCTCCCGGAGCTGCGACGACATAGCCTTGGGAGAGGGCGACGAGCATGGCATTGGCACCGCCAGTCATCATGAAA
>ENA-OUNI01000998-OUNI01000998.1-human-gut-metagenome-genome-assembly--contig:-NODE-998-length-11934-cov-2.775726_pt1 | contig 11934 bp, 10 predicted proteins | sample MGYA00242499_ERZ504580 | MGnify/ENA primary metagenome ERZ504580 (study PRJEB26092, sample SAMD00036315) | human gut metagenome | host: Homo sapiens | study: EMG produced TPA metagenomics assembly of... | reverse complement strand
CCTCATTTTCTGCTCAATACACTAAATTCTGTTCAGTGGATGGCCAGAATGAGCAAACAGAATAATATTATGGAATTTGTGCAGCGATTAAAAAGACTGTTGTCCTACAATCTGGGAAAAGAGGGAATGCAGACAACACTTCGAACAGAAATCGATATTGTGAAAGATTACATAGCATTGGAACAGATGCGTTACGATTTTGTGATTGAGATGAATGTGGAAGAGGGACGTTATCTGGAACAGCCGACGGTAAGGATGCTACTGCAGCCACTGGTAGAAAATGCCATACGATATGGACTTGGAGATGATGAAAAGATCACAATTCAGGTCTTTGAGGATAATATCAGGGGACTGGCGGGCATCACAATATTAGACAGCGGTAATGGTCTGACCCAGGAGGAAATTTATCAGATCAATGAACCATTTGACTACGATGTAAAAAATGCAGCATGGAAACAGAGGAATCGGTCTGCGATATGTAAAAGCAATGTTGGACTCTTTTTATGAAGGAGAAACGAATCTGTTTGTCAATTGCAAAAAAGGATATGGAACCAAAATTACAATTTTGATTCCGATTCAGGAAGAACTTCGGAACAAAATAAAAATTACAGGAGTTGAGACAGAAAAAGAAGGTAAGGAGAAATGAAAGTATTAGTTGTTGACGATGATAAACTGGCAAGAAAAGGTTTGATCTCCATAATGGATTGGAAGAAATACGGATTTGAAGTTGTGGGGGATGTTCAGAACGGTCGTAAAGCGCTGGAATTTCTGAAGGATAATGAAGTGGATATTGTATTCACGGATATAGACATGCCGGAGATCGATGGAATTGAATTGATGAAAATGTGTAAAAAGGAATATCCGGAGGTGAAATTTGTAGTCTTTTCCATGTATGAAGATTTCCGTTATGCGCAGAGTGCTCTGAGACTGGGAGCTTTGGACTATATATCCAAGATAAGTTTTGAAGGGGATGAGTGTGACCGGATACTGGAACTTGTGGAAAGAAAATATAAGGAAAATCATTCCCAAAAAGAAACCAGGAATGAGGATTCCGAACTCATAAAAAGGTTGGAAAAAGCGTGGATGAACACCAGATGGATCTTCAATGACAGCGAGTTCAGCAGACTGTATGAGTTAACCAGGGGAGTGGAGTTACGGACTGCTGAAAGGGTTTTCATAAAAAGCTTCCACAGCCTCCAGAAACTCACAGGAGAAGAACTGGAATTTCCATCCTTATCTTCCGTGGATTCCATGCTGGAATGGGTGAAACAATGGAAAGAAAACCTGTATCAGACATGTCTGCAGACAGATAAAACAAAGGATATCTATATGTTTGCAAGAGTGATCCTGTATACAGATGAAAATATAGAAGAAAATCTGAAGTCGGAAGAGGCAGCAGCACAGATCGGAATGAGCAGAAGTTATTTCAGTACGAGATTTAAGGAGATGACCGGTGATACCTTTCATAATTATGTGATCAGCAGAAAAATGTATGCAGCTGCCCAGAAGATGGCAAAAGGAACAGAAAATATAACACAGATTGCCTCGAATCTGGCTATGACAATTTTTATTATTTTACAAAGGTATTTTCGAAGGAATACGGATGCACGCCAACAGAATATATAGGAAGAATAAAAAAAATGTTCGATTTAATTCGGACATTTTTTTTTTTGAATTTAAAAAAAAGCTGTGAAATCAGGAACAATATCGTCTAGTGAAAAATATGGTTACAGGATAAACTATCTATAAAAGAAGGGAGGTTTACTAATGTACATAAAAAGATTTGTGAAACACTATTACATCATGCTAATCCCCGCATTGCTGTGGCTGTTCTTTTTCAGCATTGTTCCAATGTTTGGAATTGTTATGGCTTTTCAGGATTACAATCCGGGACAGGGCATTCTCCACTCAAAGTTTGTTGGTCTGGCTAATTTTGAGTACATGTTTCAGATGAGTGACATTAAACAGGTTCTACGGAACACAGTTGTTATTGCCGTTGGCAAGATCATTGGAAATATTATTATTCCACTGGTGTTTGCTTTGTTGTTAAATGAACTGGCACTGAAGAAACTGAAGCGTCCAATCCAGACAATCGTATATTTACCGTATTTTCTGTCATGGGTTATTCTTGCGAAGATTGTGCTGAATATTTTCGGTTATACGGGACCGGTGAACCAAATCATAGAATTTTTTGGAGGCGAAGCGGTCAACTTTTTTGGAGAAGCAAAGATATTCCAGCCTCTGGTGATCGGTACGGATATCTGGAAAGGATTCGGCTACAATACAGTCGTTTATCTTGCAGCAATCCTGGGAGTGGATGGATCATTGTATGAAGCTGCAGCAGTAGACGGTTGCGGACGATTCAAAAGAATCTGGCATGTGACTTTACCGGGCATCAAGACAACAGTAGCACTTCTTGCTATCCTGTCGCTTGGAAACATTCTGAATGCAGGATTTGACCAGGTTTACAACCTGTATAACCCATTGGTTACTCAACAGGTGATATTATTGACACTTGGGTATACAGAGCCGGTTTGCAAAATCTCCAGTATTCTCTGGCAACGGCCGTTGGTTTATTCAAATCTGTAATCAGTCTTGTATTGATTACGGTTGGCTACTGGCTGGCAGATAAATTTACCGGTTATAAACTGTTTTAGGAGGTGATAACTATGATTGAGAATAAAAGCCTGAGATCAAAGATTTTTGATATTTTAAATATTGTGATTCTCATTGCGATTACTTTGATCTGTATTGTGCCGGTATGGTACGTTCTCTGCGTGTCATTGAGCAGCAGGGAAGCAGTCAATGCGGGAAAAGTTGCACTTTGGCCGGTTGGCTTCAACCTGCTCTCCTATAAAAAAATCATGGGAGAGACCGCATTTTTCGGTTCGTTTCTGGTATCTATTAAGAGAGTTTTGCTGGGAACCGGAATCAGTATGGTATGTATCCTTATGGCAGCATATCCATTATCCAGAACAAAAAAACAGTTCCCGAAAAGAAATATCTTTATGTGGATATTCGTGTTCTGCATGTTATTTAACGGAGGAACGGTTCCGTGGTATATCACCATGAAAAATTATCATCTGATGGATAACATTTTTGGACTGGTACTGGGAACAGGCCTTCAGGTATTTAATGTGATACTTGCAGTGAATTTCTTTAAAAATCTTCCAACAGAACTGGAAGAGGCGTGTTTTGTCGATGGCGGCGGACCTTGGAGAACTCTGATATCTATCTACATACCATTGGCAAAACCTATGGTCGCAACAGTTGCACTGTTCACCATGGTTATGTACTGGAATGAATTCTTCCAGGGAATGGTTTTAAGTACAAGACAGAGCAGTTATCCACTGCAGACCTACATCCAGCAGATGGTAGTAACCCTGGATTATTCTACAATGAATGTAGATCAGATTGCGCAGGCGATGAAATTAAACAATCTTTCATTAGATTCTGCGAAAATATTTATAGCTATGATACCGATACTGATTGTTTACCCATTCCTGCAAAGATTTTTTGTAGAAGGTATTACACTGGGATCAGTAAAAGGATAAAGGAGGAAGAAAATATGAAGAAAAAACAGTGGATTGCATTTGCATGTGCGATGGCATTAGGTGTGACATCACTGGCAGGATGCGGAAAATCAGAAGAGAACACACAGAAAAAGGCAGTAGGGGAGGCAGAAGGAACAGCCAAAGAAGATCTCCCACTGTCAAAATATCCGGAGACAGTAACTGTCCATCTGGGCGGTTCAATGAATTCAAATGCTAAGATTCCTGACGGAATGAGCTATGATGACAATTCCTATACACGACTTTTGAAAGAAGACCTTAATATTGAGGTTGCATACGACTGGGTCGCATCATCTACAGACTATGATGAAAAAATGAATCTGTGTATCGGAAGTAACACAATTCCGGAATTGATGAACGTAAATGCAACACAGTACAGGGCACTTCTGAAATATGATATGATCCAGCCGCTTGATCAGTATTTTGATGACTATGCTTCTGATGCACTGAAAGCATATGTGGAATCCGGTGGAGAAGAGCTGAAAAAATGTATCTCAAATGATAAGGGAGAGATAATGGCAATCCCGGCTCCGAGTATGATGGGAGGAGAAGCGAACGAAATGTGGATTCGTCAGGACTGGCTGGATAATCTTGGACTGGAGGTTCCAAGAACCTGGGATGAAATGGCAGCAGTAGCAGAGGCATTCGTAACCCAGGATCCGGATGGTAACGGAGAAGCTGATACCATTGGAATTCTTGGACCGAGCAATTCAGATCACATGAATGCAATTGGAGCAAACCAGTTTGGACTGGATCCATTGTTTAGCAGCTTCCAGTCTTATCCACAGTACTGGCTGCAGGATGAGGATGGAACTGTAGAATATGGTTCTATTCAGCCGGAAACCAGAGAGGCACTTGAAAAAATCTCAAAACTGTATACAAATAAGCTGATCGATCCGGAAATGCTTGTAAGAAGCGACAGCAAGGAACCTCTTTTGTCCGGAAAAGTTGGTATCTTCTTTGGACCATGGTGGTCTGGTTATACGGTGTCAGATACTACACTTGCAGGCGAAGCGGATTGGAGAGCATATTTTACACCACTGTCTGAGGACGGGAATTACTACGCTCATATGCCAAATCCTACAAGTAAATATGTAGTAGCAAGCAAAAGCTGCAAGAACCCGGAGGCTGCATTTAAGATTGTTAACTATCTGATCAAAAATGAGCAGCAGTGGGTAGTAGATGGTATTACCTCCACAGAAATGGGTACTGCGGATTTTTATCCTTTGTATAATGGCTACGATAATGCAGATGAGATTGAAGTATCCACTGAGACTCTGGAAAAATATCTTGCAGGTGAGATTACAATGGATGATGTTGATTTCTCAAAACATAAACTGTTAAAGAATGATATGGAAGCAGTTAAGGAACTGAAAAAAGAACCTTATGATGATTTCAGCCTGGACAAATGGAATCTGGACAGTGACATTGCCAAAACTAATCTTCCAAGACTTGTGTCACTTTTGGTTGGTGGATCTCCGTTAGTAAATGATAAATATGTACCGGTTTACAATGCATATAACGGTCAGACAAAAACCATGGAGGCCAAATGGGCAAACCTTAAAAAAATGGAAGAAGAAACATTCTCAAAGATCATTATGGGAAAAGCAGATATCAGCGAATTCGATACTTTCGTTGAAAACTGGAAGAATCAGGGTGGCGACCAGATTCTCAAAGAAATCAACGATGAATTAAGTAAGTAAAAAAGACAGCGGCTGATGGTGTTCTTCAGCCGCTGTTTTTACGATGGAGGTATAAAATGAGAGAAAACAAAGTAGTTTACGGACTAATCGGATATGGCGGTATGGGCAGATGGCATACCCGAGATTCTTTCAAATGTTCCAGAAGCTGTAATTGGTGGTATCTATGACATCAAGGAAGAAAGGAGAGAAGAAGCGAAAGCGAAGGGGTTTTCTGTATATGAAACAGAAGAAGCCATGCTGGCAGATTCGGACATCGATGTGGTTCTGATTGCCACTCCAAATGACTGCCACAAGCCTATCGCTATCCGTGCAATGCATGCAGGAAAAAACGTGATATCGGAAAAACCGGTGACATTATCTTCCGCTGACCTGCTGGAAATGGAAAAGGTAGCCAAAGAGACAGGAAAACTTTCACCGTGCACCAGAATAGACGTTGGGATGATGATTTCCTGATCATCAAAAAACTGGTAGAGGAGCAGAAACTGGGGCATGTTTTCCGGATCGAGAGCCGTGTCCATGGTTCAAGAGGAATCCCTGGGGACTGGAGAAAAGAAAAGGTCCATGGGGGCGGAATGGTCCTGGACTGGGGTGTACACCTGCTGGATCAGATTTTATATATGTACGGAGATAGAAAGATCGAGACGGTATACGCGTCACTTACCAATATCACCAACCAGGAAGTGGACGATGGGTTCACTGCTATTCTGACCTTTGAAGGCGGAACAGAAGTCCTGGTGGAAGTCGGCACCAACAATTATATATCACTGCCAAGATGGTATGTACTGGGTAAAGACGGTACCGCAGTAATCAGGGACTGGCAGTTAACCGGTGAGATTATACGTAAGACCGGTAAGACAGAAGAGACGGTAATACCGGTTAAGACAGCAGCTGGCCTGACAAAGACCATGGCACCGAGACGGGAAGATACTATTGTAAAAGAGGATTTACCAAAGGTGTCCGGAGATATCGCTGATTTCCACAGAAATGTGGTTGCAGTAATCCGAGATGGAGCAGAGCCGGAGATCAAGCTGTTCCAGGTGATGCGTGTCATGAAGTTGATGGAGGCAATCTTCCAGGCGGCAGAGACAAAACAGGTAATCGAATTTCAGGACCAGGTGTAACAGGAAAGGCATTGAGTAGTTATAACATAAAAGTAAAAAACAGTTGTACATGTTCTTTGAGAGTGCATGTAACAGAACAGGAGGAAATAAGTATGAAACAGATCAAAATCGGAACCTGCGTACCAGGCCCCGTAGCAGAAGAATGGTTGAAAGGATTTGTTGGAAAAGGTTTCGAAACATTTTCCCTCAATTTCCATATGTCACTGGAAGGAACAGATCTTGATAAACTGGCCCTGAGCACAGAACAGATTCTTGCCGGTACAGATTCAAAGATCACTACACTCGGATACTACTGTAATCCAATCCAGTATCCAGAGCACAGAAAGACATTGGAAAAGGTAATTTGCACTGCTGAAAAATTCGGAGCTACCCATGTAAGCACCTTTGCAGGAGCCTGGGAAGGAAAACCGGTAGAATCCGCATACGAAGAGTTCGGAAAAGTGTTCCGTGAACTGGCAGAACTTGCAGAAGAAAAGGGCGTAAAGCTGGGTATCGAAAACTGTCTTATGGATGGAACCTGGGAACATGCCACCTGCAACATCGGTTTCAACCCGAAAGCCTGGGAAGTCATGTTTGAGGAAGTAAAGAATGATAACTTCGGACTGGAATGGGAGCCGACCCACCAGATGGTACAGTTGATCGATCCTGTGACAGAGCTGAGAAAATGGTGCAAAAAGATAGTCCATGTACATGGAAAAGATGCGACCATTGACTGGGATGCAGTAAGGCACGGCGGTATCTCCGGAGCAGTTCCTTTTGTATGGCATCGTATGCCGGGATTTGGTGACACAAACTGGAGAGATATCATTTCTATCTTAAGAAGCAACGGATATGAGGACGATATCTGTATCGAAGGATATCACGATCGGTATACCGGGGAGAACTGGAGATGACAGGACAGCTTCACGCACTGAACTATCTGAAATGGTGCAGAGGCGGAGAGTTCACACCAACTCCATGGGAGAAATAACAAAGATATAACAGAGACAGAAGAAACAGGAGGGTATTTCTATGAAACTTGGGTTTATCACATCCATCCTTGACAGCTGGACCTATGAAGAAATGATGGACTTTGCATCCGGACAGGGATTTGAATGTGTGGAAGTGGCATGCTGGCCACAGGAAAAAGCAGAAAGAAGATATGCAGGGGTAAGCCATATTGATGCAGAACGGGTTAACCAGGATGACGCATATGCAGAGCATATTGTAGAATATGCTAAAAAATCAGGAGTGGAGATATCGGCACTGGCCTATTATCCAAACGTGATGGCGGCAGATAAAGAGAAAAGCGCAACCGCTGTGGAACACCTGAAACAGGTGATTCTTGCAAGTAAAAAATTAGGTGTGGGCATGGTCACGACATTTATCGGAAGGGACCAGACCAAAAATGTACAGGAAAATCTGGAACTGGTAAAAGAGATATGGCCACCTATCATAAAACTGGCAGAGGAATGTGACGTGAAGATCGCCATCGAGAACTGTCCGATGCTTTTTGGCAAGGAACAGTGGCCGGGAGGACAGAACATGATGACAACACCGCCAATTTGGAGAGAAGTATTCCGGATCCTGGATAGTGACCATCTGGGCATCAACTATGATCCATCCCACTTTATCTGGCAGATGATCGATTATATCCGCCCGCTTTACGAATTCAAGGATAAGATCTTCCATGTCCATTACAAGGATATAAAGATATATAAAGACAAGCTGGAATCCTGCGGCATCATGGCATATCCTCTGGAATATATGTCACCGAAAATCCCTGGACTTGGAGATGTGGACTGGGGAAAATATGTGTCAGCGCTTACAGACATCGGATATGATGGCTATACCTGTATCGAGATCGAGGATAAGGCTTTTGAGGATTCCAAGGAGAAGGTTGAGAATTCCTTGATCATCAGCAAGAGATATCTGGAACAGTACGTGATTTAGTAAAGGAGATAATACCATGAGAAAATTAAAAGCAGGAATCGTAGGATGCGGAGGAATCGCCAACGGAAAACACCTTCCAGCTATGAAAAAAAGTGGTCTTTATGAGATTGTAGCTTTCTGTGACATCGTCAGGGAACGTGCAGAGAAAGCAAAGGAAGAATATGGCACAGAAGATGCAAAAGTATTCGAAGACTATAAGGTGCTTATCAAAGAGGACCTGGATGTTGTATATGTAACTACACCGAACCGCTCCCATGCAGAAATCTCTATCGCAGCCATGGAAGCAGGAAAAGATGTTATGTGTGAAAAGCCAATGGCAAAGAATTATGCTGAGGCACAGAAAATGGTGGAGACTGCAGAGAAAACAGGCAGAGTCCTGAACATCGGATATCAGAACCGTTATCGTTCAGATTCCCTGTACCTGAAAGAAATGTGCAAGGCGGATGAACTGGGAGAAATCTATTTTGCAAAAGCTCACGCACTCAGAAGAAGAGCAGTTCCTACCTGGGGTGTATTCTTAAATGAGGAAGAACAGGGAGGCGGTCCACTGATCGATATCGGAACCCATGCATTGGATCTGACATTATGGATGATGGACAATTATGAAGTAGAGTCTGTAACAGGACAAACATTCCGCAAACTGGCTGATCAGACCAACCAGGGAAATGCTTTTGGCAACTGGGATCCTGAGGAGTTTTGCGTAGAAGATTCCGCTTTCGGATTCATCCGTATGAAAAACGGTGCAGTGATTGAACTCGAAGCTGCCTGGGCACTGAACACACTGGAGGTTGATGAAGCCAAGACAAGTCTGTGCGGAACAAAAGCCGGAGCAGATATGAAAGATGGCCTGCGAATCAACTACATCCATCACAATAAACAGGTAGTAGAGAAGCCAGCATTATCCGGTGAAGGAGTAGCATTCTTCTCAGGAGAAGAAAAACCAGCAGGGGATTATGAACAGGAACTGTTCTACCATATCGTTGCTGACGGAGCTGAGCAGATAGTAAAACCTGCACAGGCTGCAGTTGTTACCCGTGTACTGGAAGCAATCTATGAGTCTGCAAAAAGTGGTAAGACAATTTATTTTGATTAAAAGGCGATTTGACCTATACAGTTACAACAGTTCAAACATAAGGAGTAATCATGGAAATAAATAAATTACAGCAATTGCTGTCAGAAATGTCTTTGCAGGAAAAAATAGGACAGATGGTACAGCTTACCGGTGTATATTTTGACAAAGAGGCAGTGCTTACAGGTGTTGTTGACGAACAATTACCGCCGGAATGGATCATTCAGTATTCAGGTTCCGTGCTGGGAGTGATTGGTAAAGAAAAAATATGTGATATTCAGAGTAAATATATGGAACAGCATCCTCATCATATCCCACTACTCTTTATGGCAGATGTGATCCATGGATGTAGGACAATTTTTCCAATTCCACTGGGACAGGCTTGTTCATTTAATCCGGAACTGGTGTCTGAGGCAGCGTCAATAGCTGCCTCAGAGCCTCATCCGAAGGACTTAAGGCAACATTTTCTCCTATGATTGATGTTTCAAGGGATCCCCGGTGGGGCAGGATAATGGAGTCTTTTGGCGAAGACCCATATGTGAATGGAGTCATGGGGGAGGCCATGGTAGATGGCTATCAGCAGAAAAACGATGAAGGAATCGCAGCATGTCTGAAACATTTTGCAGGTTACGGGGCGGTCAATGCAGGCAGGGAATACAACGATGTTGAAATATCTCAACGGACATTTCTGGAACAGTATGTAAAACCTTTCCGCATGGCGTTGAAGGCAAAGCCTGCTATGATTATGACCGCATTTAATGCAATAGACCGAAAACCAATCAGCGGAAATAAAGAACTTCTCAGAGATCTATTGCGGGATAAAGAAGGCTTTGATGGTACAGTGATCTCAGATTGGGGTTCCATTGGGCAGCTGAAGGAACAGGGTGTGGCAGCCGATATGGATGAAGCAGCGTCTCAGGCGATAGAAGCGGGAGTGGACATAGATATGATGAGTCCTGCTTATATGTTTCGTCTGGAAGAACTGGTGAAAAACGGGCAGATTCCGGAGTCTTTTATCGATGAAAGTGCATTCAGGGTTTTGATGATGAAGAATCAGCTGGGTCTTTTTGAAAATCCTTTTGCAGGAATTGGAAAGAGTGGAAACCTCACTCAGTATAACCGGACAAAGGCATATCAGATGGCCAGCGAAAGCTACGTCCTTTTGAAAAATGAAAAAATTCTGCCTTTGAGCCAGAAACAGAAAGTTATCTGGGCAGGACCTTATGTGACATCAAAGGAATTCCTGAGCCGTTGGGCAATCTTTGGTGAGCATGAGCCTGTTGAGACAATCGAAGATATTCTTCAAGATAAGAAGATTAATGGGGTATGTATTCCTGGATGCAGAATGCTTTCTGAGGAAGAATGCAGGATCTGGCAAGTGAAACCGGTTGATTCGGATGAAGAAATAGATGAGCAGTGGCTGGAAATGATAAACCGGGAAGATACGGTTGTATGTGTACTTGGAGAACATGAATCTCAGTCCGGAGAGGCTGCCAGCAGAGCATTTCTGACTTTACCGGAAGAGCAGCAGAGGCTTTTTGAAAAAATAGTAAAACGCACGGATAATATCGTGACAGTGATAATCTCAGGAAGACCACTGGATCTGCGAAGAATCTCAGAAAAATCCAAAGCCGTCATCATGGCATGGAGACCCGGAACCATGGGGGCAGAGGTAATAGTAGATCTTGTATATGGCATGATCAATCCTTCCGGAAAGCTGGCTGTAAGTATTCCATGGTGCGTTGGACAGGTGCCGATAAGTTACTGGGATATAAAAACCGGACATGTGCTTACAGAGGATAATCTAGAGAACCGTTTCACAAGCAGATATATGGATATTCCTAATTCACCATTATATCCTTTTGGTTTTGGATTGTCCTATACAGAATTTGATATTTCGGATGTTGAAGTCAAGATAGGACAGGACAAAAGAGTGCATGTCCATTGTAATGTAAGTAACACAGGTAAAGTTGCAGGGGCAGAGGTTGTTCAGTGCTATTATGAAACATTACAAACATCTGTGGTACGACCGAAGAAGGAACTTGTCCGTTTTCAGAAGGTTTTTCTGGATCCGGGAGAAGCTAAGAGTGTGGATTTCTCTATTGATTCAGAAGAGTTTTCTTACTATGATAAAAATATGGAAATCGTTAGTAGCGGAATGCAACTTCGAATCAGTGTAGGAAACAGTAGTGACCATGAATGCGGAAGAGTGAGATATATATTTAGGCATAAGTAGAAATAGATTCTATCGAAGGATAATTATTACACTAAAGCAAGCGGGCTGCTTCGTCAGTCCGCTTGTGTTATTCTTTATGTTAATCGAGGTTATTAATACTTTCAATTATACATGTATGCTTTTTATTATCAGATGTGTTGCTGTAGTTAATTCCGACAAGTAAAATCTGATTGCTGTATCCTGATAAGGCTCCGTGATATCTGCGGTTTTTAATCTGTGATATGGCAGAATCAGCGGAAGCATTGTACTTAAGTTCAATTACTATTGCAGGTCTGCCACAGGCATTCGCTCTTGGAATAAA
>ENA-OUNI01000997-OUNI01000997.1-human-gut-metagenome-genome-assembly--contig:-NODE-997-length-11955-cov-2.597903_pt1 | contig 11955 bp, 17 predicted proteins | sample MGYA00242499_ERZ504580 | MGnify/ENA primary metagenome ERZ504580 (study PRJEB26092, sample SAMD00036315) | human gut metagenome | host: Homo sapiens | study: EMG produced TPA metagenomics assembly of... | reverse complement strand
CCAGGGCAAACTCAATCACTCCCTCCTCGATGAGGGAGGGGAGATGCTGGTCATTTCCCAGTTCACCCTGTACGGCGATGCCCGCCACGGCCGCCGTCCCAGCTATATCGAAGCGGCCAAGCCCGAACAGGCCGAAGCATTATATGAGCAGTTCGTCGCCGCTGTCCGCGCCTTCGGCGTCACCGTGGCGACAGGCCGTTTCCGGACCCATATGGTCGTATCCCTGGCAAACGACGGGCCTGTGACCATCCTCTTGGACAGCCAGAAAACCTTTTAAGGGGGAAGTATACTTATGAGCATGAAATATATCAGTATGGAACTCGGTCCCATCATGACCAATTGTTATATCTCTACGACACGGATACGAAAGAAGCCATGGTCGTCGATCCGGCCTGGGATTATCCCGCCATCGACAAGGCATTGACCAGCCACGGCCTGACGCTGAAATTCATCTTCCTGACCCACGGCCATGCCGACCACATCGGCGCCCTGCAGGAACTGCGCCAGCGCAAGAACGTACCGGTCTACGTCGGCGCCGGCGATGCCGACCTCATTTCCAATTCGCACAATAACCTGTCCCTGTTCATGGGCCAGGCCATCGAATGTACGTCGGCAGACACCTGGTCAAGGACGGCGATGAACTGACATTGGGCCATCTGCACTTCACAGTCCTGGAAACGCCGGGCCATACGCCGGGCGGCCTCAGCCTGTACGGTGAAGGCGTCGTCTTTTCCGGCGACACGCTGTTCCGTTATTCCGTCGGCCGTACCGACCTTTACGGCGGCTCGTCGAAGACGCTGCTCCACAGCCTGGAAACGAAACTCATGACTCTGCCTGACAATACGCTGGTCCTGCCTGGCCACGGCCCGGCTACGTCCATCGGCGACGAACGGCGGGGCAATCCTTTCCTGGACGGAGGCTGGTAAACCATGGTTGCCTATAAGGGCGCGGAGTTCTGGATGCGCGTCACCCTGGCCATCCTGGCCGGAGCCTTGTTCCTCACGGTCCATGCCGTCTACTGGCCCGTCGTCATTTCCCTGATCCTGACGTTCATCCTTATGCCTATCCGCGATGGCGTCATCAAAGGGCTGCGGCGCCTGACCGGCCGTCATGTACCCATCGACCTTGCCATCCTCATCTCCTTTGTCATCCTCATCGTCATCGTGACGATTATTACCAATATCATCGTCAAGCCGCTGGTCATCCAGGTCAATCTGCTGGCAGCCAACTTCAACGATTTGGTCAGCCAGACGGCGGCCTGGTGACGCAGCTTGAAAATGAGCAGACCCAGTTCTATATCCCGGACCAGGTCAAGAAAATCGTCAACGATGCCTTCGTCAAGATCGGCAATTACGGCATCGAGGGCATCACCAACCTCATCCAGTCCGTCTTTGCCATTGCCGGGACGGTCGTCGAATTCTTCGTCGTACCGATCATTACTTTCTACTTCATGAAAGACGGCGGCCACATGGTCAAGATCTTCGTCGATATCTTTCCCGAAAGCTATCGCAGCCATCTGGCCGGCCTCTTCCAGGAAATACAGCACGTCCTGAGCCGCTACATCCGCGGCCAGATCCTCATGAGCTGTATCATTGCCACTCTGACTTTCCTCGGCATGTGGGCCATGGGCGTACCGTACCCCATGGTCATCGGCTCTTGGCGGCCATTACCGAATGGATACCCATCGTCGGGCCTATCGTTGGCGCCGTGCCGGCTATCCTGCTCAGCGCGACGGTCAGCCTGTCCCTGCCGCTGAAAGTCATCATCTTCTATATCGTCATCCAGCAGATCGACAGCCACCTCATCATGCCTCAGGTCATGGGGCCGTCATCAGCCTGCATCCGGTCGTCATCGTCATCGCCCTGCTCATCGGCGGGACCCTCTTTGGCGTAGCCGGCATGATCCTTACCGTCCGGTGACGGCAGTCTTACAGATTTTGTGTAAACATTTATGGTTTTACAATACATATAAAGAAAAGGCGATGAAGTACAATGGAAACAACGAGAACAGAAACCAATAAGAAAGAAATCATGGATACCATGATGAAACGCATGAAAGAAAAGATCAAGTTTAAGAAATGCAAGATGACCTCCCAGCGGCAGATCATCCTGCGGGCCTTCGTCGAAAGCCCAATCCGCCATATGAGCGCCGAAGTAGTCTTCGAGCTGGTCAAGAAGACGGCGCCCGACATCGGCCTGGCTACGGTCTACCGGACGCTGGACTCTTCACCCAGATGGACCTCTTGAAGAAACTCGATTTCGACGACGGCTGCAGCCGCTATGAATTGAATGACCGCGACAATGAAGGCCATTTCCATCATCATCTCATCTGCCTGGGCTGCGGCAAGGTCTGGGAATGTGAAGACGACCTCCTGGAAACGCTGGAAACGATCCTGGAAAAGCGCCTCCACTTCCACACCGTCGACCATCAGTTGAAGGTCTATGGCTACTGCGAAGCCTGCCAGAAGAAACGGGAAGAAGAAGCGGCCAAAGAAGCCGAAGCTGCGAAAGAAGCGGAATAAGATGGCCCTCCAGACCTATACCTATGACGGGCCGGAACGCTTCCATTCCCTCGTCGGGCAGGTCATGGCTCCCTGGGCTATGTCGGCGGCCGGGAAGTCCGCGACGTCGGGGCTGCCGTCACTGTCCGCGAGGAAGGCGGCCACCTTCACGTGCGCTGTACCTTCCAGGACGGCGGGGCGCCTGGTCTTCTGAGGCCCGCCTCGTCGGGACGGACCGGGAACGGGCATCCCTCAAGGACTGCCTTATCCACTGGCATAACCGCTTCTGCGGCCACGGACCCAGCCCGTGGGGGACGCTCATCGGCGTGCGGCCGACGAAACTGGTCCACCACCTCTTCGACCAGGGCTTCACAGCCGACCAGGCCGAAAAGGCCTTGCAGACGTCGTATTGCGTGGCGCCGGCCGTCGCCCGGGACCTGGTGGCCATGGCCCGGCTCCAACGGCCTTACGTCACCGACAGGGGCCGGAAAGTGGCCCTCTACGTAGGGATTCCCTATTGTCCCAGCCACTGCCTGTACTGCTCCTTCCCGTCGCGCCTCATCGGCAGAAGGGGAGGCGGAACTCACGGCTTTTCGCGATGCCGTCCTGGCCGACCTCGACGACCTGGCCGACCTGTGCCGGACCTATGACCTGGAAGTCACGTCGCTCTACGTCGGCGGCGGTACGCCGACGTGCCTGCCCCTGCCGGTACTGGAAGCGATGATGACGCGGCTGACCCGGAATTTCCCGCTGCCCGCGAAATGGACCGTCGAAGCGGGACGGCCCGATACGGCGACGCCGGACATGCTGGCCATGCTCCGACAGGCCGGTGTCGATCGCATCAGCGTCAATCCCCAGACGTTGCAGCAGCATCTCCTCGATGCCCTGGGCCGGCGCCATCGGGTCGAAGATATTTACACCATGTATGAGAACTGCCGGAAACTGGGTTTTTCCGTCATCAACATGGACTTCATCGCCGGCCTTCCCGGGCAAACCGTGGCAGATATGCAGGAAAATATGGAAATTGTTTGCAAACTGCACCCGGAAAATGTTACAATTCATACGTTAGCATTAAAAAAACGGGCACCCTTATTCCATCATGAATTGCGGGCCGCCATTCCGCCCGCCGAAGAAACGGGCCATATGGTCCGTTTCTGTCAGTCCATCCTGACGGCCGGCGGCTATGTGCCGTACTACATGTACCGCCAGAAGTACATGGCAGCCAGCTTCGCCAACATTGGCTATGCCCTGTCGGGCAGCGTCAGTGCCTATAATATCGAGATGATGGAAGAACGGCAGTCCGTCCTGGCAGCCGGACCGGGCGGGGCGACGAAGTTCCTCTGCCGCGACGGCCACACCTTGGAAAAGGTGTATATGCCGAAAGACGTCGATGCATATGTGCAGGCGCTGGCCGAAAGAATAGCCCAGCGCCGCCGTTTGTGTGCTATCATATACGGAAAAGAGGATGTTTAAATGGCTATTACTGCACCGAGAGGCACGCAGGATTTCCTGCCGGAACAGACGGCAGAGTGGCAGCTGCTGGAAGCAAAGATCCGCCAGATCTGCTCGCTCTACGCTTCGGCGAAATCCGCACGCCTATGTTTGAAAGTACTGAATTGTTTTTACGCGGCATCGGGGAAACGACGGACGTCGTCACCAAGGAAATGTATACCTTTGAAGACCGCGGCGGCCGCAGCATGACATTGCGCCCGGAAAATACGGCTTCTGTCGTCCGGGCCTTCCTGGAACACAAGCTCTACGGCGACCCGCAGGTCCACAAGTTCTACTACATGGGCCCCATGTTCCGTCATGACCGCCCCCAGGCTGGCCGTTACCGCCAGTTTACCCAGTTCGGCGTCGAAGAAATCGGCTCCAAGGACCCGGCTGTCGATGCGGAAATCATTGCCATGGCTTCCAGCTCTTCCGGGAACTGGGCCTCAATGATCTGGTCCTGCACCTCAACTCCGTCGGCTGCCCGAAGTGCCGTCCCGTCTATCGCCAGAAGCTCCTCGATTTCTTTGCCGACAAACGGGACCAGCTCTGCGACGACTGCAACGAACGCCTGGAAAAGAACCCTCTCCGCGTCCTCGACTGCAAGGAAGACGGCGAAAGATGATGCAGATGGGCGTACCTTTGATCACGGATAATCTCTGCGACGACTGCAAGGAACATTTCCACAAAGTCCAGGAATATCTGACGGCCATCGGTATTCCCTTTACCCTCGACCCGCGCCTGGTCCGCGGTCTCGATTATTATACCAATACGGCCTTTGAAATCATGTACGCTCCTTTGGGCGCACAGAGCACGGTCTGCGGCGGCGGCCGTTACGACGGCCTCATCGAAGAAGTCGGCGGTCCGTCGACACCGGGCATCGGCTTTGCCATCGGCATGGAACGGCTGCTCCTGACCTTGAAGGAACAGGGCCTCCTGCCGCCGGTCGAAAAGAAGCAGCCCGTCTTCATCGTCGCCCTCGGCGATGCGGCCAAGACCAAGGCCTTCGAACTGCAGCAGCAGCTCCACGAAAAGGGCCTCTATGCTGAAATCGACCTCCTGGGCCGCAGCATGAAGGGCCAGATGAAATCGGCCAACAAGCTCAATGCCGATTACACGGTCATCATCGGCGAAGACGAATTAGCCGCCGGTGAAGCCCAGGTCCGCAATATGGCCAGCAAAGAACAAGTCAGCGTTCCCCTTGATGGGATTGTTGCATATATGGAAACACACAAGAAGGGATGATTTACGAATGGATACAATGGAAGGTTTACACCGCTCTCAATACTGCGCTGAAGTAAGTGAAGCGGACAACGGCAAAGAAGTCGTCTTGACTGGCTGGGTCGAACGCCGCCGCGACCACGGCGGACTGATTTTCATCGACCTCCGCGACCGTACGGGCATCGTACAGGTCGTCGCTTCGCCGGACTATGAAAAGGTTTCTTTCGATAAAGCTGAACAGGTACGTACGGAATACGTCCTGGCTGTACGCGGCATCGTCCGCATGCGCGATAAAGATACGATCAACCCCAAGATGAAGACAGGGACCATCGAAATCCGCTGCGAAGAACTGCGTATCCTCAATTCGTCCAAGACGCCGCCGTTCTACATTGAAGACAACATCGACGTCGACGAAAAGATCCGCCTCAAATACCGCTACCTCGACCTGCGCCGTCCGGAAATGCAGAAGAACCTCATCATGCGCCATAAAGTAAAACATGCCATGCGCACGTTCCTCAACGAACACGGCTTCATCGACATCGAAACGCCGGAACTGTGCAAGAGCACGCCGGAAGGTGCCCGTGACTACCTCGTACCGAGCCGTGTCAACGAAGGCAAATTCTACGCCCTGCCGCAGTCGCCGCAGATTTTCAAACAGCTGCTCATGATTTCCGGTATGGACCGTTACTACCAGATCGCCCGCTGCTTCCGCGATGAAGACCTGCGCGCCGACCGCCAGCCGGAATTCACCCAGCTCGACATGGAAATGTCCTTCATGGACCAGGAAGAAATCCTGACCCTCGTCGAACAGATGGTACATTACATCTTCAAAGAAACCCTGGGCCACGACGTCAAGCTCCCGATTCACCGCATGACCTGGGACTACGCTATGGAAAACTACGGCTCCGATAAGCCGGACCTGCGCTTCGACATGAAGTTCACGGACGTCACGGAACTCGTCAAGGATACGGACTTCAAAGTCTTCCGCAGCGTCATCGACAACGGCGGTCAGGTCAAAGCCATCAACGTCAAAGGCGACGCGACATTCCCCGTCGTGAACTGGACGGCCTCGTCGAATACGTCAGCCACTACGGCGCCAAAGGCCTGGCTTGGATCGGCTTCCTCGAAGACGGCACGCTCAAATCGCAGATCAAGAAGTTCTTTGGCGAAGACAAGCTCCGTGAAATCGGTAAAGCTTGCGGCGCTGAAAAGGGCGACCTGGTCCTCATGATTGCCGACAAACCGAAAGTCGTCGCAGCCGCTCTCGGCGAACTGCGTAAAGAAATGGCCCGCCGCATGAACCTCATCGACGAAGACGAATTCGCCTTCACCTGGGTCGTCGACTTCCCCATGTTCGAATACAGCGAAGAAGAACACCGCTACGTCGCTATGCACCATCCGTTCACGGCCATGCGCGACGAAGACCTGGACAAATTGGAAACCGACCCGGCTCACGTCTATGCCAAGGCCTATGACCTGGTCCTCAACGGCATCGAACTCGGCGGCGGCTCCCTCCGTATCTACCAGCCTGACGTACAGCAGCGCGTCTTCAAGGCCATCGGCCTGACACCGGAAGAAGCAGAACAGAAATTCGGCTTCCTCCTCCGCGCCTTCGAATACGGTGCACCGCCCCACGGAGGCCTGGCCTTCGGCTTGGACCGCATGATCATGCTCATGCTCAAACGCAAGTCCATCCGCGACGTCATCGCTTTCCCGAAGACCCAGAACGCTATCGACCCCATGAGCGAAGCTCCGTCGACAGTCACCAAAAAACAGCTGCATGAACTCCACATCCAGGTAGAAGAAGACTTGGTAAGCAAATAGAGAGATGAAAAAAAGCTTGTCGCATGTGCGACAAGCTTTTTTTTCGTGGCGCGATCCTATGGACCGCTTTCGTAGGGGCCGTCCTAAGCCTTTTTGGCCCGTCAGGTGCCGACCAACGAGAGGCGCAGGACGGTTGCCAAAACGGACAGCTGTGGCTAGGCGGCCCGCTTGTGGGAATCCCGTGAATGGCTTTCCCAAGCGAACGCGATTGGTTTACGAGCCACGAGCCACTAACCACGAGCCGCTAGCAGACACATTGACAAACGTCAATGTGTCTGCTATACTCTAATCATAGATTGATAAACTTCGATATGAAAGGAGCGCCGTGATGGAGGAAAGGGAAGCGGTCCGCGTATTCAAGCTTTGGGTGATGAAAGCGGCTGCGCATCTTGTCGCTCTTGCGGCAGGGGGAACGCTGTGCCTGCGTGCTTCTGGAACACTTGAACCTGTCCCAGCCGACGCTGTCCCACCACATGAAGATTCTCTGCGATGCCCAGCTGGTCACAGGCCGCAAGGAAGGGAAGTGGGTCTATTATTCCCTCAACCGCGCCCAGGCCCAGGTCCTGGAACAGGCCGTTCACGACTTATTCCAGCCCAGTGCCGTGTCGGCAGAGGACGAAGCCTGCCGCTGCCAGTGAGGCAGGCCCTTTTTTCAGCTTATACATTGATAAATGTAAATATATAAATTTTTCTTTAGGAGGTCTTTCATCATGAAACATATGGAAATCTTTGAACAAGCAATGTGCTGCCCGACCGGTCTCTGCGGTCCGTCTATCGATCCGGAACTCTTGCGCGTATCGACGGTCCTGGACACGCTGAAACAGCACGGCATCGACGTCGGCCGCTATAACCTGACCAGTGCGCCCTTGAAATTCGTCCAGACGAAGGCCGTGACGGAATTCCTCCAGCACCACGGTCCTGAAGACCTGCCCTCATCCTCATCGACGGCGCCGTCCAGTTTGCCGGCCGCTATCCGACGAATGATGAATTTGCCAGCCTCATCGGCTTCGACCCGGCCATCCTCGAAGCGCTCAGGCCGCTGGGGACAGCTGCTGTTGCGGTGACACGCCGGCGGAACCGGAAAGCCCGTCGTGCTGTTGCGGAGGTGACTGTAAATGATCCTCTACGATCCTTTCACGTCGTCCAGACGAAATACCTCTTCCTGACCGGCAAGGGCGGCGTCGGCAAGACGTCCGTCGCCTGTGCCACGGCCGTCGCCTGGTCGATGCCGGTAAGAAGGTCCTGCTCATCAGTACCGACCCGGCGTCGAATCTGCAAGACGTCTTTTCCATGGAACTGACCAATAAGGCCACGCCCATCGCCGCCGTGCCCAACTTGGCCGTAGCCAACCTCGACCCGGTCCAGGCCGCGGCCGAATATCGGGAAAGCGTCATCGGGCCCTATCGCGGCCTCCTGCCGGAAGCGGCCCTGCGCAACATGGAAGAACAGCTGTCCGGTTCGTGTACCGTAGAAATCGCCGCCTTCAACGAGTTCACCAATTTCCTCACCGATGAAGCCGTTGCCTGTGGCTACGACCACATCATCTTCGATACGGCGCCGACAGGCCACACCCTGCGCATGCTGCAGCTGCCGTCGGCGTGGAGCCAGTTCATCCAGAAGAGCAAACACGGCGCGTCCTGTCTGGGCCAGCTGTCGGGCCTGGAATCGCGGAAAGAACTGTATAAACAGGCCGTCCAGACCCTGGCCGACGGGGACAAGACGACGATGCTCCTCGTCGCCTGTCCCGATGCCCTGCCGCTGAAAGAAGCGGCCCGGGCGTCGAAGGAACTGGCCGCCCTGGGCATTGCCAACCAGCAGCTCATCGTCAACGGCCTGTTAGCCTCGTGGGATGACGATGCGACCAAGACGTTATACGAAAAACAGCAGGCCGCCCTGAAGGCCATGCCCGAAGCCATCGCCAATCTGCCGCGCTTCCAGATTCCCTTGCGGACGTACAACATCACCGGCCTGGACCACGTCCGGGCTCTGCTCAAAGGGGAAGTGAAGGAAGCGGCGACGGAACTGACGCTGGAACGGGTCCAGCCCCTGCAGGCCGTCATCGACGACCTGGAAGCCCATCAGCGCAAGGTCATCTTCACTATGGGCAAGGGCGGCGTCGGCAAGACGACCGTCGCTGCCGCCATCGCCCTGGGCCTGGCCCGTCGCGGTCATCGCGTCCACTTGACGACGACCGATCCGGCTGTTCACTTGCAGTACGTCGTCAGCCAGACGGACAACCTGACCTTGAGCCATATCGACGAAGGGGAAGAGCTGAAGAAGTACCAGGATGAAGTCCTGAGCCAGGCCAAAGCCAACGGCCTGGGCCCGTCGGACCTGGCTACATCGAAGAAGACCTGCGCTCGCCGTGCACCCAGGAAATCGCCGTCTTCCACGCCTTTGCCGACATCGTCGAAGATGCTGATGACCAAATCGTCGTCATCGATACGGCGCCGACAGGCCACACGCTGCTGCTCCTGGAATCGACGGAAAGCTACGACCGGGAAATCCGCCGGACCCACGGTTCGACGCCGCCGTCAGTACAACACCTGCTGCCGCGCCTGAAAGGGGACGAAACAGAAGTCGTCATCGTCACCCTGCCCGAAGCGACGCCGGTCTATGAAGCCCTGCGCCTGGAAGCGGACCTGAAGCGGACGAAACTGCGCTCGAATGGTGGGTCATCAACAAATCCTTCTATCAGGCCCGGACGACGAGCCCCCTGCTAAAAGCCAAAGCGTCCCACGAAATCGCCTGGATCAACAAAGTCGACGACCACACCCAGGGCCACACGGCCTCATCGCCTGGCGCCCCGACGAAGTCCGCGGGGAAGTCCTGGAGAAATTGTAGTTTGTAGAAGATGGTTTTAAATTTAAAGCCATCCGCTAACCACGAACCACGAGGCACGGAATTCCCACAAGCGGGCCGCCTTTACAGGACGGCCCCTACGAACCACTAACCACGAGCCACTAACCCCTAGCCACTAAAAAGCGGCTGTCTTCAAAGGACAGCCGCTTTTTTCTACTTCCCTTCATAATAATAACGCGTCCACATGACGACTTCCGACAGGGACGGGTGGGGCGTCATGGTTTCGCTGAAGGTGTAGACCGATTTGGGATTGAGGGTACGCGTCAGCGGTTTGGCCCGCAGGGCCTGGACCGTCGGCGACGTGATGTCTTCGTGGATGGGATGGACGACGTGGGTGCCGCTCATGAGGTTGTTGATGAAGGGCTGGATGAGGATGGACGCTTCAGGGCCGACGATGTGGGCGCCGAGGATGAATTTCGTCTTCTTGTCGATGACCAGCTTGACGAAGCCGTCGTCTTCATCGCCCGGTTCATAGCCCATGGCATAACCCTTGGCCGATGCGGAATAATGGTTGATGGCCGTTTCGACGTCATAGCCTTTCTTCACGGCCTGGTCTTCCGTCAGGCCGACGTGGGCCGCTTCGGGATAGGTGTAGGTGACGGCCGGCACGGCGTCGTAATCGGCCCAGCGCCACGTTTCCGGTTCGTTTCCGGAAAAGAGGTTGTGCGCCAGGATTTCCGCTTCGTAATTGGCCTTGTGGCGGAAGGGGGCCAGGCCGTTGACGTCGCCTAAGGCCCAGATATTCTCAGCCGTCGTTTCCAGGAATTCGTTCGTTTCGATGTAGCCGCGCTTGTCCAGGCGGACGTCGGTGTTTTCCAGATGCAGCAGTTCCGTCATGGGCCGGATGCCCGGAGCGACCAGGATTTCTTCGGCAGCTACTTCGCCTTCTTCGCCTGTCGTGCGGTCGCGGAAGGACAGGACCTTCAGGCCGTCGCGCTGGCTGACGGAAACCGTGTCTTTATTGAGGCGGATGTCCATGCCGTAACGCTGGAACTGCTTGAGGATGAATGCCGATACGGCCGGATCTTCCTTGGGCAGGAGGCGGACATTGTGCTGGACCATCGTGACCTGGGTGCCGGCGGCGTCGAAGACGTGGGCGAATTCACAGCCGATAGGGCCGCCGCCGATGATGATCAGGCTCTGGTAGGGCTTTTTCGGATACGACGGGCCGAAGAACGATTCCGACGTCAAATAGCCCGCTTCTTCCAGGCCCGGCAGGGAAGGGATATTCGTCCGGCCGCCAGTGGCGACGAAAACCTTATCGCCCGTCAAGGTGACGTCACTGCCGTCATTCAGGGCGATGGCGACGGTGTGGTTGTCGACGAAAGACGCCGTGCCGTTAAAGGTGTCGACATTGGGGAACTGGTCGTAATAACTTTGAATAGCCGGACTTTCATCGACCTTTTCCCACAGCCGCTTGGACAAGATATCCCAATCCAGGCGGACGTTGTCGGCAAAGATACCGATACGGCTCCCTTCGCGGATTTCGCGGATGCGGTTGGCCGCCGTGACCATGACCTTCGTCGGGATACAGCCGCGGTTCAGACAAGTCCCGCCGAACCGGCCGCGTTCAATGACAGCACCTGCAAGCCCTGGGCCAGGCCGCATCGGTCACAATATTGGCTGCCCCCGTACCGATGATAATGACATCATATTTCTTCATAAATAACGCTCCTTTATTTCTAACAATTTGTTAAATGCAACCTTTTTAGTATAGTATAAGCGAAAGCAGCATTTTTGACAAGGCCATATGAACTGTTAGCCACTAGTCACTAGTCACGAGCTGCCAGCCGTCAGCAGTTAGCCGTCAGTAGCCAGCGGCTAGCCCATAGCCACGAACCACGAAAATCCCCTTTACACAACCGCCCGGGTATAGTATAATAGCTATGTCGTACGGGTGCTCGGTGTCTCGATGACTCCGACGATCACTTAGCACTTTGCGAATAGATTCAATTTTTTTTACACATGGAGGAAAGATACAATGTTAAGCGTAGAAGAAAAAAAAGCAATCGTAGCTAAATTTGGTGCCAATGAAAACGATACGGGTTCTCCGGAAG
>ENA-OUNI01000996-OUNI01000996.1-human-gut-metagenome-genome-assembly--contig:-NODE-996-length-11957-cov-4.443956_pt1 | contig 11957 bp, 8 predicted proteins | sample MGYA00242499_ERZ504580 | MGnify/ENA primary metagenome ERZ504580 (study PRJEB26092, sample SAMD00036315) | human gut metagenome | host: Homo sapiens | study: EMG produced TPA metagenomics assembly of... | reverse complement strand
TCATTGGACGATATACCGATATGGTCAAAGCGGAACCCGGCACTTAAGAAAACGTGCTGCAAGGCATACCGTTTGAAAAAGTTTTTCGCGATTTTCATCGTTCCTGTCCGGCTTTCCTCTGCTTCTTTGGCCGGCTTTTCTGCGTCTGTCCCGGCACAGGCGGTTTTCTGGCTGCTTTCAGGATCGGCTCTGTCGGAATCTGGTTCTGTCTGCAGCCCTTTAAGATTCCGGTCAGGTACGACCGTCCGGGCGGATTAAAGTTCTGCATGTATCTTTTGTCATGATATAGACAATGGCTTTGATCTCTCTTCCGCCTTTATTCTTGACGGTGATTTCCTGTTTGTCGTAAAAATCAGGATAGCCTTCATAAAGATCCAGGCTCTTTTCGCAGTCCCCGGTCAGTGACCAGAGGACGCCGTCCACATGGCTTCCCTCTTCCGGGAAGATGGTGGCAAGACCGCTTCCTGCGGCTGCAAAGGTCAGCCGATACCCCTCCAGGCGGACGGTTTCTACCATCTCCGCCTTTGGGCACCGATATGCATCTGGTCCAGATCCATGTTGCTTCCATACGCAAAATATAATTGTTTCAGCCTATCTGCCTCCTTTTTTCTTCTTTCTTCTGGATGCCACACCCATGCCGATCAGACCGCCTGTGGAAAGGATCAGGCACAGGGCCGGAAACCAGAGGTTGGTGTCATCGCCTGTTTTCGGGTTACTTACAGACGGGGTGTCCTCCGGCAGCTTCTCGTTCGTCACTTTCTGGATGACTTCAATCACTGGGGTTTTGTCATCTACATAAGTAAATGTCACTTCATGCTTGGTCTCATCCATCTGATATCCTTCCGGTGCTTTGGTCTCAACCAGATAATAAATGGCTGCCTTATCAAATTTGCCATCCTTATAAGTTCCGATTGCAAGCAGTCCGCTGGTTGCATGACCGTTTTCATCAGTGGTCAGGGTTTCTACCACTTTGCCATCGGCATCCCTCAATTCAAATTCCGCACCTTTCAGTGCAGCTCCGGTATCCTTGTCCGTTTTCTCAATGATCAGACGTCCCTTTGCGGTATCATCTTTCATGGCTACCTTCTGGATCTCTGCGGTGTCTGCCACCTCGAAGGTGATCTCTTCCGAAACGACATAACCGTTTGGAGCCTGCTCTTCTTTCAGGGTGTATTTACCGATTGGAAGTTTTTCGATATAATGCGGCTCTTTACCGGAAGTCCAGGTTTCTACGATATTGCCATTTTCATCTGTGATGGTCAGTTTGGCTCCTTCGATCTCATTATCTCCGGTAATATCCGTTTTGCTGATCTCCACTTTGGTCACATCATCTTCCATTACCTGTTTCTGGATCTCTACAGTATTCTCCACGGTGAATGTGATGCTTTCCGCAGTGGCATATCCATCGGCTGGCTTGGTTTCTGTCAGGGTGTACGATTTTCCTACAACCAGTTCTTTGATGATGTGCGGCTCCTTGGTGGATGTCCATTCCTCAACAACAGCCCCGTTTTCATCCGTCAGCTGTAATCTGGCTCCCGGCAGTTCCTCGCCTGTGGTCAGATCGGTTTTGGAAAGTTCCACGGTTGTCGGCTCATCTTCAAATACGAACTCATAGGACACTTCTGCTTCTTTGTCTCCCTGGTACTCAAAAACAAATTCCTTTTCTTCTCCGGTGGTGACAAATCCATCCGGTGCATACAGCTCCTTCACATAATAGGTTCCGTCAATCGGCAGGTCTGCAATAAAGGAAATCTTTCCATCTGCATCTGTTGTTTTTAACTCGATCAGGGTATCTGCTTCCATCAGCACCTTTCCAGATGCGGACAGGATGTCGTTCCTAGTGTACAATCCAAAGATGCCGCCTTTTAATACACGGTCGGTATCCTTTTCTTTCTTCAGGACGTTCACTTTCACCTTCTGGCGGTTGTTCTGCCAGTCCTCATCGTATACGACAACCGGGGTATCCTGATCGCGGTAGGAAAGATCTACATATCGTGGTTCTTCATCCAGGATATAACCATATGCTGTGCCTACCTCTTTGACATAATATTTTCCAACCGGAAGGTCAGATACTTCTGCAACACCGTTTGCATCGGTAGTTACAGTTGCTACCAGTTCGTCCTTGGAATAATAGTCCGGGCTTACGCCATCAGCTGCTTTGATATCTTCGGCAGCACGGATTTCGAAGGTAACGTCTGTCAGGCTTCCTGTAATGTACTCAAAGAAATGTTCCACAACACCTTTGACGTTATCCAGCAGGGTGATCTTATCGAGGAATTCGCCCTTCTTGTTTACGATCAGCAGTGCTTTCGGTACATGGTCCTGCATTTCCACTTTCTGTATTTCTGCGGTATCCTCGATGGTGAATTTCACATCCGTAGTCTTTAAATAACCAAGCGGTGCAAGGGATTCACGGAGGATATAGGTTTTTCCAACAGTCAGATATTTGATCACATGAGGCTCATCCTTTACGGAAGTCCAGCTGTCGATCACGTTTCCATCCTCATCCAGAACAGAAAGGGATGCTCCGTTCAACTCCACGCCTGTTGTCAGATCGGATTTTGTCACCTCGATGGTCGTCGGCTGGTTCTTCTTAATCGATTTCAGTTTAATGGTTTGGATGTCCTGTCCCCGATAGGTGGCATCAAATTCCAGTACCTCATCAGAGGATACAAAACCGTCCGGTGCAGAAATTTCTTTTACATAATAAGTTCCAAGCGGCAGGTCCAGGGTGAAGTGTGCCTGTCCCTTTTCATCGCTTGTAATCTCCTGTAATAAGGTGTCCGCTTTCACGATTACATTGTCACCGGATTTGATCTCATTCTTATTATAAAGACCAAAGACGGCTCTAGCTACCACGCTTCCGGTTTCTGCATCCTGTTTTTCCACGGTGATGCTTACCTTCTGGCGTTCATTGGTAAATGTCACTTCTTCGTCTACAACCGGGGTATCCTGTCCGACATAGGTAAAGGTTACCTTTTCTCCTTTGGCATTCCAGGTGTATCCTTCCGGTGCTTTTTTCTCTTCTACACGGTATTTTCCGAGCGGAAGATTCTCGATTACGGCACTTCCGGTTTCATCGGTCGTTACCGTTGCCACCAGTGTGTCCTTGGCATATTCCAGATAACGGTTGCCGTTCTCATCTGTCTGATGGTCTGCGGTATAGATATCCTCGGAGGCGTAAACTTCAAACACGGCTCCTGCAAGGCTGGCTTCCTCATAAGTAAAGTCTTTATCAAAACCTTTGACTACTTCGCCTTCTTTGCGGATGGTCAGTCTGCCCTTAGCTGGGTGGTTCTCAAAATCCACCTCGATGATCAGGTCACCGCTGACCGGATCTTCCTGGTATGCGGTATCACTGTCTACCTTGATTTCCACGGTATTGGTGCTGTGGGTATATCCATCTGGTGCAGTCACTTCTTCGATGCGGTAATTTCCACAAGCCAGATTCTGTGGCAGGATCAGGTATCCGTTTTCATCCGTAAAATAGGATTTATGTACCGTAGTGGATGGATAAGTAGTCACTTGTTCTACATATTTCTTGTTATCCAGATCGTATACTTTAAATTCAGTATTCGGAACCAGAACAGATTTCTTTGTCTCGTCATCTTTTTTGACGATTTTTAATTTTGCTTCAAACTCTTCGTCCAGAAGCACACGCCATACCTGCGGTTTCTCTGGATTGTTCTCTGAAATCACAACTTTGAAATCATCAACTGGTTTGAAGTTGTGCGGTGTGGTGGTTTCTCTTACAATGTAAGTCCCGTATGCAAGCGGAATGGAGCATGCATATCCACGCTCATCCGTGAACATTTCTGTCTGTCCGTCTGCAGTCAGCACGACCGGAGTAGCGGATGTAAAATCATAGGAACCGTCCTTATTTTTCTTCAGGCTGCTCTCCAGATATGCACTGAATCCCACACCTTTTAACAGATCGGCATCGGTCTTTCCGTTGTTGGCGGCTTTGATGACCTGAAACGGCTGTTTGATCACATCTTCCAGAGAAGTTACGGTACGTTCTACCGTCTGAACCAGATCTCCCTCGTCATTACACTCCAGATCATGTTCTCCCGGGTCTGCCAGATATCCGACAGGCGGAGTCAGTTCTTTAACGTAATACTTTCCGAGATAGAGGTCTGCGACTTCTGCATTTCCCTCTGTATCCGTAGTCAGGGTTGCAATCTGTGTTCCTGCCGGGTAAAGAACACCTGTCTGTCCATCTGGATGTACGATATCTTCACGGGCATACAATCCGTAAACAGCACCCTCAAGGGTTGCATCTCCCTGTGCGGTCTTTCCGGTTTCGGAATCCTCTTTTACCAGTTTGATCTTCGCATTGATCCGCTCATTCTGGAACGTATGGTTGAAAGAAACCGTTGCCTCTTTGTCTGTTGTGTACTGGAAGGTAAAGGAGTACACATCCTCGCCGTTTCTCACATATCCAGCTGGTGCACCCAGCTCTTTCATGTAGTAGCTGTTGGCTATCGGCAGGTCTGCCTGATATACGGCTTTTCCGTCTGTTCCGGTCACTGCTTTCTCAATGAGAGTATCTTTCTTGACCACAATGGTTCCGTCCGCTGCTTTGATGTCATTTCCGGCATACAGACCATAAGTGCCGCCCGGAAGGTATTTCCTGGTTTCCTTATCCTGCTTGTATACACTTACGCTTGCTTTCTGGCGGTCATTTTTGAATGTCACGCTTCCCATGACCTTTTCTACGTTGCTTCCAGCATAGGAAATGGTGATCTCCTGCTTTCGCCTGTGCATACCAGATTTTGTGGTGCCTGCATTTCTTTTACTACATATTTCCCCAGATATAGATTATCCAGTGTGGCACTTCCGTCATCTCCGGTGGTAAGTCCGGCTTTGACTAATGCGTCTTTTTTGTAGACTACTGTTCCGTCTGCGGATACAATGTCCGACGCGGCATAAACGTTATAAACCGCACCTTTCTGTTTCTGCTCGGTATAAACAAAGGAAACACCATCATCAGTTACCTTTGCCCCAGTCAGAACTTCTCCTAATTTATAAACAGTCAGGCTTGCCATCTGTTCAGCATCAGTAACGGTCTGTTTTACAGTGCCGCCGATGACCAGGTTCACATCGTAAGCCTTAGTGTCCAGCAGGTATCCGTTTGGTACGGAGATCTCTTTCAGGTATACGGTATCCTGTGTTTTGGTGATCGTAACGCTGGAAGCTCCGTTGTCATCTGTGGCCGGCATCTTTGTGATCAGGTTCTTTCCATCCTTGTCACTGTAAACGCCATAAACTGCACCTGCGATGGCTTTGTTGCTCTTACGGTCTTTCTTTACGATCTCCAGAGTTGCCTGTTTTACCCATGATACTTTAAAATCTACATATTTCTCATCGGTCACACCCTCGCCAAATACCAGGGCAAGGTCCTGTGTCTCGCTTCCGGTTGTGATCTTATAAGCGGAATAATCTTTGATGATGCTTCCCTTCATGGTGACAGACCATTCCCCTTTGACATCCACTGCCTGTGTCAGCGGTGCAGATAAGTAGAATTTGGTACCGCCGCAGATCTCCACGGATGCACCTGCACTGCTTGTTTTTCCCGTTGTCACATTATGCAGTCTGACACCGGACGGCAGTTTCATGGTGATGGTCTGCAGTTCGGATGCCTTGAAGGTGATCTCTTCGGTTCTCTGGCTGTTGCCACTGATATATGCGGTAACATCTGCATTGGAGAAACTCATGTCCACTTCCGGGATCTCCGGCTGGCTCATGCAGTAATTGTAGAGTTCCATTGCCAGAGCCTGTCCGGTTGCATTCGTACCAGAAAAAGCGTCACCGCTGTTATTTGCATAGGATGCTGCCAGATGGACAATGATAAACTGTTTTCCGGCTGAAAAATCAGGATGTTTCTCAGAAAAAATCCATTTTCACCGGATGCTTTGGTTCCGTAGTAGCACACTTTTGCCAGTGCTTTGCTGTCACCCAGTTTGGTGATCTTGTAAACACCATCCCCAGGTCCCGCTTTGGATGGCTGCACACAGTAGGCAGTTGCAGACACATTTCCAAATTTAACGGTATATTTATAGGTTACATAGGAGCCCAGACCGTAGTCTGCATAATAGTATGCAGTCCCTCTTGTCACATCCACGTCCTGGGTTGCTCTTGTACTGGTATTGACTGCGGTGAATGAAACGGTTTCCCCATCTTCCATTGCTATCAGGTCAATATCCTGTTCCCCTGCCTGCTCCAGAACATCGCTGAGTGTCAGCCCGGATTCTGCATCGGTTGTATTTTCCGTTTCGGATTCCTCTAATGCGGCATCAAACTCGGATTCAGAAAGTCCATCCTGAAATTCGGATTCTTTTTCTTCCGGTTCTTCTGTCTCCGCTTCCTCTGTTTCAGATTCAGCTGTCTCCGGCTCAACAATTTCTGTCTCTACAGGCACTGTCTCAGTTTCTTCCTGCGAGGCAGCTTCCTCATCATCAGAACCTGTATCCTCTTCGGTAACTGCCTGTTCTGTCTGCGGTTCACTCTGAGCTGCTGTCACAGGCTCTTTTACGATCAGATTTCTCCCAATCTGATAAACCGGGTGGTTCTGGTTGACTGGCTCCACATAATAAACGGCATGGTAAGTGTCTGCATGGCTGGTGCTGAAGTTCTCCCCGGCGTCATTCTCTGCTTTCTGGAATATCACTTTGACTTTGCTTTCGTCCTTAATTTCCAAATTTGTAAAATCCGTGGAAACATCAAAGTCCTGTCCGACTTCCAGCTCCAGATCGGTGGCTTTTACCACTTCCTCTTCATCCAGCAGATCCTTTACACATTCATATGCTGGCGGTTCTACCGCTTTTGGTTCTTCTGAAGCATAAACGGTCAGTGGTGAAATGACTGCGGATAAGATGGTAACTGCGGCCATCATCCCGGAAAGGATCCTCCTGAATCGATATTTATTCTTCATGTTTTCTACCTCTTTCTTCTTTTTCTTCATTTAGCATAAGAACAGCCGGATGTTCCCACCCGGCCTGTCTGTTCTCATTATTCTGTTACCTTACATCGTCTGTCCGTCTTGGATTCTGCAGACAGGCATAGGTACTTTTGTCATACCGCCATGCCTTATCCCCGTCCAGATTGGCAAGCAGATGCTTCCGCACATTTTTGTATTCGTCCCCGATCAATCCGAGGCGAAGCAGAAAGGTGCGGAACGTAAATGCCGGGTTATCCCCTATTTCCGTCTTTTTTGCATGGGTACAGGATTGGTTGATCGCCTGTGCGGATATGGCAAGTGCCAGTGTGATATTCGACCGGACTTTTCCTGCATGGAGGGTGCTTTCAAAACAGCGCCATTCCAGTGTTCCCTTGGAAAAAACAGCGTGTAGGTTTAATGCATAATACCTTGTCCAGTTGTAATGCTCGGAGCTTCCGTCATTTCCCTCATACCATGCCCTTTTGAATTTTTCCATTGTGATAGTGCTGTTGGGCATCCTGCGGATCTTCTCCAGTACCATAGGACGGACTTTCTGGCAGTACTCATCTTCCCTTCTGGTCTGTACATTCAAGGCTTTGAACAGGATATCCTCTTTGCAGTACATAATCGTCAATGCATTTTTCAGACTCCGTGGTGTATGATTGGATGCGTCCACATGGACATGCATGCCACAGGATGAATTGACAAAAGCACCTGCGTTTTTGACACACCGCACCACTTCCTGGAGTTTCCCCATTTCCGAATATTCCAATTTCGGGGATACCATTCTGTCGAATAATCTCCATCGGCATCTATTACAGTACCATTTGCCAGCCTTTCACAGTCGATACTGCTGTCCCTTGAAAATTTCCACGTTTTTCCATCTGAATCTTTTACACACCAGGAATCGTAAGAACGGATATGATATGGCTCTGTTCCGAACATTCTTCCAATCGCAACAGCCGCATCATAGCGGCTGATACCTGTCATCTCAATCTCTGTACCAAAATACTGGTCTTTTAGGTCGATCTGCTTCACCCACCTTCGCTTCTGGAACAGGTGAGCCGCTTTGGATCTCTTCATCTACTGCTTTCAAATTTCTGCCTATTGCTTCAATGACATTGACAGTGACACCATTACCGGCCTGCTTGTAAAGCTGGTTATCCGATGTTTCTTTTCCATCTTAGAAATCTGACCATCCCGGTATCCCTGCAGCCGCAGACACTCCCTTGGCGTCAGCTGCGGATTCTGCCGTGGTAAATCACTCCATGACGGTCAGTTGCCGTAATGGTGAACATTGGCTCTTCCGGTTCTTTCATCCTTCTTCCATTCTGGCGGACTTTTTCCCTGGCCGGTGTCAGCACTGCCCTTGGCGGTTCTTCCACCAGCACCCCGGAACTTTCGCCCCTGTGGTTATGGATGCTGGAATCCTGTCTGGTATTCAGACATCTTGCAACGTCTGTCACCAGCGGCGGAGGGGAGATATCTACAAAATGCAGTGTTCCCTGCTGGTTTCCGGTCGTCAGGGTATGGGCGATCTCATGCCCGACTCTTCCCCTGCGGCTGTTGATTCCCGGATATCCGAGATCGATGCTGTCCCCCTCGTAGGCCATCTTGTATCCTTTTCGGGTGTTTTCCTTGATTGGGATACCGACTTCGTATAATCCGGTCTTGCCGCCCATACCACCAGCCCCGCTGGTCAGCGTGCAGCTCAGTCCTTCTTCTGCGTAGACTCTTTCTCCCTGTTTGCCAGCATGGACTTGTATAAGAGCTGTTCCATTTGCTTTTGGGAAAGGTAATATTTTTCCGGCACATCTTCCATCAAGATATCCGACAATATACACCCGCTTCCTTGACTGGGGGACTCCGAAATCCTTGCTGTTAAGCACTTTCCATTCGACATGATACCCCAGTTCAGATAGCGTACTGAGGATGGTGTGAAACGTCCGCCCTTTGTCATGCGAAAGCAGACCGGGTACGTTTTCAAGGAGAAAATACGCAGGTCGTTTGTCTGCAACCAGTCTGGCAACTTCAAAGAAAAGGGTTCCTCTTGCATCGGCAAATCCTTCCCTTCGTCCAGCGATTGAGAATGCCTGGCAAGGAAATCCCGCACATAAAAGATCAAAGTCCGGCATTCGTTCTGTTTCAATATTTCTTGCGTCATTGCAGAACCACTCTCCTTCCGTATCAAACAGCACCCGGTAGTTGTGGTCTGCATATGCATCTGCTTCACAGTGTCCGACACAGGTGAAGCCCCCTGCCTGTGCAGCCCCTCTCGGAATCCTCCGATTCCACTGAACAGGTCAAAAAATCGAATTGTTCCGGCTATCAGCTCCCTTCGCTGTGAAAAAAACAGTGCAGATTTCTCTGCACCGTTTCCGTCTCTTGGTTTCTGTTTTGTGATGTCTATTCTTCTGATTCCGCTTCCTCTGGCTCAGATTCTTCTGCTTCTTCGGTTTCCAGTTCTGTTGGCTCTGCTTCCGCTGGCTCTTCGTTTTCTGGCTCTGTCGGCTCTTCATCTGCTTCAGCTTCGTCCGGTTCTGTCATTTCTCCGTCTGTTTCAGCTTCCAGTGCTTCTGTCTCAGGCTCTTCTGCTTCAGGTTCTGCTGACTCTTCATCCGGTTCTGATTTCGCAGTCTCAGGATCTTCCATTTCTGTTTCTTCGGCTTCCTCTGACTCTGCTTTCCATTTGGCTTCTTCTTTTTCGATTGCATCTTCGATAAGCCCGATTAAGAAGTCTTTCTGTTTCATGCCATTCCTGGCGAGGACTGCTTTCAGTCTGGAAAATAAATCCTCGGTTACCTGTACTGCTACTGTTCTTAAATCTGCCATGTTCGTCTTTTCTCCTTTTCTTGTCATGTGTTCTTCGATTACCATTCAAGGTATTTTGGTATGCTGATTCCTAACTCTTCGACTTCCAGTTTTAGCTTTTCATGCAGCTCTACCGGAATTTTTCCGCATATGTTTTTCATCTCCATTGTGTTCGTTCTCCTTTCTTTTTTCTACATACAACATACCCTAAAACGTGACAGAAAGCTATTCACAATACCCAACGAATATGAGGCTCTCAAAAGCTCCCAAAGGATGCAGATCCAATAACATTCAATAGGCATCACCCCTTTCAAAAATCCGTGATTTATACTAATTTGACTGCTTGAAATTTGGCTATTTTATCACCAGGAAAGACTTGACTTTTTCAGAATGCATCCTCAAGCCCGGAGAGAAAATCCAGCATCTGGGACGGGATTTCTTCCTTTTTTGAAACCCTCTCCCCGGAGCCAGAAATGGAAACACCTGCCAGTTCTTCCCGGATTGCCTGCCGGATGCTTTTCTCCAGCTGGTTGTTTTCCTGATCTTTTAAAATCACCTGAACAAGATAGCTGCTCTTCTGTCCATCTGGAACACTTTGCAGGATCTCCCATGCCTTTTTGTGATCTGGGTTATCAAGGTTCAGGCGGAACGAGAAAACGGGTCTCTTTACTTCGCGCACATCTGCCCCACAATCCGCTCATAGCCGGAAGCATTGGCGTGTATGTCTGTCAGGTAAATCTGCCGACACAGCCTGTCCTGCGGTGTCACGTGCCGTTTCAGAATGCTGCTCCGCCGCCCATGATCACGGACGGAATTGCCTTCAGATCGAACCCGGCTTCCATAATTGCAGACAGTATTTTCTCCGTGTAGAGCCTTCCCTGCCGGACAATGATTTCTTTTGCGGCCGGGTCCATGCTGCAGCTCTGGCCGTTCAGAACACGTTCGATCTGAATATCCGTTACAGACAGTCCGGTATTTCTGCGTACCTGCTCGGTGATCTCATCCACACACCGGATCACACCAAGTTCCAGGCTGCGGCAGGTAGCGGCATTTGGAACACTGTTGTCCAGCCGCATCAGGTCTACGGTCCAGCCACCGATATCTGCGAGAAGAACAGAAGGCTCGTCCCGAACACATTCCGGGTGAAGAGCCAGGGCAGAGTATCCCTGTGGGAACAGTTTTACATCCTGAATCCGGATCTCATAGCTCTCATCCTCGTACCGGAAACGCAGAGGCTGCTCTTTCCGAAACAGATATTCCCGGAACCCTTTTTTCTCCCTGCCAAAACTTGCCAGTGGGAGCCGGCTGCCAGAACCACATCTGTTTTCCTCTCTCCCCGGCGGTAGCGGATCTCCTGTGCAATGGCTGCCATTGTCAAAAGATAATAATTGTCATTGGAAGTCTTGCTTCTCACCAGCGTCTGCCGCCCAGTTCCACACACATAAAATTTCCCATTGTACTGCAGGACATTCTGCATGGTATACGGCTCATAATCGTACCCGGTCAGTCCAGTCGGGAAACACACATGGGGAGTTTTGATGGCATAATATCCATGATCGATTCCTATAATGATAAGTCACCACATCCTTTCAGGTTTTTCTTGTTCTTTTCCAGCAGGTGGTCTTTTGGTCTGGAAAAAGAAAAAGGGCAGAACCCCGAAGAGCCCTGCCCATGATATTTGCATTAGTTTACGTTGCTATTTATTGTTCGTTATTAAAAGCGAATACTATTGTTTCTAGTAATTTTTTCATATTTTTCCATTCTTCTGTTTTAAAAACTTCATCACCTCTCTCAATTTTATTACGCATTTCATGAAACTTATGCTTTATATCATCTTTATAAGAAATCACTCCTTGATATAATGCTTCTTCAACATTATTTTTATTTCGTATTCGTTTTCTCGATTCCCATTCAATTGGATAATAGTTCCCACCAGTTTTTATAATGGAATCTGGCAAATACAATTCAATAGAAGCAGCTTTCTTGTTAATGTCATCAGGCACAATTTTCCCATTAGGTGCAATAGTTGGGTATTTATGAAACATTGTAATTTCTGGATATAATAATATTCTAAAATTTGCCGGCCAGTTTTTTATTTCATTTAATAATGAGCATTTACTAGAATATCCCTCTGCATCATTATCAAAAATTGCAATAAAATTTGCTCTAATTTTTGAAAAATAAAAAGTTTTAAGATTTTTTATTA
>ENA-OUNI01000993-OUNI01000993.1-human-gut-metagenome-genome-assembly--contig:-NODE-993-length-11977-cov-2.302025_pt1 | contig 11977 bp, 16 predicted proteins | sample MGYA00242499_ERZ504580 | MGnify/ENA primary metagenome ERZ504580 (study PRJEB26092, sample SAMD00036315) | human gut metagenome | host: Homo sapiens | study: EMG produced TPA metagenomics assembly of... | reverse complement strand
GAAGATGTTGCAGCTACACCAGCGCACATCGGCACCGAGCTCGACCAGCGTCTCAATCAGCACCGCGGTCTGTATGGTCATGTGGAGCGACCCCATGACACGGGCACCGGCCAACGGCTTTTGCGGAGCATACTTGCGCCGGACGGCCATCAGCCCGGCATCTCCTTCTCCGCTATCTCTATCTCTCTCCTGCCCCAACCGGCCAGTGACATATCAGCCACCCGATAGGGTATCGACTTATCCAAGAACATTCTATCTTTATTTTTTAATATTTTTAATATATACCTACCATCTAATAAAATACACGCATAACAACGTCTTAATTATACAATAAACATCAAAATGCGCCCAACCAACAAATCGATATCCGCAATCAAAGCCCTACATTATTAAAATATTTCACAACAGCCAGTCGGTCATCGGCCAACTGCCGACGCAACTCGTCGAGGCCGGCGAAACGGCGTTCGGGTCTGATATAACCGAGCAGGAATATCGCCACCGGTTCACCGTAAATATCGCCGTCGAAACCGAACAGGTTGGCCTCCGCGAAACGGCCTGCACCGTCGCCTACCGTAGGCCTCGTCCCTATATTGACCATGGCCCGGTAAAGTGCCCCGCCCACGCGTACCTCCGCCGCATAGACTCCGTCCTGCACGGGCATCTCCGCCGCGACGGGAATATTGGCGGTAGGAAAACCGAGCTTGCGCCCGATGCTGTTGCCGCGCACCACCTTGCCTCTTATCTTGTGTACCATACCAAAAATCTTTTACGCAACAAAGTTATGAAAATATGACACCGCATCCACGCCCCCCGAAACGGCTTTTCGTTCTTGCCCGGCAACGCCGGCTTCGCTATCTTTGCAAGATGCGTTCCGTCCCGCACACGGACAGAACCTAATGAATCGCCGCCATATGAAATACACACTCTCTTTCTTGCTGTTTCTGCTTGCCGCCGCGACAGTCACCGTACCGGCCGCGGGACAGCATGCCGATGCACGAATCGGCGCACTGCTGAACTCCGGCGACTATTTCACCCTGCGTGAAGTGCTGCCCCGACAGGCAGACAGCATCGTGTCGCCCGTCGTGCGCGGGATGGCCGAAACACTGGTCGGCACCTTCTTCAACCGGCCGGCCGATGCCCTCGCAGCCGTATCGGAACTGTTGGAGACATACGGCGACGAACTCGGGCCTGACAATGCGACGAGCATGGTCTTCATGGCCCTGCTCGACCTCTTCATGCTCGACCGGTACACTGCTGCGGCGGAACTCACGGACGACTTCATTGCCGATACAGACGGCAGTCTGCCTGACGAACTGCTTTTTAGCCTCGAATTTTTCCGGCGCACGGGGCACGCCCTGGCCGGACGTCCGGCCCCAGAGCTCGTCATGCCCGAAGGCGGCACCTGCGTATCCTACCGGCTCGACAGCGTAGGCCGCGGCCGCATCATGACCGTACCGGTACACATCGGGGGCAACGTCCGCGATTTCGTCTTCGATACGGGCGCAGCACAGTTCAACTTCGTCTCCGAAAGGTTCGCCCGCGAGAACGGAATACGGATGATTGCCGACTCGATTCCCGTCGCGGGTATCGGCCGGGGGTGGGTCGGACTCGGCGTGGCCGACAGCCTCGCCGTGGGCGGTATCGTGATGCGAAACCCCGTTTTTCTGATATCTCCGCCCGACCAGGCGACGGACACCATCGAGGTCATCAGCGCGGTGCTCGGCAACGCCTTCATGCGCAAGGCGGAGCGCTTCACCATCGACAACCGCACACGGCACATCGTCTTTCCTGCCGAACGGAGCTGCACGCGGACGGAACGGAAAGGATGGCGAACATGATGCTGAACAGCTTCCAGCCCTACGTCCGTATCCATGCGGACGGTATCCCCCTGCTGTTCCATTTCGATACGGGCAACGTGGCGACGACCCTCTACCCCCCATATTACGAACTCTTTCGGGAACAGGTAGACTCTTGCGGCGTCGAAGATACGGTGCGCATCGGGGGATTCGCCGGTGTCGCGAGAATGTATGCTACCGGCTTCCTCCGTGGAATTCACGCTGGAGGGCGTTCCTTTCACACTCCGCGACATCGACGTACTGCCATCCGGAAGCGCCGGTGCCACGGCCGGTTCGGAGGCCGGTTCGCTGGGCACGGATTTCGCGACCGCTTTCGACACACTGACGGTGGACTACACGAGCTGTACCGTCCGGGGAGAAAACGTCCCGTAACGGCAACCGCCGCAACCGGGGACGGACGCTCCGCACGGGACAGCGACACCTTTCTCCGCCGGTATCGTTACGCGGGTTGCACGTTTTTTCGTAAATTGCGGCGTTTTCATCCACTACCAACCAATTTCCACCTATGCAGGAGATAAACCACAAAAAGGGCAAGATATACTACTCCATGGGCGAAGTGGCGGAGATGTTCGACGTAAATCCTTCGCTGCTGCGCTACTGGGAACAGGAGTTCGACATTCTCAAACCGCACCGGAACAAAAAGGGGAACCGCCTCTTCACGCCGAAGGATGTGGACAACATCCGCATCATCTACCATCTGCTCAAGGAGCGCAAGATGAAAATCGAGGTAGCCCGCAAGTACATCCGGGACTACCGCAAGGAGGTGGACCGCGATGCGGAGATTACCGAACACCTGATGAACATCCGCGCCATTCTGCTCGAAATCAAACAGGACCTTCCTACGGCGGGCAGTGGTGGACGACGACTGCGACGAAGAGCCGTGGCTGTCCCTCAGCAATCCGGACGGGAAACCGTCGGAAAGGGGGACGAAGCGGGGAAGGAACGGACAGCCGGGACGAAAACGAGGAACGGCCGCCAGGCGGACCGACCGGTGCTCCCGAATCTGCCGCGCAGCGACCGGGGAGACCCGGGAGAGAGCGGAGAGAGCGGAGAGACCGGCCCCTGCCACGGCGGATACCAGGCCGCCCTTCGAGGAACAGGTACTCTTCGAGGTGGCCGTTCCGCTGGAACTGATGCAGGCGGGAAGAACGGCGACGACGACGGGTTCGAATCGGCCCGTGCCGCCTTCGCCGGCGAAACTGCCGGCGAGGAGACTCCGCAGGAAGAGGAGCCTAAACCGAGGGTACAGGCCATTGAACAGACCCTGTTCTGACACCGGGACTGCGGGCAGGACTGCCCGCACCGGGCAAAGGCGTACGACGCTTCCGACCGAATTTTATTCCGACAATCCGAACCGACAATGAAGTAAAAGAGATAACAGCCATTCTGGAAGAGGCCGCCCCGCTCTTCCTTCAGGAGAGTTACGACAATTCGGGGCTCCTCGTGGGCGACCCCGAAGCGGAAATCGACAGCGCCCTGATTTGCGTGGATGCGACCGAAAGTGTCGTTGCCGAAGCCGCCGAAGTGGGAGCGGGCCTCGTCCTCTCCCACCACCCGGTCATTTTCCATCCGCTGAAACGCCTCACCGGGGGCAGCTACATCGAACGCACGGTGGCCGAAGCCGTACGCCGCGGCATCGCGCTCTACGCCTGCCACACCAACCTCGACAGCGCCCCGGAGGGCATGAGCCGGATGTTGGGCAATCTTCTGGGGCTGCGGAACGTTATACTTCTCGAACCCACCGCCACGGAGATGTCCGGTTCGGGATTCGGAATCGTCGGCGAACCGGAACACGTGCTGCCGACGGAGGAGTTCCTGCGGACTGTACGCGACAGGCTCTCTCTCAAGTGCATAAGGTACAGCGGCATCACGCGGCCGACGGTTCGGCGCGCAGCCCTCTGCACCGGAGCCGGAGCCTCCATGATGTCCGCCGCCAAACGGGCGGGAGCGACGTCTACCTCTCGGCGGATTTCAAATACAACGACTTCCTCGATGCCGACCGCGAACTCGTGATTGCAGACATCGGACATTTTGAGAGCGAATATTGCGCCATCGACCTTATCTATGAAATTATTAGAAAAAAATGCCTACTTTTGCACTTCATAAGAGCATGCGGTCGTCAATCCGGTGAACTATTTGACATAAAGCATATAACGACAAAACATATGGCAACAAGCAGAAGGACGGCAGACACTGTCGATTATTCGATGCAGGAGAAGATAATGGCGCTCTACGACTCCAGAAAATCGACTCCAAAATAGACGAGATAAACAAGATAAAGGGGGTGCTCCCGACCGAGGTACAGGACCTCGAAGACGAAGTGGCAGGACTCCAGACGCGCATAGACAATATCAAGAGCGGAATCGACGAACTCAACCTGCAGGTCAAACAGTCCAAGGAGGACACCGAACAGGCGAAGATACAGATAGCCAAATACAACGAACAGCAGAAGAACGTCCGCAACAACCGCGAATTCGATGCCATCAGCAAGGAAATAGAGTATCAGGAACTCCAGATACAGCTCAACGACAAGCACATCAAGGAGTACACCGCGGAGATAAAGGTCAAGAAGAAACAGACCGAAGATGCCGCCGCCGTCCTCGAAGAGCGGAAAATAGACCTCGAAGCGAAACGTTCCGAACTCGAAAGCATCGACATGGAGACGGCCGATGAAATGGCACGCCTGCGCGAAGAAGAGACACGGGCGAGGGCCAAGATAGACGAACGGCTGCTTTCGGCCTATTCCCGCATCCGCTCCAACGTCCGCAACGGACTGGCCGTCGTTACCGTAAAGCGGGATGCCTGCGGAGGCTGTTTCAACCGGATACCGCCGCAGCGGCAGTTCGAAATCAGGCAGAACAAGAAAATCATCGTATGCGAATACTGCGGCCGTATCCTCGTTTCCGACGAGCTCGACCACGAAGAGGAGGCGTAGACCGTCCGCGCGACAGCAGAAAGACGAGAACCGGAGCACCCCAATGTAGGGTGCTCCGGTTCTCGTTTCGGCCGCTCCCGCTCCCGGCCTCCTGCTCTTCCGGGCAGCGTACATCCGCCATCCCACGGCAACCGGAAACCGGAAAACCCTGCCGGACAAAATCCCGCACCCGGAGACGAAACGGCCCGAAGCGTCACAAATCCGCAGCTCCGACCGACAAACTCGCATTAATTTATTACTTTTGTAAAGCAATCACCGCCACATGGGCAAACAGAAAAACGACAACAAGATACGCACCGGCCTCGGCTACCTGCTGAGAAATTTCACCAAGAAACACCGGGTGAGCGTCCGCGACCGGGAGCTCGAACGGGAGGTATGGTACATGTATATCAGTCCCATGCGGATGGTATTGGCCGTACTCGGCGTGCTGCTGGTCATGTTCGCCGTCGTGGTGACGGCCGTAGTGTACACACCGATACTCGATACATTGCCCGGCTATCCGGGTAAAAAGGCCCGGGAGATACTCCTCGCCAACATCGAGCGGATAGACTCGCTCGAATACAGCCTGCGCATCATGCAGGCATACAGCGATAACGTGGCGCTCATCATGGAAGGGAAGACGCCGTTGGCCGACCGACCGACCGACCGGAACGATACGCCGGCATCGGAAAAGGCGCTCGTTCCGCCCTCCGCGGCGGATTCGCTCCTGCGGGCACAACTGGAAGGCGACGGACGGTTCGCCTGGTAAATGCCACAGTCACCCCCTCCGGAGCAGTCGTCCGGCGCATGGAGTTCATCGCCCCCGTGAAAGGGGAGGTCATCTCGCGGTTTGACCCGGGACGCAACATGTTCGGTACGGGCATCGTACCCGACGGAGCACAACAGGTCGTTGCGGCGCAGGCCGGCACGGTGGTAATGAGCCAGTGGACACCCGAAGACGGCAACACGATACAGATACAGCACGGCGACAACTACCTGTCGTTCTACAAGCATAACTCCCAACTGCTCAAGCGGGTCGGCGACCGTGTCGAGACGGGAGAGGTCATCGGCTACGTGGAACCGGGCGTCGTGGACAACGCCACCCGCCCCTCCGGCGAGTTCATCTTCGAGCTGTGGGCCGACGGCCACCCGGCAGACCCGGAGAAATATGTGATATTCCAATAGCACGACCATGAAGCAAAGGATAGCATTGCTGGGCTCGACGGGTTCGATAGGCGAACAGACGCTCGACGTCGTACGTGCCCGCAGCGACCGGTTCGAAATTGCGGTTCTCACCGCATGCAGCAATTGGCAAAAGCTCGCCCGGCAGGCAGAGGAGTTCGCTCCCGATGCGGTAGTCATCGCCGACGAACGGTGGTACGGCGACCTGCGGGAAGCCCTCGCCCATCTGCCCGTCAAGGTCTATGCCGGTACGGAGGCCATCGAACAGGTCGTCCGGGGCGACAGCGCCGACGTCGTGGTGAATGCCCTGGTAGGATATGCCGGTATGATGCCGTCGCTCGCTGCGGTAGAGACGGGCAAAAAACTCGCCCTCGCCAACAAGGAGAGCCTCGTGATAGCCGGCAAGCAAATCATCGAAGCCGCCGACAGGAACGGCGCGGCCATCCTGCCGGTAGATTCGGAACATTCGGCTATCTTCCAGTCGCTGGTCGGCGAAGTATCCCCCGCCCGCCGGCTCATCCTGACCGCTTCGGGAGGCCCTTTCCTGCACACCCCGAAAGAGCGGCTCTGCGAGGTGACGGTCGAACAGGCACTTCGTCACCCCAATTGGAGCATGGGCGCGAAGATAACGGTCGATTCGTCCACCATGGTCAACAAGGCTTCGAGGTCATCGAGGCGCACTGGCTGTTCGGACTCCCGGCCGAGAAGATAGACGTACTCGTACATCCGCAGTCGGTCGTACACTCCATGGTAGAGTTCGCGGACGGTGCCATCAAGGCCCAGCTCGGCACACCCGACATGCGTCTGCCGATACAGTACGCACTCACTTTTCCCGAAAGGCCCGATTACGGCGGACAGCGTTTCGATTTCGCCCGAACCCCTTCGCTGACCTTCGAGGAGGTGGACGGCGACAAGTTCCCGGCGCTCGGCATCGCATACGAATGCCTGGAACGCGGAGGAACGGCTCCCTGCACCATGAACGCAGCGAACGAAGTGGCAGTAGCGGCCTTTCTTCAAGGACGCATCGGTTACAGCGACATCGTGCGGCTCATCGAACGGGCACTGGAACGGGCCGATTTTCTCCCCTCGCCCACCGTGGAGGATTACACGGCATGCGACCGCGAAGTGCGCGGCATGGTATCGGCCATGCTGTGACCCCATCGGCGGCCACACATCCGGACAATGAAGGCAACGGCCGAACGACCGCGAAAAAAAGGCGGAAGGTTTGCGGAGGAAGGAACATACTTTTACAGGGTTTACACCGTTTGACTTACCGTAACGGCAGAGACGGGCCGACAGCCAAAGGACCCGCACCGACAGAGGACGACGCTTATGGATATACTTATCAAGGTACTGCAATTCATACTCAGCTTTTCGCTGCTGGTAATCATACACGAACTCGGACACTTCCTCTTCGCACGCATCTTCGGGGTGCGCGTCGAACAGTTCCAACTCTTCTTTGGCCGTCCCATCGCATCGTTCACCCGCCGGGGTACCCGTTACGGAATCGGCTGGATACCTTTCGGCGGATACGTCAAGCTCGCGATGATAGACGAGAGCATGGATACCGAACAGATGAAGAGCGAACCCAAGCCGGACGAATTCCGGAGCAAACCCGCCTGGCAACGCCTGCTCATCATGGTCGGCGGCGTGCTGATGAACATTCTCCTAGCCCTGGTCATCTACATCGGCATCAGTTGGAAATGGGGCGAAAGTTACCTCTCCACGCGCGACATGACCTACGGTTACGTATTCAGCCCCAGGGGGAGGAGATGGGTTTCCGTGACGGCGACCACATCCTGTCGGTGAACGGCGAAACGTACGACGACTTCCGCCAACTGCGCATCGCACTGCTGCTCGAACAGAACTATACGGTCGAGGTGCTCCGCGACGGCGATACGGTAACGTTCCGGACACCGGTGGTTTCGGTGAACGACCTCGCACAGGATGCCGGTTTCATCTCGCCGCGCTATCCCTTCCTCATCGGACAGGTGGTCGAAGGAAGCGGTGCGGCCGAGGCCGGACTGCGGCAGGGCGACCGCCTCGTCGAACTCAACGGAGAACCGCTCGCCTATTTCGACCAATACACCGAACGGCTCCCGCAGCTCAGCGGCACCGTGGCCGAAGTCGGCATCGTCCGCGACAGTGCGGGCACATCGGTCGTCAGACATCTCCCGGTACGCGTATCCGACGACGGCAGAATAGGGGCGGCAGTGGACATGCTGGCCGTCACGCCCATCCACACGATGGACTACACCTTCTGGCAGGCGGTACCCGCCGGCACGAAACGCATCGGCGAAGAGATTGGAAGCTACTGGAAGCAACTGAAACTGGTCTTCCGTCCCCAGACGGAGGCTTACAAATCGCTCGGCGGTCCGCTCTCGATAGGCAGCATCTTCCCCGACGAATGGAACTGGCCGGCATTTTGGGAGATAACCGCCCTACTCTCCATCATCTCGCCGTCATGAACATCCTGCCCATCCCGGCACTCGACGGCGGCCATGTGCTCTTCCTGCTGGTGGAGGTCATCACGGGCCGCAAACCGGGCGACAAATTCATGACGTACGCTCAGATAGCCGGCATGCTTCTTCTCTTCACGCTCATCATCTACGCCACGGGGAACGACATCTACCGGCTGTTCATCAAATAGTTTTCCGCCATGACCGAACTGGAAAAGATGCTCGCGGGCGAGATGCACGACATCACCGACCCGAGGTGAGCCGGCTGAACCGGGAGGCCCGGCGCAAGCTCGAGAAACTGAACGCCACCTCCTGGCTCGACACGGTCCGTTACACGGAGGCCCTCACGGAACTCATTCCCGACCGGCCCCCTCGTCGGTACTTATCACCCCCTTCTTCTGCGACTACGGATTCCGCATCCGCCTCGGCGAGAAGGTCTACATCAACGCGAACTGCACCTTCCTCGACGAGGGAGGCATCACCGTCGGCGCCCACACGCTCATCGGCCCCGACTGCAAACTCTACACCCCGATTCATCCGATGGATGCCGCCGAGCGGCGCAAACCCATCGAACGGGGGAGCAGCCATCGAGATAGGCGAAGACTGCTGGCTGGGAGGAGGCGTCGTGGTCTGCCCGGGAGTAAAAATCGGCGACCGCTGCATCATCGGTGCCGGAAGTGTCGTCACGCGGGACATCCCGGACGACTCGCTGGCCGCAGGCAATCCGGCAGCCGTCAAACGGAAACTCCGATAATCGAAACAAACTCCGAAAGCATACCCTCCGATGGCAAAGGTAAAAAAAAGCATATTTCTGTACGGCCTGCGGGTACGAAGCGCCCAAATGGCTCGGCAAATGCCCTGCATGCGGCGAATGGAATACGTTTGCCGAGGAAGTGGTCAGCCGCGGCGACGAAAAACCGGCTCCCGGCTTCGCACGCGCAGACACGCCCCGTTCCGTAGGGGAAATCGAGGAGGTACACCACCGGCGGCTCGACACAGGCAGCACCGAAGTGAACCGCGTGCTGGGCGGAGGCATGGTCAGGGGGTCGCTCGTACTGCTCGGCGGGGAGCCGGGCATCGGCAAATCGACCATGGCCCTGCAGCTTGCCCTCGGCAGCCGGGGGCTGCGAACACTCTACGTGTCGGGCGAAGAGTCGCCGCAGCAAATCAAGATGCGGGCAGGCAGGCTTCCCGGAGGCGACGGGGAATGCCTCGTCTACGCGGAAACCCTCCTCGAAGAGATAATCCGACAGGCCGAGGCCGTCCGCCCCGACCTGATGGTCATCGATTCCATCCAGACGATTTACAGTCAGGTACTGGAGTCTTCGCCCGGCAGCGTATCGCAGATACGGGAGTGCGCTGCCATGCTGCTTAAATACGCCAAAACGACGGGGACTTCCATCCTGCTCATCGGCCATATCACCAAAGACGGCACAATAGCGGGGCCCAAGGTGCTGGAACACATCGTGGACGTCGTACTCCAGTTCGAAGGCGACGGCAACAACGTCTACCGGATACTGCGCGGCATCAAGAACCGTTTCGGCGCCACCTACGAAATAGGCGTGTTCGAAATGCGCAACGAAGGCTCGCAGAGGTCGCCAACCCGTCCGAAATCCTGCTCACCCACTACGACGAACCGTTGAGCGGCATCGCGGTAGGAGCAGCGGCAGACGGCATCCGCCCCTACCTCATCGAGGTGCAATCGCTCGTGGGCAACGCCGCATACGGAACGCCGCAACGCTCCTCCACAGGATTCGACATCAAGCGCCTCAACATGCTGTTGGCCCGTGCTGGAGAAGCGCGTAGCATGAAATGTACCAGAAAGACGTCTTCCTGAACTTCGCCGGAGGTTTCAAGGTAGCCGACACGGGGCTCGACCTGGCCGTGGTATCGGCAGTCATCTCCTCCTATTTCGACCGACCGCTGGCTACGGGCGTATGCTGCGCGGGCGAAATAGGACTTTCGGGTGAGGTACGTCCCGCACCGCGCACCTATCAACGGATACTCGAAGCCACCCGGCTCGGTTTCGGCCGTATCGTTGTATCGGGCTATTACCGCGACAAATCCGAGGTGCCCGGCGACATACGCATCGTCCGCGTCAGCCGTATCGACCAACTACCCAAGGCCATCTTCACCGAAGAGGTGTAACGCTGCCATATACGGCCCGAGACAGTTACCGGTACTTCCGGAAGCGGCAGCCGAACGCCCGCCTTTTCCGCTCATCCTATCCGAAATCATTGCCATCGGACGCATTTATCCGATACGCAACCGAGATACACATTCCGCATGCCCTGCACCCGCGACGGGTACGGAACCTGCGACAATCCTCCCCGAACGGCCAGGGCCGCAACGAATACCAAGGGACTTCAGCCTTGCCATACACGACACAAACGGAGGCCGAGACAGAAGAATCGAATACACCCGTCGTTTCGCCAATCTCCGTTACCTGCCCGACACGATGGAATCGGCCTCAAATCCAATCCGGAAGCCTCCATCCGACACCGATTGTCGGAAGAAGCCGAACCGGAAAAATGTACGGAATATAGAGAAAAACATCCGGGAAACAGCAGGTTCCCCGGATGATGATACAAGGCCGGAGGAATTCCTCCGGCCTTTCTGCCATATCCGGTTACCACCATTCCCCGACACGGAAGCCGGACGGACGTCACCACGGCCGCTCGGACGGATGCTGCGTCATTCGCCCAACCGTGATGCATCCAAATTGTCGTCCTCCTCGAAATCGGGTGCCTCGAACTCCGAACGGCCGCCGAGCATGAACCGCAGATAGGTAATGGGCAGGCCCTGTTCACGAAATTTGCGCTCGTATGCCGTCTGGATGGAGAGGTCCGTATCAGCCATCCCCGTCCCGTAGATATCGTCACCGCAGGCCAACAGGGGCAGGGCATTGCGTTCGATGACCGCTTTCGTATATTCGTGGAGGTGGCGCGAGTCGGTCTTCAGGTGTACGACACCGTCGAGCTTCAGAAACTTCGCATAGTAACCAAGGAACTGCGGTGAGGTCAGGCGCTTCTTCACACGCTGCTTCTTGAGCTGCGGGTCGGGAAAGGTTATCCATATCTCATCCACCTCTCCCGACGCGAAGAAAGAGTTGATGAACTCGATACGCGTGCGCAGGAAAGCGGCGTTTGCCATCCCCCTCTCGGTAGCAGTTTTGGCACCGCGCCACATGCGGGCCCCCTTGATGTCGATACCGATATAATTCCGGTCGGGATTGCGCTCGGCCAGCGCTACGGTGTACTCCCCTCTTCCGCAGCCGAGTTCGAGAATTATCGGATTCGGATTACGGAAAACTCATCGTGCCAATGCCCCTTGAGCCGGTACTCCTTGCCGAAGACCTCCTCGAAATCGGGCTGCACCATATTGGCGAATGTCAGGTTCTCCTGGAACCTGCGGTATTTATCTTTTCCCATGCTCGGTTTCTGTTATCTCTATGCCTACGGCACGCAAGCCGCGCACCGGCGTATCGGACGTATGACTGACCGCGAAACGGTAGGTTCCCTCACGCCGCAGGACGCCATGCGACCGGAACGTCCGCTGCCGAACCG
>ENA-OUNI01000992-OUNI01000992.1-human-gut-metagenome-genome-assembly--contig:-NODE-992-length-11984-cov-3.955975_pt1 | contig 11984 bp, 15 predicted proteins | sample MGYA00242499_ERZ504580 | MGnify/ENA primary metagenome ERZ504580 (study PRJEB26092, sample SAMD00036315) | human gut metagenome | host: Homo sapiens | study: EMG produced TPA metagenomics assembly of... | reverse complement strand
TTAATTCCGAACTTGAAGGCAGCTTCAGCGGTATAGCATCCAGTTCACCATTCAAGAAGATACGATACACGTAAACAGCGTGATTCCCGGTGGACCGTCCGAGAAGTGGGCTGATGGCAGGCGACCGCATTGTGATGGTCAACGACAGTCTTTTTGCAGGCAAAGGCCTGACAAACGAAAAGGCCATGCGCAACCTGAAAGGTCCGAAAGGAAGCCAAGTGAAGTTAGGCGTCAAGCGTGCCACGGAAAAGGAGTTGCTCGACTTCACCATCACACGCGGTGACATCCCACAAAACACCATTGATGCAGCCTATATGCTCGACGATGACTACGGATATATACAAATCAGCAAATTCGGACGTACCACACACGTGGAGCTGCTGAATGCGATTGCCCAACTGAGCCACGAGAAGTGCAAAGGCTGATTATCGACCTGCGCGACAATACCGGAGGTACATGGAAGCCGCCACACGCATGGTGAACGAATTCCTGCCGGAAGGGAAGTTGATTGTATATACCCACGGCCGCAAATATCCCCGCATGGAGGAATATGCCAACGGTACCGGCAGTTGCCAGAAGCTGCCGCTAGTGGTATTGGTAAACGAGAGTTCCGCTTCGGCCAGCGAAATCTTTGCGGGCGCCATTCAGGACAATGACCGCGGAACCATTGTAGGACGCCGTTCCTTCGGCAAGGGACTCGTACAGCAACCCATCGACTTCAGTGACGGTTCCGCCATCCGCCTGACCATTGCCCGTTATTACACCCCATCGGCCGTTGCATCCAGCGCCCCTACGAGAACGGCAAGGACAGCAAATACGAAATGGACTGGATTACCCGTTACGAACACGGCGAGTTCTTCTCCAAAGACAGCATCAAACTGGACGAAAACCTGCGTTACTCTACCGGTTTGGGCAGACCCGTATACGGCGGCGGTGGCATTATGCCGGACGTATTCGTTCCGCAAGACACAACCGGAGTATCTTCTTACCTGATAGAAGTAAGCAACAAGGGACTGATTCTGCAATTCAGCTTCCAGTATACCGACCGCAACCGTGCGAAATTGAGTGAATACGACAATGAAGAAGATTTGTTGAAGTACCTTCGCCACCAAGGTATCGTGGAGCAGTTTGTACGTTTTGCAGACTCCAAGGGAGTAAAGCGGCGCAACCTGCTTATCCACAAGTCCTACAAGCTACTGGAAAGAAGTCTTTACGGCAACATTATCTATAACATACTGGGAAGGGAGCAATACATCCGCTACATCAACCAGAGCGATGCTACCGTCAAGAAGGCATTGGATATTCTGGAACGTGGCGAGGCATTCCCAAAAGCCCCGGAAGCGACACCAATCATAGAGGATACAAAAGATGATGGAAAGGAAAAAAGAACTGCGCAGGCAGGTAGCTTTGTTGAAGACCCGACACAGCTCTTCCACTACGCGTCAGTCTGCTGAAATACTTGCCGCCCTCGAGGCACATCCTGCTTTCAGGGCGGCAACCACCGTACTGCTTTACCACTCTCTCAAAGACGAAGTGGACACACACGAATTTATCCGGAAGTGGAGCCGCGAAAAGCGGATACTGCTTCCGGTAGTTGTAGGTGACGACCTGGAACTGCGGCTGTACACCGGACCCGAAGACTTGAAACCTGGCGCATACGGCATCGAAGAACCAACCGGCGAGCTATTTACCGACTATGCAGACATAGACTTCATAGTGGTTCCCGGCGTGGCATTCGACCGTAACGGCAACCGCCTGGGGCGCGGTAAAGGTTACTACGACCGACTTCTGCCCCGCATCCCATCAGCCTACAAAGCCGGCATCTGCTTCCCGTTTCAACTCGTAGAAGAAGTTCCTGCGGAACCGTTTGATATACGCATGGATGAAATCATTACGCAATGAAAACTAATTATCATACACACACCACACGCTGCATGCATGCCACCGGAGATGACGAAGACTATGTGCTCAGTGCCATCAAAGGCGGTTACCGGATACTCGGGTTTTCAGACCATACTCCCTGGAAATACCGTACTGACTACGTAGCCGACATGCGGATGCTCCCCGAGGAGCTCCCCGGCTACGTGGAGAGTCTCAAGACGCTCCGTGAGAAATACCACGACCGGATAGACATCAGAATAGGACTTGAATGTGAATACTTCCCCCAATATATCCATTGGCTGAAAGAGCAAACCAAGAAGTACCAACTGGACTATATCATCTTCGGAAACCATCACTACCACACCGATGAAAAGTTCCCCTACTTCGGCCATCATACAGACAGCCGCGACATGCTCGAACTTTACGAAGAGAGCGCCATCGAAGGTATGGAAAGCGGATTATTCTCCTGCCTTGCCCATCCGGACTTGTTCATGCGCTCCTATCCGAAGTTCGACCACCATTGCACTACCATCAGCCGGCACATCTGCCGTACTGCTGCACGCCTGAATGTCCCGTTGGAATACAATATAGGCTATGTAGCTACAATGAAGCGCACGGCTTATCCACCTACCCGTGCCCGGAGTTCTGGCGAATCGCTGCCAATGAAGGCTGTACAGCTATCATCGGACTGGATGCGCATGACAACAAGGATTTGGAAACTCCGATGTATTATGACCGGGCAGTCCGGGAATTAAAGGAACTGAAGATTGAAAGAATAGATGAGCTGAGGATGCTCATCTGAATATGATATTCGTTATGACCTGGGCCCCCACATGACGATTCAAGTTGCGCACCAGCAACTCGCGCCCCATCATCAGTTCCTGGCGCAAAGCAGCAGAAGTGAGGTGCACATAAAGCACCTGGTTCTTTATATAAAGTTCACGGGTGTAGGAGGCAATGGTAGGCCCCAGCACTTCGGGCCACGCACTGATAAGCCGCCGTTCATTCAGCGGAGACTCCAGACTTTCCTGCCTGAGGTAATGACGGATAAGTTCACCTATCTGTTCGGCATTATTGCGCTTCATGCCTCTTCCTCCTTCATTTCGGCAACCGTTCCCTGCTCCACACGGAACATCTTATAATCACTGCCCACTTTATGCAGAATACGGTCCAGGTGTTCGCGGTTGGTATCGGTTATAAAAATCTGTCCAAAACTGTCGCCTGCCACCAACTTGATGATTTGCTCCACACGCGAGGCATCCAGCTTGTCAAAGATATCGTCCAACAACAACAAGGGAACAGTGGTCCCGGTACGTTTCAGGAAATCAAACTGTGCCAGCTTCAACGCTACCAGATAAGTCTTGTTCTGTCCCTGCGACCCTTCACGCTTGATGGGGAAATCTCCCAAAAGCATATTCAGCTCGTCCTTGTGCACACCGCGCAACGAATAGCCCATAATCTGGTCGCGAGCACGGCTTTCCTTCAGCACTTCCAGCAAAGAGGCATCGCGGGCATGAGAGTCATAGCTTAATCCCACCTTCTCCCTATCTTGCGAAATGAATGAATAGAAAGACTGGAAAATAGGAATAAACTCACGGATAAAGGCCTCACTTTGCGGAACACCACTTCACCGGCTTGTGCCATCATCTCCTCCCAGACCAGAAAGAGCTCTTCCTCCACCGGCTGTTCACTCTTCAGTAAGGTATTCCGCTGCACCAAAGCTTTATTGTATCGTATCAAAGCATCCAGATACTCTTTGTCGTACTGCGAGATAACCACATCCATAAAACGTCGGCGTTCATCACTGCCTCCTGCTATCAACTCCGAATCGGCAGGCGAGACCATGACCAAAGGCAGGAAGCCGATATGGTCCGACAAACGCGTATACTCCTTCTTGTTTCGCTTGAACTGTTTCTTCTGGCGCCTCTTCATACCACAGTAGATTTCCTCAGGAGTCCCATCGGCAGCCTCATAAAACCCTTGAATAACAAAGAAGTCGGCATCATGGCGGATATTCTGGGAATCAATGGGATTACCGGCACTTTTACAGAAAGACAAAAAATACACCGCATCCAGCAGGTTCGTTTTCCCCATGCCGTTCTGTCCGAAAAAGCAGTTTAACTTGGGCGAGAATGAAAGCTCCACCTGCTCCAAGTTCTTATAATTGAGTATAGATATACGTTTCAGTATCATTATAGTAACGATGAGTTCGGTTACAAAGATAATGCAAAACCGAAAGCAGTACAAAATAAGCCTGCTTATTTTTAATACAGAGGTGAAGCCCGGCTTATTGAAAAGTAGAAATAATTTCGGTGTTTTCTGATACAAAACAAAAAAAGATGCCGCTAAATTTCGTTGATAGCTATAAAAAACTTACTTTTGCGGGTCGAAATAGATAAATAAGAATAATAACAAAAAGATTATATAAAAATGGCAGAACAAAAAAAGACGAATGAAGCCTTAAACGTGGAGGATGCACTGACACAATCGGAGGCCTTTTTCATTAAGAACAAAAAAGCAATCATCGGCGCTGTAGTAGCAGTAATCATCATCATTGCCGGTGTAGTGATGTACAAGAACCTTTATGCAGACCCCCGTGAAGAAAAAGCACAAGCTGCCTTATTCAAAGGGCAAGAATACTTCGAAGCAGACGCTTATGCACAAGCACTGAACGGTGATAGCATCGGTTTTGCCGGATTTGTAAAAGTGGCAGACGAATACAGCGGCACAAAAGCAGCCAATCTTGCAAAAGCCTATATGGGTCTCTGCTATGCACACCTCGGTAAATATGACGAAGCAGTGAAAGCATTGGACAGCTTTGACGGAGACGACCAAATGGTAGCTCCTGCCATGAAAGGTGCTATGGGTAACTGCTATGCGCAGCTCGGCCAACTGGACAAAGCCGCTTCCATGCTGCTGAAAGCCGCCAACGAAGCCGACAACAACTCCCTCAGCCCCATCTACCTGCTGCAAGCTGGAGAAATCCTGGTAAAGCAAGGTAAGTATGACGATGCAATCCAGGCGTATACCACTATCAAGGATAAATACTTCCGTTCATACCAGGCAATGGATATCGATAAGTATATCGAACAAGCCAAACTATTGAAGAAGTAATATACCTTATTATAAAAATATCTCAGGCACGGATTACACGGAAAACACGGAAAGACACAATAGCCGTGAATCCGTGTAGTCCGTGCCTCTTTTATCTCTCCTCTCCCTTTAATTTTCAATTATTAATTCTTAATTCCTTATTTATGGCAACAGCTTATCACAATCTTTCAGACTACGATTTCAGTTCTGTACCCAGCGCGGAAAAAATGAAATTCGGCATCGTTGTATCTGAGTGGAATTATAATATTACCGGCGCTCTCCTAAAAGGTGCCATAGACACCTTAAAAAAACATGGAGCCAAAGATGAAAATATTCTGGTAAAAACAGTACCCGGCAGTTTTGAACTGACTTTCGGCGCCAACCAACTTATCGAATACAGCGAAGTCGATGCAGTTATTGCAATTGGTTGTGTAGTCAGAGGAGATACTCCACATTTTGACTATGTTTGCATGGGTGCTACCCAAGGAATTACCCAATTAAACGCAAGTGGCGATGTACCAGTAATTTACGGATTAATTACTACCAATACTATGGAGCAAGCAGAAGACCGCGCCGGTGGCAAGCTGGGTAATAAAGGAGACGAATGTGCAATTACTGCAATAAAAATGATAGATTTTGCTTGGAGTTTACAAAAATAGTCGTATCTTTGCACCGCAATTGAGAAACAAACCTACTCAATGAGAGAATTGAGATAGAATCTTAAGTGCAAAAGGGCAAATACCAGAGTGGCCAAATGGGGCAGACTGTAAATCTGCTGGCTTACGCCTTCGGTGGTTCGAATCCATCTTTGCCCACAAAAAATTGCGGAAGTAGCTCAGTTGATAGAGCATTAGCCTTCCAAGCTGAGGGTCGCGGGTTTGAGCCCCGTCTTCCGCTCTTCTGAAAATCAGATAGTTATCGCAAGATTTCTATCTGATTTTTGTTTTTAGAGAATGCTGAATTTAGTGTGGTTTAACCGAGTGAGTTAAACCAGGAAGTCAACCGAATGACGCAAAGCACAAATTCATGGTTATTTAAATAAGATATTTCTGAGAATATCATCTAACCACGGCTCTTTCATCTTTTCCACAAAAACATCATTCTTTAGTTGAAAAGCCTTTTTGTAAACACTCTGCATTTTCAAATTATAGCGCACCGTATCATAGCGGACTACTGACTGGTAAAATCCGGTATCAACAGCGACAATTTCATTTTCTATTCTCAATGTATCCTCAACTGTATCGGAAACTCTTCCAGTCTCCATCTGTGCGAATGAAATACAGCTGCCTCCGATTAGAGCCAATAATGTTACCAATATTTTATTCATAGGCTACCGTTTTCTACAAAGATACAATATTCAAAGAACAAACATCTCTTTTACAAGAAAAATCCCACTATACCATAAACGCTTATAAGGCAACGCACACATTTGTATATCAAAGTTCAGTTTTAGTTAATAAAATTATGTAAGTTTGTAAACGAATAAAAAGCTCTCCTCCAATGAACAACATCATTCATAAAATCAGGCAGATTTATCCGGTTTCCGAAGAAGCTCTTCAGGCATTGCTGATGAATATGCAGGTAAGACACTATCCTAAAGGAACTTATATAGTACAAGCAGGAGTGACAGACCGTTTGGTTTATTTCATTGAGGAAGGGGTCACCCGTTCCGTATTTCATCACGACGGACAAGATACCACCACTTGGTTCAGCCAGGAAGGTGATGTAACCTTCGGAATGGATTCACTGTACTATCAGCAGCCGTCAGTAGAAAGCATTGAAACTCTTTCGGACTGCAAAATCTACGTCATCCACATAGACAAGTTAAATGCTCTCTACGAAACATATATTGATATAGCCAACTGGGGCAGAATACTGCATCAGAACGTAAACAAGGAGCTCAGTCATATGTTTGTGGAAAGGCTCCAACTGCCTCCCAAAGAGCGGTATGAACAATTTAACCGCCGTTACCCCGGACTGATAAATCGGGTGAAGCTAAAATATGTGGCAGCCTTCCTGGGTATTTCCATCTATACTCTCAGCCGGGTACGCGCAAAAAAATAGAAGATTGCCGTTCTTTTTTGCTTTTAAGCAAAAGAACTTCGCTTCGCATGGCGTATCTTTGACATCCGAAAACATTAACCAAACAACAGAAAAAAACAGATGTCGCACATTTCATCTTCTGCCTTTTCAGACACCAAAGCACATTATGACCTTCTCGACGGCCTCCGTGGCGTAGCAGCTTGATGGTTATATGGTATCATATATTCGAAGGCTATGCTTTTGCCGGTGGTGGCATTATCGAAACCTTCAACCACGGCTATTTAGCTGTAGATTTCTTCTTTATACTATCGGGATTCGTTATCGGGTATGCTTATGACGACCGTTGGGGCAGGAGTCTCACAATGAAAAACTTCTTTAAACGGCGCCTGATACGTCTCCATCCGATGGTCATTATGGGAGCCGTCCTGGGTGCCATTACCTTCTGTCTTCAAGGATGCGTACAATGGGACGGAACACATATTGCCTTCTCCATGATTATGCTGTCCCTTCTTTGCACTATATTTTTTATTCCCGCAATGCCAGGTGCAGGTTATGAAGTCCGTGGTAATGGCGAAATGTTTCCTTTGAATGGTCCATGCTGGTCCTTGTTCTTTGAATATATAGGCAACATCCTTTATGCCTTGTTTATCCGCCGCTTATCAAACAAAGCCCTCGCCGTACTGACAATATTGCTGGGAGTGGCATTGGCATCATTCGCCATTTTCGATGTCTCCGGATACGGAAATATGGGAGTAGGCTGGACACTGGACGGAATAAACTTTGGCGGCGGATTGCTGAGGATGCTTTTTCCTTTCTCCATGGGCATGCTTTTGTCGCGCAACTTCAAGCCTATCAAGGTGAAAGGTGCTTTCTGGATATGTACCATTGCATTGGTTGCCTTGTTTTCAGTGCCCTACTTGGAAGGTGCAACACCGGTCTGTACAAATGGCATTTATGAAGCGTTCTGTGTAATCATCGCTTTTCCGGTTCTCGTCTGGTTAGGAGCTTCCGGTACCACAACGGATAAAAAATCGACCCAGATATGCAAGTTCCTGGGAGATATATCCTATCCAGTCTATGTGATACATTATCCATTTATGTACTTGTTCTATGCATGGCTCATCAAGAACCAGCTCTTCACGTTGGAGCAGACTTGGCAGGTTGCCTTGTGTGTTTACGCATGGAACATATTATTGGCTTATCTATGCTTGAAATTCTATGATGAACCGGTACGGAAATATCTGGCCAGACGCTTCTTGAGCAAAAAACAATAAACAGTCCCGTCACGGAGATTATGCTGATTCGCACAGATACAAATTCCCGATATAAATTCAATCTGCGCAAATCAGTATGATCTTTGTGGCGAACTGTTATTCCAGATAAAGCGGTTCCACTACTTCCATCACATTCTCATGGAACCACTCATCCAATTTTGCCTCTACCTTATCCTTTATCTGTGGAGTGATGTATTTCTTCATTTTCTTATAAGCATAGATTGCAGCAAATCCCTTCCCTACCATAAAGACTTGTCCCAAGAGGTCTTCTATACCGGCAGGAAACACAATGGCCACCAAAGCAATCATGATATTTGTCCTTTCACTCTCTGGAGTAGAATCAGCAGTCAGGACATAATAAGCTGTCAGTACGGGACGACCAGCTGCCCGACTACCTTTCTTTATATACTCCTCTACTTTAAGACGAATCTCGTCCATAGAAAAATTCATTTTCATATTCATAATCTCCTCTTTTTATTTATTAGACGCAGAAAGATGAAGTTTGGTTGCAAAAATCTGCAAATAACATAAAAATAGTTCTGTGGAACAATCACAGCCCCACAGAACTCTCATAAAACCATCTAATCTATACATGTAAATCTTACAATACTACAAATTTCACAATTTGTATATAATCAAGAACCTTATCCAAACTATAATTGAATTTCCTTACCGGAAACGATACATTTCTGTACATCTATTACCCCATATTTCACATCTATAAACGGCTTTCCTTCCTTAAGTCCAACATTACCAAAACCCGTTTCCGTAGACAAGAATGAAGTGAAATCATCTCCAATCCGCGAATCTATATACAAAATTTTGTCTACTGCATCATAGCGTATTCCCGTAAGGCCTTCTAGCATAGCATAACTGGCCATTGCACGAGCATACCATGCTCCACACTCATATTCATTAAACGGATTACGAACACGACCATTATAACGATCACGGCAAGTTCTCACTATTTCAAGCCCTTTTTCCACTTCTCCTTCAAACATAAGATGAGCAGCCACTTGATATTCAATTCCAGTCCACACTTCGTTACTGTATACAAAAGGCAATTTTAGCTTACCACCTTTCGGCCAGGTACAAAGTAATAATCCCCCATCCTCTCCCAATGCAAAGGTGGAACGTTGAGGGTTGACATGGTTACTTAAGCTCTTTTTAAAGTTATACTTATGGACAGAAATCAAATGACTTTTTACTTTCAGACGATCGACCACCTCCGGCATTCCACATACCAATGTCATCCAAGAGCCCAATATTCCGTCAGACAAACAACCTTTACCATACTGATATTTCGGACCTTCTTCTTGTAGGATTTTTAAAGCTTCTGGCGTATAATGGGTCACAAACGATTGGGCATCAACTGGGTCTGGAGCGTCCAATCCAGTCCATTGAATGTTCTGAATAAAATACTCTCCATCAAAAAGTTTGCTCTCCAAATATGCTTTACTTTTATTCATCAATTCTTCATAACGGGAAATATCATCGCCTACCGTTTTACCCATCAAGCAAATAGCTTGTAATGCTCCTACATAAAAACTGGTAATCATCATTCGCGCCCCAAAACTCTATATCATACGTATTATGGTGAGGTTCTTCAACAGCTCCAACCTCTCTCGGATCCCAAGTACGGATACAATAATCCATACTTTTCTTCACAGCTGGATACATCATCTTCAGCCAATTTATATCACCCATAATTCTCCATTCACGATATACCTTCATTATACCTCCTAATTGCCCATCTGCCGCCGAATGAAAATCATGGACAGTAGGACTGATAGGCAGATTCGTACGGAACACTTGATGTCCCCTTTTATCCTGGCTCACAAAAAATTCTGTTTCACGTAATGTACGTTCTAATTTTGGGAAAAGATGAGATACAGCTTGCGCATAATTCCAAACATGCGTGCATGAACCATGACAAGAGCCCCAATTATCATGACTTCCCTCCCAATTCCACATACGCCCATCGTATTGGCGAAGTACTGTAGTAGATTTCAATATACTCAAATTAGTAGCAACAGCCTCCTTAACTTCAGGTGGAAGAGTAGAATCATAGAAAGCATCAGTGAACAACTGAGTATTCTTTTTCAATGCATCATAATTATCCAACCAGTAGTTTGCAACATCTTGTATACTGCCAAACCTACTGCTATACCAAGGGCGGTAATTCCCTTCAAAATTATTCTCATAAGTATAACAGTTACTCAATTCATCTGGACAAACTGGTGCATCAGGGATATCAGTATCTGTACGTGGGATTCCACCTATTCGTTCTTGTGAATAAGGGACATGCCAAGCCATGTACAACCTTATATTACGAGTCTCACCAGGTGCTAAAGTAAACGGCACATATAACGAAGCTCCCACTGCTCCTTCCAAGCCTGCTGGATTCTCTTCCATTCTGCCCTCTTCCAAGTTATCCCAACAAATGCTCAATGGGTCGAACCAACCTCCACGAAACCAGTTATGATTAACTACCGTCTGGGGATTGTCAGTATAAATCATAAAATCACCTTGACAGAAAGGTTCATTCTCTGTGCCTGTCTGTCTTAGAATGAATCCATTCTTTGCTGCATCTATATACGCTTTACCTCTACCCGGAGTTTGCATAAAATTCATACTATTATATGAAAAGACGGCTTGTACTTCCTCATTACTGGTATTATGAAACTCATATTCAAACCCAGCAACCGGTAGACTTGAATTATCTTCATCCGTTGGTATAAATGGATTCCAGGCAACCAGTTTCACATCTATAGGGACATTCTGATCTGCCAACTCTACCTCCGCAAAAGGGAAACGTGACTGGAAACTATACTCCTTAAACCGGGGCATTCCCCATGAGCCGCCGTCTCCACGGCTGGAATTAGGAGCACCAAATTTTTTCCATTCTGGAACCGGCCCTTCCAGAATGCGTGTACCATACTCATAACCTTTCACATGAATTGCAGCAAACATCGTTGGTTCATTGAAAACATTCGGTCTATGACGTATAGACATATTACTCAATGCTCCTGTTCCTTCAATACAGAACATGCCCGTGCCTATACCTCCTATAGGGAAAGCTATTTTACGCGTATATTCACCTATATACTTCTCATTATAGCCACGTTCAACCGCACTCTCATGATGCCAGCACCCTTGAAAAATCAGTGCACAAACTACCAGACATATTAATAAATATTTCGTCATAAATACTGTATTTATTATCATTTTTTTATTTTGTATCAGGAGCTACAACTGTATAAACAGCACTACTTCTACCGGAAGAAAGGCGGAGATAACATTTTATATTTACTCCACTGAAAGATAAAGGTAACTGCAATGTATCCGTATAGAGTTTTCCATATAAACGAGGATCGGTACCATCTGTGGTATAATATATATCAGCACCCTCTACTGACGCTTCAAATCCACTATCGCGTTACCGCCTCTAACAATAGCTTTATCCAACCAATCGGTTCGGGAATACGGAAAGTAACCCCTTGTCTATCCAGTTCAGCCAAACATCCCGCTAATCTTTCACGGAAATCTGCATAATTCTTCTTTTCCGCAGGTGACCAACCTATTTCTGAAAGGGCCATAGCCCGAGGATATGCCATATAGTTCACTTTATCAGGATGATGTATAAATTCTCCCCCAAACATTAGCTTGTACCCCCATTATATAACCGCATTG
>ENA-OUNI01000991-OUNI01000991.1-human-gut-metagenome-genome-assembly--contig:-NODE-991-length-11997-cov-3.008088_pt1 | contig 11997 bp, 13 predicted proteins | sample MGYA00242499_ERZ504580 | MGnify/ENA primary metagenome ERZ504580 (study PRJEB26092, sample SAMD00036315) | human gut metagenome | host: Homo sapiens | study: EMG produced TPA metagenomics assembly of... | reverse complement strand
CTGCCGCATAGCAAAGCCAACTGGGGACAGTGCAATTTTTACGCACAGTGCGCAGGTCGTTTCGACGCCTGTAATCAGCAAAATCTACATCCACCAGGGAAACGATCTCGCCGCTTTTATGATCGACCGCGTCCACGCGGGTCGGATTGGGTAGGGGTTTCTTATCGTCCTCCATATCGATTCCCATCAGCCGATCGCGTCCCGGGCCATCTCAATGCCGTGCGCAATGTCATCCCCCTGTGTGTTTGCATCAAAATCAGGAATATAAACCGACACTCCGGATGCTTCTGGTGTAATAACAATGGGGTATGCTTTTTCATGGAAATGCCTCCTTTATATGATACAGTGAGAGCGAGGGGCTATTTCAGCCCCCGCCGCTGATGATTGCTTGCGCTACACTTTCCTTGATTTCGGTTTGTCGAGAAATGGGTTCAATGTTTTTCCGTCAGTATAAATATCATGATTTCCTCCTCTCCGTTTGAAATACCAACCGTTCTTTTCCATAAGTTTGATCAAATCCTTGCGCTTCATGCAATCACCTCTTCCTCTTTACAGCTATATTATACGCATAAAATGCGCACAAGTCAAGTAAAATCAATCGAAATGGTATACAAATAAAGCTATAAAAATTAGTGCAAATTGTCGTAATATTGTCGTATATGCGTTATAAAACGCGTAAATACGTTATAAAACTTGCCTCACACGCGAGAGGTCAACGGTTCGAGTCCGTTCGTGTCCACCATATAAAACACCTATTGCATCCGAATCTTTTGCGGTTTGGAAAAGAATAGGTGTTTTTTATTTAAGGAGTTGGATATCGCTTGCTCAAAGATTTTACGCAGGAAAGTTTGATATTATCGTTCAGGCAGGTCAATCCAACAGTGAAGGCTATGGTGTAGGCCCAACGGGGCATACTTATAATCCGAACGATAAAGTTTATTTTCTTAACAGAGATTTTACTATTTCTATGGCGGCGGAAAGCGTCAGAGGCAATGAAATAGTCGGCAATTTTGCCATACATTTTGCTACAGAATACATTAGAAAGAAGCGCCTGAAAAGGGGAAGAAAACTGCTTATTATCAGGGCAGCTGTGGGCGGCACGGGATTTTCAGATAATCGTTGGGGGCTTAGCGACGATCTGTACTTAAATATGATGGAAATGATCAGAACTGCTCTAGCGCTTAACGAAAGCAACTGTCTCGTGGCCTTCCTTTGGCATCAGGGAGAAACTGACGCTCAAAAGGGCTGCGATTATGATACGCATTATAAGAATTTGTTAACCTTATTTACCACCGTTAGAGAGATTTTTCATTGTCCCGACTTACCGATTATTGCAGGAGACTTTACGCAACACTGGAAAAATCTTAACCTTCCTATTTGCAAGCCCATTATTCAGGCAATTAAGGATGTGTGCATTAAAATTGGCAATTCCTCTTTTGTAACGACTGAAAACATACAGTCCAATTCCCAAATAAAAGCGATAAAAAGTGATACGATCCATTTTTGCCGCGATGGACTTTATATTTTAGGTGTGAGATATTATAAGGCTTATGCTAAAATTACAAAGAGAAACGCTCTCTTGTTTAGACGCTTAAAAAGAAATGAATCGTAAGCAACAGACTGTGCCTCGTATCTATAACAAGAATTTGCAATTCGTTGTGTAATAATATTTTATTTGTTAGGAAAGCGTTATCGTTCGTATGTAGCTTCATCATTTACATCGTGTTTTCCTAATGGGCGCAAGGCAAGGCAATGCATGGATAATATGAATAGATTAGGAGCCGCTGCAAGAATTGAAACGTTATGCATTCGAAGGGAGAAACCGTACCGGTGTCTCCAATTTCAAGGATACAGGTAACTACGGATTGATGATATAAAGCTAAAATAAAAAGCACATCCATTTATTCTTTACAATGAGAATTTGTTTGCAGTTGACTGGGTTTATTGAGCAAACGGCAAAGCGGTCCGGCAGCAAGGTAAGCATCATCCAGTATACTCCTCCTTTCACAGCGCATAAAAACGCGCCCGTAAGACCGGGCGCCGCCGTATATAATTCTTAAAAAAGAGACCCGCTTATGCCTGACCCGCGCAGCCGAGCACCGTGTTGATCTTGTGCTCCACGATGGATTCAATCGCGTTGCGTGCATCAGTAAGATATTGGCGGGGGTCAAAATGGCTCGGATACTCCGCAAAATGCTTACGGATAGAGGCGGTCATTGCAAGGCGAATATCGGAATCCACATTGATTTTGCAAACAGCCATGCTCGCGGCCTTGCGCAGCATTTCCTCCGGGATACCAATTGCATCGGGCATCTCGCCGCCGAACTCATTAATCATCTTCACATATTCCGGCATCACCGAACTCGCACCGTGCAGAACGATTGGGAAGCCGGGCAGCTTTTCCGCCACTTCAGCGAGGATGTCAAAGCGCAGCTGCGGCTTCTGACCGGGCTTGAACTTATATGCACCATGGCTTGTGCCGATGGCGATGGCGAGGGAGTCAACGCCCGTGCGGGATACGAAATCCTCCACCTCTTCCGGCTGGGTGAAATTCGCATCGTCGGCAGAAACATTGACGTCATCTTCAATGCCTGCCAGCTTACCAAGCTCGCCCTCTACCACAACGCCATGCGCATGCGCATACTCGACGACCTTGCGGGTGAGCTCCACATTCTCCTCATACGGCTTGGAGGAGCCATCGATCATAACGGAAGTAAAGCCGCCGTCAATGCAGCTTTTGCAGGTTTCAAAATCAGGGCCGTGATCCAGATGCAAAGCGATCGGAAGGCCGGTTTCGGCCACCGCTGCCTCGACCATCTTCACCAGATAGTCGTGATGCGCATACTTGCGCGCGCCGGAGGAGACCTGCAAAATAACGGGCGCATTGAGCTTTTTGCATGCGCTCGTGATGCCTTGAACGATCTCCATGTTGTTTACATTGAAGGCGCCGATGGCATAGCCGTTGTCATAGGCCTTTTTGAACATTTCAGTGGTAGTTACCAATGGCATAGAAAGCACTCCTTGTATTTCATTTTGCAGCGTCATAAATAAGCCGCCGCACATAGTTTACCGGGTTATTATATCGCAGAAAGGCAGGCTTGTCAAAGGAATGTCAACGTTTTCTGTGTTTTCCTTACGCAGGCAATTCCATCTAGTGTATCGTAAGGAGGAAAGCGAGCCAACCTTTCTAGGTCGCAGCTATTGCAACCTCATCTTGCCTGATCCTTACTATATGAAAAGGGAATTACCATAAGTATCCACCTCTTTTCCAGTAGACCCTTTTATTGAATCAATTCATGCTTCGTTAGGGAAACGACAGAGAATCAAAAATTTATGTTGACAAAAGCGGTAAGGGGCGCTATAATAAACTTCGCAAAAGCGCTCCTTTTGCAGACAAGTTCATATGGGGGTGTAGCTCACTTGGTAGAGCGCTTGCTTCGCATGCAAGAGGTAAGGGGTTCGATTCCCCTCATCTCCACCACAGAAAAACCGCGTAGGTATCGGCTGAAAGCCATATCCATGCGGCTTTCTTTTTATTGCTTTACCAACCCGTGTGCAGTTCGTGTGCAACCGCTGAAAATATAGTTCGCTGGCCTGCCCGATTTGGATGATAGATTGTATAGAAGAACGATTGATTCTGTTGTCCACAAATAGAAAATCCGCCATTCCTTCTGGATAGACTTAACACAATTTTTAATAAAACCTCCTGAAAAATCGTTGATTTATGCAGCGGTACGTGCTAAAATAATTTTCGTATCCGGGTCCTGAGGGCAGAAGAGTGGTGGGTTATATACATGGGCGTAAACGTTTACGATTTCGACAATACCATTTATGACGGTGAGTCGCTGGTCGATTTGGTTCTCTACTATATCCCACGTGATCCACGGATTTGGTGGTATCTCCCTCAATTGATTCGGATTGCCTTACGGGATCGTTTTCACCTTTTTACGGTAGAAGAAGCGGTCAAAGCCTACGCAGGATTTTTGGAAGGGTATTATGTAAAGCTCTCCAGCCTCGAAGAGGATGTAGTGCGCTTTTGGGATCGTCATGAGCAAAAAATCAAACCCTTTTATATGAAACAGCGCAGGTGGATGATATTATCGTATCAGGCAGCACAGATTTTTGCTGGCCGAAATGATGAAACGGATGGGGATCACCCGCTATATCGGCTCTTCTGTTGATCCGCGCACGGGAAAATTTACAAGGCTCTGTTTCCTCGAAAACAAGGTAAAATTATTTCAGGAGCAATACCCCAACGTGCAGATCGAGAACTTCTACACTGATTCCATGAACGACAGGGCGATGATGGATATTTCCAACCATGTGTTTCTTGTGAAAAAAAATCAAGTGACCCAAATCAAATAGGAGGAATGTAAATGGGAAAACTCAACGAATTCCTGAACCGTAAGATTATCCAGAAGGATGTCGGTGAGGAAACTTATCTGACCTGGAAGGAAACGATCTCTTACGCTTTAGGCAGAGGCGCGCAGGGCATGAGCACGAGCATGACGAGCTCAAAGTATATCAACTACTTTTTGACCAACGTGCTCTTTAAGAAGCTCTCCAATCCAATGGGCGTCGCCTCCAATATTCGCTTTTTCTGTGGAATTTTTGATGCGATTAACGACCCTATTATGGGCGTTATCGTTGACAAGACCCGGACGAAAGAGGGGCAAATGCGCCCGTATATCAAATGGGCCCCCTGGTTTGTTTCCCTTGTTATGATTCTGTTTTTCATTGGCAGCGCGGATGCTCCACCCGTGTTCAACATTATTTACACGACAATCCTGTTTGTTGGCCTCGATGTTACATACACTGCGTTCGACATCCCCATGGGGGCACTGGCTTTTTCCATTACGCCAAACGGGATTGAGCGAACAAAGCTGTTTGGTGTGAGCTCCATTGTCCGCTCCGTAGTCGGCGCGCTTCCTCAGGTATTTGTCGCTGCTGCCGCATGGCTCCCTTATTTTAAGAGCCACACGCCGCAGGCCTATCTGACATCCGCTGCCGTTTCGGCAATTGGCATCATTTTTCTCACACGGCTTACCTTCCGCAACACAAGAGAACGCGCAGAGCATCGGGAGGACGTCCCTTCTGTGCGCGAGTGTTTTGGGCTGCTGTTTAAAAACCGTCCGCTTTTGATGCTTTTCTTAGGCAACATCTTTTTTGTCGTGTGCAAAATTGCGGAGCAGGTTTCCTTCTATTTTGTGGCGGACCTGATGTTCGACCGCAGGTATAATGTTGTTGTTGATGTGATTAAATTCCCAGGCTTCCTGCTGGCGGGTCTGATCGTGCCGAAGCTGATTGAAATGGCTGGGCGCAAGGCGGATTCCAAGCGGTTTTATCAGCTTTGCTGCGTAAGCGCAATTGTGATCCATATCCTGTTTGCAGTGGTATGTTACCGCGGCCTGATGCTCAAGGAGCCAGGCTCGCCGGTCTCCCTCCTGACTGGCGCTTGTGTCATTCTATTTACCGGCCTTACCACCATCCCTCTGGAATTTAAAAATTTGATCCAGAAGGAAATGGAAGCGGAAACGGTTGACTATATCGAGTGGAAAACCGGCACCCGTGTGGAAGGCATTATGCTCTCCATCATGAGCTTTACCGGTAAGATTGAAAACACTTTTTCCTCCTCCATTGGCCTCGCAATTCTTGGTCTGACCGGTTATGCGCAACACGTTGAGGGCAGCATGATTCAGAATGCGCAAACGAACTGGGCGCTGTTTTTAATGACAACGATCGTCCCCGCAGTAGGCTATCTGCTTATGCTAATCCCCATGCATTTCTATAATATTACGGGTGACGGCCACCGCCAGATGATGAAGGAAATCCTGGAGCGGCGGGTGCTTCGTAAAGAGCAACGGGCGCAGGAAGACGAGTTTGTTCCTCTGGATTAAAAGCTTTTGCCGGGCGGCCTATAGGGGGCCGCTCGGTTTTTTTACGGCACGCGGCAAACAGCTTAGCAGGAAAGGAGATATTGCAAATGGAAAGGCCGCTCAAGCTCACCTTCCTTGCGGATACGCATTACTACAGCAAAAGCCTGGGAGTCAGCGGGCGGCAGTATGAGCTGCGCTCCGGCTCCGATCAAAAATGCCTGGCGGAAACAGAAGAAATCATCACAGCCGCCTTTGAGGAGATTGGCAATTCCGACACGGACGCCGTAATGATCGCGGGCGATCTGACAAATGACGGTGAGCGCGTATGCCATGAGGAATTTCGGAAATTGGCGCGTGGACTGGCGCAAAAAAAGCCATTGTACCTGATTACCGCCACACATGATTGGTGCTGCGACGGCAATCCCCGCAGGTATGACGGAGACATGGTTTTTCACGACGTGCCCACGCTTTCAAGCGAATCGCTCTATGATTTTTATCGTGACTTTGGGCCAAAGCAGGCAATCAGTGTGTTTCAAACGCATTTGGGCACCGCATCCTATGTTATCGCGCTCAGCGGTTCCGTCTGGCTGCTCGCACTGATTGACGATCAAAACGGCAAAGGCCGGGCCGGTTTTTCGAAGAACATTTTTTGTGGATTGAGGAGCAGCTCCGCCGCGCGCAAGAACAGGGCATTCTGGTGATCGGCATGGAGCATCACCTTTTGCTGCCCCACGTCAGTAGCCTCTTTACAGGCGGCGCATGCGTAGGAGATCGGGAGGCTGTTGCCTCCCGCCTAGCGGATGCAGGCCTGCACTATATGGTGGCCGGCCATAGCCATATCCAGCATACCAAGCGGTTCGTCAGCAAAAAAGGGAACGCTTTAACAGAGATCAATGTGGGCTCCTATGCGGCTACCCCGGCCCCATCTGCGAAATCACCGTTCAACCGGATCAAACGCTCTTTTATGAGGTGCGCCATCTCGCCTCCTTCCGCTTGGGAGGGGAGGAGATCGATGCCCAGCGCTTTTTCAAGCGGCACGCCACCGCGATGATCCGGCGCGTTTGGGAAAGCCCCGACCGCCGGGAATTCACAGACCGCCTCACCGCCCTCCAACTGCCGGGGAAGAAAATCGGCCGTTTTATGGGGCTATCCGCCCTGTTTTGCAGTTTATTCGCACGGCGGATCTTGGCCGGTGCTACCGCCTGCTAAAAAGGCTTGGGCTGGCGCGCGGCATCCAAAAAGAATGGGTGCTGGCATATGAGCGCATGCCGCTGACGGAAGTGATTGATGGAATGATGTGCAGCTTCCTCGATGGAGCCTATGAGCCGCATTCCCGTAATTCCGCGTATTATCAGCTTGTGATGGGGGCGGTATCTATCCCTTCTCGGCTGTTTCCCAAGAACGGGGATTTGCAAAAACTGATTGACGCGGCGGATGAGATTCTGGCTGGCGGCGAGATCAACGCCCAGCGGGCAAAAATTTAATTTGTTTCTTCCCGCAGCTTTCCGTTGAAAAGCAATCGTCGCGCCTTTCTTCAACCAGCATAAGATGAACTATCTTATTCTAAATGAAGAAAGGGCGTTTTTATGTCTTATCCAACTTACCCATACCGTGGGACTGAGGAAAAGTGCCGCACAGTGGGGCTTACTTTTCCTCCGCAGCACCAGCCCCGCCAGCCGGGGATGGAATACCTGATGGACCCGCTACCCATCGCTGAAAACCCTGCTGTGAAAGGCAGCGGCAAACTCAAAGGAAAAACCGCGCTCATCACAGGCGGCGACAGCGGCATTGGGCGTGCCGTGGCCTATGCATTTGCAAAAGAAGGGGCGAATATCGCCATTTCCTACCTTGATGAGGAGCGTGACGCCTGCGAAACACAAAGGCATATTGAGGCGCTCGGCGCGAGGTGCATCCTCCTGCCTGCCGACCTGCGGGAGCGGCGCAATGCCAAACGGATTGTCAAAGAAACAGTGGAACTATTCGGAGAGATCAATGTGCTTGTCAACAACCATGGCGTCCAATTTGTGCGCGAAAGCATCCTTGACATCACACAGGATCAGCTCACCGATACGTTTGAAACAAATGTCTATGGGTTTTTCTATGTCATTCAAGAGGCGCTTCCCTTTATCCCGGAGGGTGGGGCGATCATCAACACCACCTCCATCACCGCTTATCAGGGCGACGATAGGCTCATCGACTACAGCGCCACAAAGGGCGCGATCGTCTCCCTGACTCGTTCGCTTGCAAAATCCCTTGTCAGCCGTAAAATCAGGGTCAATGCCGTTGCACCGGGGCCGGTATGGACGCCGCTACAGCCTGCCTCCTTCCCGGCCGACGCGCTGGAAACCTTCGGCTCGTTTACCTCGGAAACGCCGATGGGCCGTGCCGGGCAGCCGTTCGAAATGGCACAGGGCTATGTATATCTAGCGTGTGACGATTCCGCTTTTATGACGGGGCAAGTGCTACACATCGACGGCGGCTCCTTTGGCTATTCCTAAAGCGGACGCATCTGTGCGCACAGCGCCGCGAAATCAGGGGGAGGCGTGGCCTCTACCGTCATCTGTTTACCGGAAACGGGATGATCAAACCGGGCGAGTGCACAGTGCAACGCTTGCCGAGCAATTCGGCCATCTCCTGTACCATACATTGTATCTCCCACAAGAGGCGTGCCGAGAGATGCAAAATGAACACGTATTTGATGCGTGCGCCCGGTTTCCAAGCGCAGGCGCATGAGCGTCATTGCATCTCCCTGCATGACCGCCGTCCAATGGGTCACCGCCGGCAATCCACCCTCTCCAACCGCACGGCTGGTATGCATCGGGTTCGGCCGGATGATCGGCCGGTCGATCGTTCCGCTGCCCCGGTATAGGCCGGATACAACTGCGAGATATTCTTTTTCCACCCTTCCGGAAAGCCGTGCGGCAGCATAGCGATTGAGCGCGCAGAGAACTATCCCGGACGTATCCCTATCCAATCTGCCCACACAGCGCATGACGCACTGGCGCCCCTGCTCCTGAAAATAGGCGGCCACCGCATTTGCGAGCGTATCGCCCTGATGGTTATGGGTTGGGTGCATGGCGAGGCCGGCGGGCTTATTGAGGATCAACAGATCATCGTCCTCATAGCGGATATCGAGCGGGAGCTCAAGCGGCTCTACGCGGTTTAAATCGTCCGGCAGGCGGAGGGTCAGCTCGTCCCCCTCGCAGAGCTGATCGATCGTGCGGGTTGGAGCGCCATTGAGGCAGATTCCATCCGGCAGCCGTTTGAGAGATTGGACGAGCCGTGCCGACAGCCCCGCCTCTCCGCGTAGAAAATGGACGACCTTGCGGCCGTCATAACTTGCATCGATCTGAAAGCGCAGGATGCGCGGCATGGCCTCTCCTCCCCCATCCGGTTAAAAATCATGCAGTTCGATCTGTATTTTAAAATCAAAGCGGCCTTTGCCTCTAGCCGTTGGATGCCCTGCTTCTGCGTAAAATCCAAAGCCGGCCGGCAGGGGTCTGCCACGCCATACCATGGCTCAATGCAAACGAAGGGGGCGCCCGGCTTCGCCCAAAGCCCAAGATAGGGTGCGCCACCGAGCATAACGGTAACAACACGCCCTTTACGGCGGCTTTCCAGCGTGACGCATCGGGAACGCAGGCCGGAGAGGATCAGCGCATCATGAAGGAAGAGCTCCTCTGTAATTTCAATTTCACGGCCATTGCCAGGCACAGCAAATAGCTCGCCGGTGCGTAGGCCATCCGCCCCGATACGCTGGGTATGCAGGTTTTCCTCACGGCACTCAAAGCGGAGCGTATCCCCAATTCGCAGCGAAAAGCAGGATGTGCGCCGAGTGAAAAATACAGGGCTCCGCCGCCGGATTCAGCACGGTGTGAGTTACCCCCAACTTTTGCCCCGTTAAAAGATATGTGACGCGCAGCTCAAATGCAAACGGATATTGTGCGCGTGTTTCCACATCGTCCGTCAGGGAAAAAACAAGCCTATCGTTTGACTCATCCACGCAGAAAAAGCGTTTTCTACGTGCAAAGCCGTGCCGAGGCATCTGATAGGGCTGGCCGCCCAGCCAATAGCGTTCCTCTGCCAGGCTTCCAACGATTGGGAAGAGAATTGGCGCCTGCCCTGGCCAAATAGCGGGGTCGCCCTGCCAGAGGTATTCATAGCCGTCTTTCCTCCGGCGCAGGCTGTGCAACTGCGCGCCAAGTTCATCCACTTCCACATGCGCAAAGGCGTTTTCCATCTGATGATACATCGCTTTCCTTCCCCCTGTAAGAGCTGTTATCCTTCTCCCTGCTTCAGCGCCTCCGCCACAGCGTGCGCAAGCTGATCCGGGCAGGAAGTGGATTTCATACCGCATCGAATGCCGGAAAACGTGTCAATCACCTTTTGTGCGGGCATCCCCTCCACGATTTTGGAGATCCCGGCAAGATTCCCGGCACATCCGCCGTGAAATTTCACGCGGCGAATTATCCCATCCTCTATCTCAAGGTCAATTTCCCTGGAGCAGGTGCCATGTGTACGATACTGGTATATCATAACCATTCCCCTTTTTTCTGTTGAAATACCACAATCCTTGCCTGCGGACAGCAACCTCCACAGGCATCTCCAGTTTAGCATAAAACAGCAAAAAGGGGAACCGTCCTAACAGATTCTTTTTTGTAAAAAGTAAATTGAATGGCAAAACAAACCTTCTCTATAGCCGCCCTGTTCAGGATACCGCATTACACATGCCGATGCGCCGGTTATCTCCTGCACGGCCGTCTTTTTTCTTGTATATCCGCGGATATCCTGCTATACTAAATGTGGTTTATTTTCTGCCGATTCAAGCGGCGGAAGCGCAGTCAGAAAGGAGACAAATCATGTTTCGCATCATCTGTATTGCCATCGGCTATCTCTTCGGCTGTTTTCAAACCGCCTATCTCATCACGCGGCATAAAATCTCTCAGGATATCCGCGATTTCGGCACCGGCAACATGGGCACCGCCAACGTCACGCAGACGCTCGGCCCCAAAGCCGGCCTGATTACGCTCTTGGCTGATGTGCTTAAAACGTTTGTCGCCTGCTACCTCTGCGGCCTGATTTTTCCCGGCCAGCCGGATGAGCTGGTTGTCGTTTATGCGGGCGCGGGCGTCGCTTTGGGGCATGATTTCCCCTTCTGGTTAAAATTCAAAGGCGGGAAAGGCGTGGCCGTTACCATTGCAATCCTTTTGCTGCTGGATAATCATTTGCTCGCCATCTCCTTCTGGTCTGTCCTCCTGGCGTTTTTATGCAGCAAACGGCTGGTGATGGCCGTTGTAGCGCTGTGTATCACGTATCCTCTGGCCATGTTTTTTTATGGCTACCGGATGGAAACCGTCATCGTTGCCGGATTGCTGGCCTGCTTGATTATCGTGCTGCACCGCAGTAGCTTCCGCAAAGAGGTAAAAGTAGAGGATGACTACCGGGCGGAATACCAAAACCTTGGCAAAAATATCGCCTATTACCGGGCGCAAAAAAACTTGGATTCGCATGATCTCGCTCTGAGCGCAAAGTTAAGTGAAACCGTCCTGCGTGATTTGGAGGGCGAGGAGATCAAGCTTGCGCCCTCCCTTGATGCATTGTTTCATCTGGCGCGGGCGCTTGGGGTGCCCCCGGCGGAGCTGCTGAAACCGGCGGCAAAGCCCCCGGAACCGGAAGAGGAGGATACGGAACCGCCCATCCAGCAATAGAGTCCCTTAGAAAAAAGAGCAACGCCCCTGGCTGACTGGCAGCCGGGGGCGATTTTTTCTCCGTGTTTGCTTTTCTCCAGATAAAAAGAGGCGCCACGCCAAAAGCGGGCGCCTCATGTAAGCAATTTTGATCCCGAATCAGTCGCTCGTATACGGTAGCAAAGCTACGTGACGAGCCCGCTTGATAGCGGTTGTCAGCTCGCGCTGATGAGCGGCGCAGGTGCGGTCACACGGCGCGGAAGGATCTTGGAGCGGTCGGAAATAAATTTGCGAACCGCGGCACATCCTTGTAGTCAATCGTCTCAACCTTATCCACGCAGAAGGAGCAAACCTTCCTACGGCCTTGCGGCCGCCGCGGCGGTCATTGCGATCATATGCCATGAGAATAACCTCCTTTCAAATCTCTCAGATAT
>ENA-OUNI01000990-OUNI01000990.1-human-gut-metagenome-genome-assembly--contig:-NODE-990-length-12000-cov-2.503074_pt1 | contig 12000 bp, 23 predicted proteins | sample MGYA00242499_ERZ504580 | MGnify/ENA primary metagenome ERZ504580 (study PRJEB26092, sample SAMD00036315) | human gut metagenome | host: Homo sapiens | study: EMG produced TPA metagenomics assembly of... | reverse complement strand
CTTGGAAGAAAATCAAATCTCCCGGTTTCGGTCGAGAGCTTTTCGGGATAATGTCGCATACGCCCATCAAACCGTTTGCGGTCAAACGACCAACACTCCAACCGTTTCCGCAGTGATTGATTACATAGGAAACAAATCCGGAGCAGTCAAAGGAGGTAGACGGGCTGCTGCCGCCCCACACATACGGGTATCCCAGATATTTTTCAGCTTCCCGAATCATATTGGCAAATCTTGTGTCTGTCAGCGCTTCGCCCGGAATATCATAATCGGTGTACTCGCCGCCAGGGGTGGCGTAAATGTCATTTCCGAAAATATCCGGTCTGTTGCCCCTTGTCTGAAGCAAAATTCTATATCGCTCCATATCATCTTCCGACAAGCCGGAATTTGAAATCACACTGTTCAAGCCTTATTTCTGAGCTTCACATTCAGAATATAATATTCGTAATCTTCTTCCTCTGTTGTTGTCTCTCCCGTTTCGGATCAGTAGAAGATGTTGTTCGTGTACGAATCTCTACTACTTCCGTCAGGGTCAGCTCATATTGTTGCTCAAATAGCCATTGCAGGGTAGCCTGCACCTCATCTCTGGTGTAATCCTCAAACTTCACCGTCAAATACGCCGCCAGCTCATAAGGATTGTGGTTGATTTCATCAAGGTCATACCGGTACTCGTCATATCCGCTATGAGTACGCTCGATATTATTGATTTTATTGCGGAGCGCAGCTTCCAAAGCCTTGTAATCATTGTCCGCACCAATAATATCTTCCTCTTTTGCAGTAAAAGAAGTTCCCAGAATGATCTGTGTGCCGCCTTGGAACATAGCCGAACAAGACGAGAACATCCCTGAGAGTATCATAAAAAGCAGTCCGGCAATCAAAACAAACAGAATCGTTTTAGAGTGTGTGGTGCAGAACTCCGTTACTCTTTCTGTGATGTTCTTGGCTCCCTGAGCTGCTTTGCCCGTTGCCTTGCCTGCACCCTTAGATGCAGAAGCCGTTGTCGAAGCGGTATTCTTACCGGCTTTGGCGGCAGCATATTCTTTCTTGATTGCCCTTTTCTGTTGCCAACGGGAAAAGGGATTGGAACCGGCATCGGGGTTGTCCTTTTTGAACTTCTCATACAGGGCATTTACATTTGCTTTATCTGACTTCTCAACCAGCTTTTCCGCCTTGTCGTAGCTTTCAGCTTGTGACTGTAAACGGCATGATCGACGGTATAGACAGTGGATTCAACAGCCTTGGTCGTTTCCTGCACAGCCTGAACGCCGATATTATCATCCTCATATTCTGACACCGCCCGATGTGCTTTGGATGTGAGCGTGACTGCGGCACCACGGCTTGCCATGTGCTTTGCCACAGATGGGCGCTCGATTTCCGTAAACTCCGCTTTTTCAAAACGGAGCTTTGCTTTACGGGAACCGGCTGCATCTGTTTCCAGCTTTAGCTTCGGCTTTGCTTTTTAGAAGCCAATTTGTCTGCCGCTTTTTCAGCCCTATCAACCGCCTTATCTGCACGGTCGGCAGCTTTCTTCACATGAGAATCTGCAAGGTCATCTTCGGTAAAACGGAGTCGTGTAGGTCTTTTCGCCATACATTACGCCTCCTTTTCCTGTGCCACCTCGTTTAACTTCGTGGTCATAATGCGATACAGTTCCAGATCTGTCGGGAATCGGTCAATGAACGGCAGAATCACATTGCCATAGAACAGAAGTCCTTCGCCCTCACCGGAGTTGGTTACATAGGACAGCTGATGCGGCGAAATGTTCAACCGCTGTGCCAGAATACTTCGGTCATCGCTTGCCTGATTCAGCATATAGATGAAATCAGAGTTTTCGAGGATGTTGGCAATCTCCGGGGAACGAAGCAGGTCTTTGACATTCTGAGTAATACCGGTCGGCAAGCCGCCCCATTTACGGAATCGCTTCCAGATTTCTACGGAATAGGTTGCCGTCTGTTCTTCCTTCAGAAGCAGATGGAACTCGTCAATATAATATCTGGTCGATTTACCGGCAGAACGGTTGGCAGTTACACGCCCCCAGACCTGATCCTGAACGATCAGCATACCGATTTTTTCAGCTGATTGCCCAGCTCCTTAATGTCGAAGCACACCAGACGATTCTGAATATCCACATTGGTTCTGTTGTTAAACAGTTTCAGAGAACCCTTAACATAGATTTCCAAGGCGGTCGCTACATGGTGGGCTTCCTTTTCGTCCTGTTTCAGAAGGGCATCATACAAATCCTCAAGGATCGGCATATTCTCAGGGGCAGGATTGTCGAAATATCTCTGGTAAATCTGATGCACACAACGGTCGATAACCGTCTTTTCGATAGGCTGCAAGCCATCCTTACTGCCCATAATCAACTCACAGAGGGACAGGATAAAATCAGCTTTCAGTGCTACCGGGTTGTCATCCTCAGAGTAGTTCAGGTTGATGTCCATAGGGTTGATATAGTTGGTACTGGAGGAGCTGATTTTTACCACCTGACCATTGAACTTGTGAACCAGAGCCGCATATTCCGCTTCGGGGTCGCAGATGATAATATCGTCATCCGTAACCAGGAACGCATTGGTGATTTCACGCTTTGCGGAAAAGGATTTACCGGAACCGGGAGTACCCAGAATCAGTCCGTTGGGGTTCTTGAGCTTCTTTCTGTCCACCATGATAAGGTTGTTCGACAGAGCATTCAGCCCGTAATAGAGCGTTTCTCCACCATTCTGGAACAGCTCCTGCGTGGTGAAAGGCACAAAAATAGCCGTGGAACTGGTAGTCAGGCCACGACGAATCTCAATCAGGTTTTGTGCCAAAGGCAGGCTGCTCATCAGTCCGGATTCCTGCTGAAAATCCAAACGACGCAGATTGCAGTTATGCTTCTGGGCGATGCTCTGTGCCTGGAACACATTGTTCTCCAGTTCCTGCTCGGTGCGCCCGGTGTTCAGCACCAGAAATGTCACCATGAACATTCGCTCATTCTGGCTCTGCAATTCTTTCAGAAGTGACTTCGCATCTTTACCATAGGTAGCAAGGTCAGATGGGATAATGTCCATGTCATAGCCAGAACGCACAGCCTTTTTCTGTTCCTCGATTTTGGAACGGTCAAGCTCGGTGATGATTCTCTTGATGGTCTTAATCGCCGCAGTCTGGTCAACCGACTGGATGTGCATGGTCACGATCTGCGTGGATTCCATATCCAGAAAATCCGCCAGCATACGATCAGACAGGTCTGATGCCGTAATTGCCAGATAAGACATCGAACCGAAGATACTGCCCATCTGGAAGGTGCGGTTGGTCTTAAAGCAAACGCCGTCGGAGCAATGAAGTCCTTTACGGACAGCCCGGATTCCACAAGATACTTCCAATCGAAGAAGAACTTATCATTATCACCCATGTGGAACATAGAGTGCATCAGATGCAGCCGCTCTTTGCCGTTCATGGTAGTGGCAATGACACCCAAACGCCGAAAGTTATTGAGCAGATCGTTTTCGATATGGTTGAGTCTCGGCTTTGCCTGCCGCATGGATTCGGCTTCAATGCCGAATGTCAGGTACTTGGTTTTGGTCAAGCCGTTGTTGCCCTGCGCCAACTGCTTTTTCAGCATCTGGCTATACTCGGCACGGACGGGATTGAAGCTGTCCTTCTTGAACGGGATACGGATACTCTTTTCAAAGCTTTCAGCATCGGTACTCAGGTTCATAAAGGAAAGCTCAAAGTGAATGGAGCTGTCAAAGAAATTCAGGAAACTGCACCACTCATCGAAGATGGCAGTCTTATCTTCCTGCTGTGCCAGCTGATAGTTGATGTCCTGAAACTGAATGGTCTTGGTGTAATAACTGTCAGTGACACGGCAGATGCCATCCGGGAACATTCTCTGAAAGGGAATGGACTGCTGTGCAGTCTGCGGAATACCGTTGTCCTTCTTTGCCCGTTCCACAACAGCTTTAATTTCTCGCTGCTGCTTCCGATTCAGATTTGCAGGCATTTTGATGTTTCTTGCCTGTGGCTTCTTTTTGAAAAACAATTCGTTCAACCTCCTTTTCCAGTTTGTACTGACGCATCAAAGCGTCATAATAGTTGTCCGTCTGATAAGGGCGAACCTTGGGACGAACGAATTTGGTCTGAATGAAGTGTTCTACAACCACTTCCAACGGCTGACTATCCTTTTCATACATTGCCAGAAAGAACAACGGTAACATGACGATCATCATGGACAGTGCTGCAAGGCTCACATTTCCGGTTGCTTTGACCAGAAAGAAAATCGGCACTCCGATGAGCGCCGCCGCACCAAAGCAAAGTAACTGCCGTTTCGTCAGATTGAAGAACACTTTTGTTTTTACCCTCGTCAGGTCACGAGGTACGGGAATATACGCTGCCAAACAATTTCCTCCTTCCCTTAGTGAGCGCTGAATACACCCTTCGCAAGCGAACCAGTCTTAAACAGGGTGAAGCACAAAAGGACGGTGTAGCCCATAACACCCCAGATAGAACCGATGATGTCATCACTGAATGCGATAGACTGAATCAGCACCGCATAAATGCCCACGCAGATCATAATCAGGAATCCCTGGAATCCGATTGCAAACAGCGAACGCAGATAATTCTGTCCGATATTGCTCTGTTCTCTGTTTCCAAAAGTGGAAAGCGGAATCGGGGCAAGGCTGACCATCAGATAAATTTCAATCATTCGACCGTAGACGATCACAAAGATGATGATTGCCAAAGCGGACATCGTGACCTGCACGATAAAGGATTGCAGGAACAAGCCGAGCAAAGGACCCAAATCCATTGCCATCAGCGTTTCTTCCATTGTTTCCAATGCCGAAGCATCTATGGCAGTATTTCCGGATATGATACCGCGCTTGCGTTTATAACGTGCTGTGTCACATCAAACACAGCCATCGTGATATTGAATGTGTTTGTGATTAACATGACCGCAACAAAAGTCTTGAACACCCATTTGAAGAAGATCCAGGTTTCAAAATTTGCCAGATTGTTGTGGTCAATAATCATCTGAATTAGCTCATAACAGGCAATGAAGGTCAGAATCAAGCCTGCGATTGGGATAATCACTGACTCGGAGATGTTTCGTACCATGCAAAGACACCCGCGAAAAATTCGCCGGGGTCATGCCAACGGAGGTTGCTATCTCGCCAACCTGGTTGTTGACGGACTCAAACATCCCCGACAGATTTCCCATAATAGCTGAAACGAGCATTTCTTTCAGCCAGTCTGTGATCTGTTGGAGTATGCTGTCCAAAGGCGATTACCTCCTTGTTTTGTGATTAACCGAACAGTCCGGAGAGCAGAGGTACAAGGGTGGTGCCGATGAGGGCAACACCGCCGCCAGCCATGAGCTGCTTCATGCCCTGGGACTTTGCGCCGGGGTTATCGTTGCCGTAGCCCTCAAGCAGATTGATTGCACCCCAGATGCCAAGACCTGCGCCCAGAGCGATAACGAGAGTCTGAAGAACGGTTACTGCGCTATTGAAAAATGCCATAATATTTTCCTCCTAAAATTTGAAATTGTTTTGAGAATAGAAAAAGCCCTCCGTACTACCGGCATCAAAACCGGACGGAAGGCTTAGTTTACGAGAATCTTTTCAAGGAACTCCTCGACGGTTATCACGCCAAGTTTCTGTTCCATTCTGCTTCTTGCATATTCAGTTTCACAATCATATATATCACCACCACCTTTCATAAGAAACAGCCAATACATTGACTGCAACAAATCTTCACGAGAAGCACAGATTGTCGGTGAAAAAACGACAGGTGAAACCTTCAGAACCTCTGCGAGTTTCGCTGTGGTTTCTGCATTAGGGGTTCGAGCGTTTTTCTCATACTGAGCAATACGGACATCCGCTGTTTTCTCGGAATACCCCATCAGGAGTCCAAGCTCTTTCTGGGTAAGGCGGCGAAATCGTCTAACGAACTTCAATCGCTGCCCAATAGAGGTATCCGTGATCCACCAAGTCATTTTTTTACACCTCGCTTTCTGCAAATTCTCGATATACAACCTCATTTTTTGCTCTGCGCTTGCCTACGGCTTCACTGGGAGCAAGGTCAGGGTAGGTTGCCTGCACTTTCTGTCTGCTTCTGCGGACAGTTTCAAACCCCGGAAAGCTGCGTCTATCCAGTTCCTTCAAAAACACAGGAACCGTCATGGCATGAATGTCGATGCCACGCAGACCGGAATAGTGTTCCAGTACCATCAGGTACAAATGATTGTCGGTATTTCTTGCCTTGTGGTCGTGTTCCAAGATGTTCTTAACCAGGGCAGATACCGTTTTCAGATTTTCCAAACAGAAACCTCCTTAATCCGCATCGACTACCACAAACTCATCACCTGCCTTGAGCTTCAACCTTCGACTCAGAAACTGCTCAATGTTGAACTCATTTCTCTTATCAAAGTCTGATGTGTACTTATAATTGGGGTGCTGCGTCAGATCGTACTTGTCAGAAAGAAACGGTCTGACACCACGCAACTGCAAAATACACTTGCTGCCATCCAGAACCGCAAGCTCATCTACGCTCGCAAGGTCTTTGCCTAACTTCTGATAATTCAAGCCGTAAGACGGGCTGTTACCTCTGGTGTTGGAGGTGTTGTAGGTGTCGATAGTTTCTTTTCCCAATGCCTGATTCAGTTCTTTGAGCGTGGTTGGCTCAGAACCACCCAGGAAAATTCGGGAATCCATGTTGCCGATGATGGTATCGGCATTGTCTTTATAAATGGCTTTCAGCTGTGATTGTGCCTGGAGAACAAGGCAAGCCGATATTTCACGGCTTCGGATTGTCGCTACCAGTTTTTCCAGATTGGGAATCTGACCGATGTTTGCCATCTCATCAATCAAGCAGCGCACATGAACCGGCAGTCTGCCGCCGTACACATCATCTGCTTTCTCGCACAACAAGTTGAACAGCTGTGTGTAAATCATGGAGATCAAAAATTAAACGTCGCATCCGTATCTGACATAATCAGAAAGAGCGCCGTTTTCTTATCTCCGAGAGTATCCAACTGCAACTCGTCATAGGCAGTCACATCTCTGACCTCCTGAATATCAAAAGGAGCCAGACGAGCGCCGCAGGAAATCAAAATCGACTTAGCGGTCTTGCCGGCAGCCAGCTTGTATTTTTTATACTGACGGACTGCAAAGTGATTCGGCTTTTTCTTTTCCAGGGCTTCAAACATCAGATCCACCGGGTTCTGGAACTCCTCATCATCTTCCCGCACCTCCATTGCGTTCAGGAACTCAATCAGGGTGGAGAAATTCTGTTCCTCAACCGGAGCTTCATAGTGGATATATCCGATCAAGGCACAGTAGAGCAGCGTTTCCGCCTTCGTCCAGACTCATCACCGGCTTTTCCATCACCCTTTGTGTTGGCAATCAGCGTTGTCACCAGTTTCAGAATGTCTTTTTCTGAATGGATATAGGCAAATGGGTTATAGTGCATCGACTTCTGAAAGTTGATGGTGTTGAAAATCTTGATGGTGTAGCCATGCTTCAAAAGGGCGTTGCCGCACTCAATCACGATGCTGCCTTTCGGGTCAGTGACCACATAGGAACTGTGCATCTGGAGAAGGTTTGGCTTCAACCAAAAGCGAGTTTTACCGGAACCCGAACCGCCGATAATCAGAACATTCTTATTTCGGGCATTGGCAGGATTCTTCGGGCGATTGCTCATCATCAGCCGCTCCGTTTTCGTCAGGATCACATTGTCCTCGAACTTTGGTGCAATAAACGGCTCAATATCTTTTGCCGTTCCCCAACGAGCAGAACCGTACTCAACATTGTGTCGGTACTTCTTTGCGTTTTTGCCTTTTAGATAGACAGCCAGCCGAAGTCCTGCGCCGCAGAGAATACCAATCAGCAAATCCAACGGGTGAAAGCTGGGAAACGGATTGTTCAGGGCTATCGGAAGGGCATGAAAAAAGCTGAGGATTTTCGCAGATGAATCTGCCCCCTCAGCCAATCTCCATGCTTCTCCTAAATTCGTAGCGAACAACCCTACCAGAAAATACGGTAAATTCAGAATCAGGAGCTTTTTCATTTTTCTCTTATCCATCACAGATCACGCTCCTGTTTCTTCTCTCGAACCTTCTTCGGAATCGCTGCGACAATTTCCTTGAACTTCTTCAGCTGCGCCAGAACGCTCGGCTTTTCATTCTTGGTTAATGCCCTTGCCTGATGTTCCTTGCAGATTGCATCCAAAGCATCTGCATCTTTAGAACGGACAAAAACAAGAAACCGGGGAGGATCAACGGACTTATCTTTTCTTACGGCAAAGTCCACGCCATACTTCTTGGCGAGCTTTTCAAAATCACGGATACTCTCTTTGTCGATCTCAACATTCGTAGCACCCTGATTCTGTCCCAAAAGCTGTTTCACGGATTGCTTTCCATGAACGGCAGGGTCTCGTGCCTTTTTCATCTTCACTTTTTCCCGGTGCTGCAAATACTTGCGGATACCGGCAATGATAGTGCGCCCCGTCAGCTTGGTTGTGCTGATCGCCAGGTTTACTGTTCTGTTTTCAACTTCTTCCTGCATGATTCATCACCTCCTGCAAGCAGTAGAGTGAACAGATTATCGTGCCATATCTCTGTGGTCGTAATACAGATTGCCCTTGGCAACTGCGGCATGGCTGATAATCTTGATATTGCCAGCTTTCTGGTTATCCAGAGCCTTCTGATAACCCACATCGCTCAAATACAGGCGATTTCTTTCGCCTTTCCAACCGACAGGCGATTCATCGGTCAGCACATCGAAAATAATCATGTGCTTGGTGGCGTCATCAAATCGTGCCAAGTCCATATAGGTATGTCCCTGGTACTCCTTGGCACCATCCTGAATCCGCTTTCGCTCCATCAGCTCTCCAATCGTCGAATTTCTTTGCATAAGAACCTCCTTACAGAACATCTCGGTCAGGGTTACTTTTGTGGGGAACCGAATCAGCTTTGACAGGTGCATCTTCTTTCTTCACCATGTCATCCGGCAGGGGAAGCGCCATAATGCTGCGCCCCATGCGTACAAAAGTCTCAGGCTGATGAAAGTGTTCCTCAAACTGCTTCATCAGTTCCGGGGACAGAGAACAAAAATCATCCTCGCCCAATCCCACAACCAGAAAATCACCGGCGATAATGTCATAAATATCGCGTCATCATCACGCAGCGCACGGTTCAGTTCTTTGCCTACGAGTTTACCTTCGTCGTGCATCACCAGTGCAACCGGCTCATTGAACGGATAAGTTGCCTCAATATCGCCACCTACGGCTTTCTGCAAATCCTCCAGCTCACAGCCGATCTGCACAGCCTGCGGATACATGAACGGCTTTACCAGCAACACATTCATGGTATCTGCCTGTTCTTTCTGAACCTCCCGTTCCTCGGTCGTGCCGAACGCAACACCGGTAAAGTTTTCGGAGTCCAGAATGTACTCCGAATTGTAATAAGCGGCTCTAACCTGTTCCTCTGCCGCATCGTGAGATTCTGCTTGCACCGTAACCGTTTTCTCCAAGGTTTCGGTGATCTTCACATCGTATTCTTTCAAGTTTCGATACCTCCGTTTCTTTGGAAATAAGAAAAGCGACCATCCATGAACCTGTTACAGTTCATAAATAGTCGCATCCACATCGGCTAAAAGCTCGAACAAGCAAATATCGTCCAGTTCGCAAATCAGGGAACCCATGTCGAAGAAAATATCGTCCTCGCATTCCACCGTAGTAACCACGCTGCGGTGTTCGTTAAGACAAATGGCTTCTTCCTTGTCCATCGTGATCGTAGACATACAGGACACCACATAGAATGTCATATCTTCTGCTAACCACAGCTCCTTGCTCTGAATCGTGCGAACTTTTTCATCGCCGCTCATATCTTCTACATAGGACAGAAGCCGCACGGCTCTGCTGTTCAGAAGTACCTTTCCCTGATAGTCGATACCCTCACCAGCAGAGGACAATACTCGATACTCGCTAATCATCTCGGCATTTTTCTGAAACGACTTTGCCAGAAGCGCAGGAGAAATATCATCGAACTCCTCACTGTAGTTTACGAGCATATCTACCATATAATCAGGATCGCAAAGGTCGTAGAGTTCTTCCAAAGCGCCCTGAATGTTTTTGGGTGTAAACATTTTTTACCTTACCTTTCCATTGATTTTTCTCTTTTTTTCTGCCATTGCTCCAAAAGCTGAATGATTTTATCCTCCATCTGCTTGTTGGTATAGGACTTCGGGAAGTATTTTCGCAACGAATCCGTTTTGAAGGTTACTCTGTCCAGCTCTCCCTTCTTGATTTCATTCATAATCTCGCACATCGCATCCAGCGTACACTCGCCCTCCTGTGCGAGCTTTTTAATTCGCTGTGCTTGCGAAAGGGAAGGAGCTGCTTGAGCATAATCCATTGCAGAAAGAAAATCCTTCTGTTCTTCACTTGCCAGATAGGAAAGCTCCACCGCAGGATTGAATTTGATCTGACCCGTATCTACATATCCAGCAGTTCCGGAATCAGTTCGGTCAGACGGATATAACGGTGTACCTGATTTCTGCTTTCTCCTGCCTCCTGACCGACTATATCCATTGCCTGCAACTTCATCCAACTTGGGATGAAGTTAAATCGGTGCGTTGACCTTGATGTTTAATCGCATCCAGCTTCATCTTATAAGCAAATGCTCTTTCACTCGGCAGGATACTCTCCCTCTGCAAATTCGCATCAACCATCAAAATAATGGCTGCATCATCGTCCAGGTCACGAACAATCGCAGGCATGGTTTCCTTACCCGCAAGCTCCGATGCCCGGTGCCGCCTGTGACCAGAAACGATTTCATAACCACCGTCGGGGTCAGGACGGACAATCGCAGGAGTGAGAACTCCGAAATCTCGGACGCTCTCTGCCGTTTTCATCATTTCTTCATCATCAACCACACGGAAGGGGTGTCCCTCAAAGGGGTGTAGCTCAGAAAGCGGAATTTCCTGCACACGCTCCTGCTGGGCTTCAGCTCTGGATTGATCGGTGGAGAAAATATCATCGTACCCCTTCAAGCTGATGTTTGCGCCTTTTTCTGCATTGTTTAACACCTCCTTCGTCAGATTTTATAGGCTTCGGCAACTTTGCCTTTGGGATCATGCTTGAAGATACTGGTTCCCTCTGCGCTGATTTCCTCTGCACGGACAGAGCGGGGAATGTCGGTCTTGTAAACCTTCAGCTTTCCGCCGTAGCTCTCCCGAATCAGATTGCTGATGTCTTTGGAGTAGTTGGTGCGGCTGTCCACCATCGTCAGAAGAATCCCTTCAATCCTCAGTTTCGGGTTGATTTGCCTCTTGACCTTGTTGATGGTTCCAAGCAGCTGTTCCAGACCCTTTGCAGGAAGTATGCTGCCTGAACCGGTATCAGCACATTGTCGCAGCTGCCAACGCATTGACGGTCAGCATACCCAAAGACGGCATACAGTCAAGAAGAATGTAATCATAATTCTGTTTGACTGTATCCAGGTATTGCCGGAGAATGGTTTCCCGGCTCATGGCATTGACCAGTGCTACCTCCATACCTGAGAGTTCGATGTTGGACGGCACCAAATCAACGCCCTCCGGATGATGAAGAATCCCTTCATCGGGAGTAATAGGGTTTTCCATCATAATCTTTCCCATCAGATCGGAAAGTGTCGGAGACAGATCATCCGGGCAGGGATTGCCCAAACTGACCGTCAGGGAAGCCTGGGGATCGGTGTCTACCAGAAGCACCTTTTTTCCTTCAAGAGCCAAGCCAACGCCCAGATTCTCGGTGGTGGTGGTCTTTCCAGTGCCTCCTTTCTGATTGACCACCGCAATGATGGTTGCTTTTTTCGACATTTATCGTCACTCTCCTTCCTCTCGCTTCATTTTCAATTTCTTAAATCCTCCTTCCAAATATCCGTGTGACATATCGTGCCGAACAAGAGCATCGTAGTAGGTGTCTATTGTCGTCGGCGCATTGTATATCGTAGTCAGCATATACTGACGGATATTTCTAATCTTTGTG
>ENA-OUNI01000989-OUNI01000989.1-human-gut-metagenome-genome-assembly--contig:-NODE-989-length-12043-cov-11.430765_pt1 | contig 12043 bp, 19 predicted proteins | sample MGYA00242499_ERZ504580 | MGnify/ENA primary metagenome ERZ504580 (study PRJEB26092, sample SAMD00036315) | human gut metagenome | host: Homo sapiens | study: EMG produced TPA metagenomics assembly of... | reverse complement strand
AGAACAAACTGGAACTTTTCAGCGTCTATTGGTTCTTTTCAAGGGCTTCCTGCTGAGGCTTCGGAAGTCATTCTTTTGCCTCAGCGCTTGGCGCTCAAGTATAATACCACACCCCCGCCTCCTTGTCAACACTTTTTGACAGATTTTTTCCATTCTTTTTTGCGTGCACCCCAAAACAGCAGCAGGCCGCAGGAAAAACTGCGCCGCAGCTGCAATGCAGCTGCGGCGGCAAAAGCGGAAGAGTCCTCTCCCGGAACTATTCAGTTTTTCAGGATCTTCGCAGGGTCAGCCAGACTGCAGCAGCCAGCATGGGCAGCATTCCGATCAGGCCAATGGGTGCCGGACCTAATACATTGTAATAGCTGTCTGCCGGGTTCGTCAAAACCACAAACAGCGCTGCCACCGCATTGAATGCGCCGTGTGCGATGGACGGAACCCAGATGCACCTGGTCTTTTCATAGAGCCAGTCCAACAGGGTATTGAGCGCAAAGCAGACTATGCACCACACGAAAAGGCCCAGCACTGGCGCACCCAAGTAGTTGGTGCCGTATTCGTAGCCTACCAGCAGCATCAGCGGCCAGTGCCAGACACCCCAGATCACGCCGCCCAGCAGGCGGCCGTTGAGCAGGCCGAGCTGCGCCTTCAGGTGAGGCATCATATACCCGCGCCATCCGGCTTCCTCACCCAAAGCTGCGAACATATTGATGACCGGAGCCAGCGTGACCGCGAACAGACCTGTTTCCAACATGTAGCTGAGGTTGGATACACCCAGCTCCCTGCGCAGGTCTGCGCGTCCATCTCGCCGCCGTAGGCGCTGTCAGCCAGCTGCCGGAGAGGTCCAGCCGATGCGGGAACACCGCAAAGTAGAGCACTGCGGCCAGCACCGTAAATACCGCCGGGCCAAACCACGCCGCCAGCCAGTAGCGGCGCTTGCCCTGCACCTTCCAGCCGATGCCGGTGGGCTGGCGCAGAAAGACCTTTTGCACCACCAGCACCGCCAGAAGCGGGCAGAGCATGGTGGCAACCAGCGCCAACTGATACAGCACGGCATTCTGCTTTTGCAGCAGCGCCATGCAGCCGCCGACCTGACACAGCCATGCCAGACCAAATGCTAATAGGAAATAAAGGCCGAAGCCCTGCTTTTCTTTTGTGGTCATACGAACTTCACCGCCGTTCCATAAGCAATGACCTCTGCTGCGCCCTGCATGACGCTGGCGGAAGCGTAGCGCATCCCTACAACTGCATCCGCTCCAAGGGCCTCTGCATCCTTGACCATGCGTCCTGTGGCGATCTGCCGGGCTTCGGTGAGCATATCCGCGTAGTCGGTCACTTCACCGCCCACCAGCGTGCGGAACCCTGCCATCAGATCATGGCCCAGATTGCGGCTCTGCACCGTGCTGCCGCGCACCACGCCCAGCGCTTCCAGCTTTTTGCCGGGCACCTCGTTAATAGTTACGATAAGCATCTTCTTCTCCCTTTCCGATCTCTTCAATGCGTTCCAGCAACACCTTCAGCGTGCCCACGATGCACCCCACCGGGATGCCGAACAATACGATGAGCAGCGGCAGCGGCGGCGCTTCCTGCGGGTCGCTGTAAAAGGCCCACGCCATCGTTGCGATCACAAAAGCCATCAGCGCCACAAAAAGGGCAGCGCCGATACAGGCACCGCGGATGCGCTCGCCTTTTCGGTCTGTGCGTTCAATGTTCACAAAGGTCACTCCCTGTTCCTCCCGTGCAGCAAGGCGCGCAAGCGTCTGCTCCACATCCAGTTCTTCAAGGTTTCCGGAAGCCTTTTCCAATACGGTACAGAAGCCGATGGCTTCGTCCAGATCCTTGCGGCGGGTGCTCAGACGTTCCAGCTGCTGGGCCATTCCCTCGGCCAGCGTCTTCTGCCCTTCCAGCATTTCCCGGATCTCGGCCAGCGGCACATCCAGCTTGCGCAGCAGCTTGATGCGGCGCAGGCGTTCCACGTCCGCCTGCGAGTAGCTGCGGTAGCCGTTGCCCGGCTCGCGGCTGGGGGTAATAAGCCCCTCCTCCTCGTAAAAGCGGATGTTCTTTTTGGTCACGCCCACAGCGGCTTCCACTTCGTTGATCTTCATGCTCCGGTGCCTCCTTACGTGCCTATGTTACACCTTCCAGAAAGGGGAAGGTCAATAGATTTTAATAGAAAAGTGAGACTCCCCCAGTCTGCTTCGCAGACAGCCCCCTCGGAGATGGGGCCTTTGGCAAAACATAAAACTTTGCCGCACTGCCAAAGGCTCCCTCCTTGAGGGAGCTGGCGAGCGAATGCGAGACTGAAGGAGTTCTTATTTTATCAGAAGTAGCACTTGATCTGGAACCGGTCGGCGCTGTCCTGCTTTTTCTCCACACAATGTGCTCATGGTTGAAGTCGAAGTGCACCGGGGTGCACAGGTCGGTATTGCGGGTCAGGCGCAGCAGTTCCTGCACCCGCTTTTTCTCCTCCGGCACATAGAACAGGTAGCTCACGCCCTCCTTTTTGGCACGGCCGGTGCGGCCGATGCGGTGGGTGTAATGTTCGTTCTCACTGGGCACATCGTAGTTGATCACGGCATCCACATCCGAAACATCGATGCCGCGGGCGGCAACGTCGGTGGCTACCAGAATGGCCAGCTTGCCGTCCCGGAAGTTCTGCATGATCTGGTTGCGCTCCTTCTGGGAGAGGTCGCCGTGCAGGCAGTCTACCGAGAAGCCCAGCCGTGCCAGCTGGTTGGCCAGAGTGGCAGTGTTGAACTTGGTATCGCAGAACACCATCACCCGCTTGTAGTTCTCACCAATGATGATCTGTGCAAGGTCGGAAAGCTTGTTGCGGCCGGAGGTCTCCAGCATATACTGGGTGATCTTGGGCTGGCTTTCTTCCTTGGGCTGGACGGTGATCTCCTCGGCGTTGTGCTGGTACAGCCAGCGATGTCCATTACCTCGCGGCTGATGGTGGCCGAGAACATGGAGAGGGACTTGCGGGCCTTCATCATTTCAATGATATGCCGCACATCCTTATAGAAGCCCATGTTCAGCATTTCGTCGGCCTCGTCCAGCACGATCTGGGTCACATGGGAGATATCAATGGAATGGTGCTTGTAGTGGTCCATCAGACGGCCCGGCGTTGCCACCACGATCTGGCAGCCTCGGCAAGGCGCTTTGCCTGCTTTCCATGTTGGCACCGCCGTACACGCAGGCCACCTGCACTTCGGGCATGAAATAGGTCAGCTCTTCCAGCTCCTGCGCGATCTGCTGGGCCAGCTCCCGGGTGGGGGCCATGATCACGGCCTGCGGGTACTTGTTTTCCGGTAAGATATGCTCCGCCACCGGGATGCCGAAGGCACAGGTCTTGCCGGTGCCGGTGGGGGCTTTTGCGATCACGTCATAGCCCGCCATCATGACGGGGATAGTCTTTTCCTGAATTTCGGTCATTTCGGCAAAGCCATGCGCTCCACGGCCTTGTGGATGGCATCGCTGCACTGCAACTCACTGTAAAGCATCTGATTCTCCGTTCCTTTGTCATTTTATATTCTGAACCCAGTATAGCATGAAATGCCACACTTGTCAGCAGGTTCTTAACGAACTCCTTCCGTCATCACTAATGCGATGCCACCTTCCTCCCAGAGGGAGACTTTTCCGCACGGCGAGGCTCCCTCTCCGAGGGAGCTGTTGAGCAAATGCGAAACTGAGGGAGTTACAAACAAAAAGAGCTGCGCCCCGAGTGGAGGGCACAGCTCTTTGCATTTGATTTGAGGATCAGACAGCTTCCTCAGTCTTGGCAGCCTTGCCTGCTTCCAGCTTCTGCTTGAAGCGGCCGCTGGCCTTGAAGCCGGGGATGGAGGTGGACTCCAGACGGCTGGAAACCTTGGTCTTGGGGTTGGTGTAGGCCTTGGGCTTGCGGGGACGCATCTCAAAACGGCCAAAGCCTGCGATGGTCACCTTCTCGTCTGCGCGCAGGCAGTCGGCGATCTGGTCAAACATTGCATCCATCGTGGTCTCGACCTGTGCTTCGGTGAAGCCGGTCTTGCGTGCCACAGTCTCGATCATCTGGGAACGGGTCATGTATCTATATCCTCCTGGAGTGTCCAAAAGTAACGTCTTTTGGCAAATTTTGCGTTGTTGAGTATAACATAATTCACACACTGTTTGCGACAGATTGCGCACAAAACGTCATTTATTGCGCATGAACTTATGTAATCTCTCTCTGTCCTTCACAAATACAGCGCCCGCTGTTTTGGCGGGCGCTGCAAAAAAGCATTTTACGGGTAATTCGTGAGGTAATTATTTGCGGTGATACAGGGTGGCAATATCCACCAGCGGGATATTTTCCAGACTGTGATCACTGCGCAGGCAGTCCACCAGAGCGTTGGCGGTATCCACTGCGGTGATGCAGGGGATGCTCAGCTCCACAGCCTTGCGGCGCAGGCGGACGGAGTCGCGCTTGGGGTCACGGCCCTTAGCGCTGGTAGAGAACACATAATCCACCAGACCGCTCTGCAGCAGGTCCACGATGTTGGGCGACTCGCCGGACATATTGCGCACCTCGTTGCAGGGCACCATGTGCTTGTTGAGCCATGCGCAGGTGCCGGAGGTGCCGTACAGCTTGTAGCCCATGCTCTTGAGCTTCCATGCGATATCCACGAACTCCGGCTTGTCGCTGTCCTTCACGGTGAAGATGCAGCAGCTTGCAGGGCCGGGGGTCTTGAAGGTGTAGCCCGCGCCGATGAGGCCCTTGAGCAGGGCATCGTGGTAGTTGGGGGCAATGCCCAGCACTTCGCCGGTGGACTTCATCTCGGGGCCGAACTGGGTATCCACACCGTGCAGCTTTTCAAAGCTGAACACAGGCACCTTGACGGCCACATAAGGTGCGTTGGGATGCAGGCCGGTGCCGTAGCCCATATCTGCCAGCTTTTCGCCCAGACAACAGCGCACCGCCAGATCCACCATGGGCACGCCGGTGACCTTGGAGATATACGGCACGGTACGAGAGGAACGGGGGTTCACCTCAATGACGTACACCTTGCCGTTGGAAACTGCGTACTGCACGTTCACCAGACCGTTGACATGCAGCTCGCGGGCAAAGCGGCCGGTGTAATCCACCATGGTGTCGATCTCGGCCTGAGTCAGGTGCTGTGCCGGGTAGACACAGATGGAGTCGCCGGAGTGCACGCCGGTGCGCTCCACCTGCTCCATAATGCCGGGGATCAGGAAGTTTTCGCCGTCGCAGATGGCATCCACTTCGCACTCGGTACCCAGAATATACTTATCCAGCAGTACAGGGTGATCCATGTCCACATGCTCGGTGATAACGCCCATGTACTCGATCACGTCCGCCTTGGTGTAGGCCACGATCATGTTCTGACCGCCCAGCACGTAGGAGGGGCGCATCAGCACCGGCAGACCGATCTCATCGGCGGCGGCCAGCGCCTCGTCCAGATTGAAGACAGTGCGGCCCGGTGCGCGGGGGATCCTGCAGCGCTCCAGCAGCTCGTCGAAGCGCTCACGATCCTCTGCTTCATCGATGGCATCTGCGGGGTGCCCAGAATGGGCAGGCCGATCTCGTCCATGTGCTTTGCCAGCTTGATGGCGGTCTGGCCGCCGAACTGCACCACGCAGGCATCCGGCTTCTCGGTGGCAATGATGTTGTCCACGCTCTCCGGGTTCAGCGGGTCAAAGTACAGACGGTCGCCGGTGTCAAAGTCGGTGGAGACGGTCTCGGGGTTGTTGTTGACCAGGATGGCTTCGCAGCCGTGCTTCTTCAGGGTCCACACGCAGTGCACCGAGCAGTAGTCGAACTCGATGCCCTGACCGATGCGGATGGGGCCGGAGCCAAAGACCAGAACCTTCTTTTTCCTGGGTTCGCCCTTGGCAGATGCTTCGGCTTCCTTCTCGGCAATGAACTCAGCAGCTTCGTTGTCGCCGTCGTAGGTGGAGTAGAAATAGGGGGTGTTGGCCGAGAACTCGGCAGCACAGGTATCCACCATCTTGAAGCCGGCGCGGTAGTTCTCCACGGGCAGGGTGTCCACCTGTGCCAGACGCTTGATGGTCTTATCCTGGAAGCCGTACTTCTTGGCGGTCTTGTACTGTTCTTCGGTCAGCACGCCGTTGCACTTGGCAAGACCCTTTTCCAGATCTGCCAGATGCTGCATCTTGTCCAGGAACCACCAGTCGATCTTGGTGATGCGGTAGATGGTCTGGTGGTCGATGCCGCGCTTGAGGGCCTCGTATACGCAGAACACGCGCTCGGCATCCTGAACATGCATGTGGGCCACGATCTCGTCATCGGTCAGCTCCTCAAAGGGCTTGTGGGTCAGGGTGTCCATACCCAGCTCGATGGAGGAGACTGCCTTCATCATGCAGCCTCGAAGCTGTTTCCAATGCTCATCACCTCGCCGGTGGCCATCATCTGGGTGCCCAGAGACTTGTCGGCGTAGACGAACTTATCAAAGGGCACTTCGGGTACTTGACCACGATGTAGTCCAGCGCAGGCTCAAAGCAGGCGCAGGTCTTGCCGGTGACATCGTTGGTGATCTCGTCCAGCGTATAGCCAATGGCGATCTTGGTAGCCACCTTGGCAATGGGATAACCGGTGGCCTTGGAAGCCAGTGCGGAAGAGCGGGACACACGGGGGTTGACCTCGATGACCGCGTAATCGTAGCTGTCCGGTTTCAGGGCGAACTGGCAGTTGCAGCCGCCCTCAATGCCCAGCTCGGTGATGATATCCAGAGCAGCGGTGCGCAGCATCTGGTATTCGTGGTCGGTCAGGGTCTGGGAAGGAGCCACGACCACCGAGTCACCGGTGTGGATGCCCACGGGGTCGAGGTTTTCCATGTTACACACGGTGATCACATTGCCCTTGTGGTCGCGCATGACCTCGTACTCGATCTCTTTCCAGCCGGCGATGCACTTTTCCACAAGGATCTGATGGATGGGGGAAAGGCGCAGGCCGTTGGTGCCGATCTCGATGAGCTTTGCCTTGTTCTCGCAGATGCCGCCGCCGGTGCCGCCCATGGTAAAGGCCGGGCGCACGATGACCGGGTAGCCAATGCGGTCTGCACAGGCCAGAGCGTCCTGCAGCGTTTCCACCACCTCAGAGGGGATGATGGGCTGGTGCAGCTTTTCCATGGTCTCCTTGAACAGCTCGCGGTCCTCGGCCCGGTCGATGGTCTCGGGCTTGCAGGCCAGCAGACGGATGCCGGTGCGGTCCAGATAGCCGGAGCGGGCCAGCTCCATGGACAGATTCAGGCCCATCTGACCGCCGAGGTTCGGCAGCACGGAGTCCGGCTTTTCAATGTCCAGAATGCGCTCCACGACTTCCAGCGTCATGGGCTCGATGTAAACATGGTCGGCCACATCCGGGTCGGTCATGATGGTTGCGGGGTTGGAGTTCAGCAGAACGGTCTCGATGCCCTCTGCCTTCAGGGCGCGGCAGGCCTGCGTGCCGGAGTAGTCGAACTCCGCAGCCTGACCAATGATGATGGGGCCGGAGCCAATGACCAGCACCTTCTTGATTCTAGGGTCCTTCGGCATTTCAGCGTGCCTCCTTTTTTGCTGCTTTGACGTTGTTCAGGAAGCGGTCGAACAGAAACTCGGTATCCTTGGGGCCGCCGTTTGCTTCCGGGTGGAACTGCACGGTAAAGCAGTTCCACTTCTTGTACTTGATGCCCTCACAGGTGCCGTCGTTGGCGTTCACCTGTGCCACCTCGCCCATCTCGGCGGCAGCTCGTCGCCCACCACAGCATAGCCGTGGTTCTGGCTGGTGATGAAGGTGCGGCCGGACTCAAAGTCTGTCACGGGCTGGTTGGCACCGCGGTGGCCGTACTTGAGCTTCATGGTCTTGGCACCGGCTGCCAGAGCACTCAGCTGGTGGCCCAGACAGATGCCGAAGGTGGGGATGTTCAGCTCAAAGATGTGCTTGAGGTTCTCGATGACCTCCACGGGTTCCGCCGGGTCGCCGGGACCATTGGACAGCATGATGCCGTCCGGAGCAAGGGCCTTGATTTCCTCTGCCGTTGCAAAGGCGGGCATGACCGTCACCTTGCAGCCGCGCTTGACAAGGCAGCGCACAATGTTGCGCTTGCAGCCGTAGTGCATCAGCACGATATGGGTCTCGCCCTGCGGGTTGAACACCTCGGGCTTTTCACAGGTAACATTCTTCACCGCATCGGTGACGGCGTAGGCGCGGATCTGAGCCAGCAGAGCCTCGGTCTCGGCCTTGTTGGCCGGGTCGGCGGGGTCGAAGGTGGTCAGGATGGCACCGTTCATCACACCGCTCTCGCGGATGATGCGGGTCAGGTGGCGGGTGTCGATGCCCTCAATGCCGATGGTGTTGTTCTTTTTCAAAAAGCTGTCCAGCGTTTCCTCGCAGCGCCAGTTGGAGGGGGTGGTGCAGGCCTCGCGCACGATGTAGCCCTTTGCCCAGATGCGGTCGGACTCCATGTCGTCCTTATTCATGCCGTAGTTGCCGATAAGGGGGTAGGTCTGGGTGATGATCTGGCCATAGTAGCTGGGGTCGGTCAGGGTCTCCTGAAAGCCCACCATGCCGGTGGCAAAGACCACCTCGCCCACGGTGACGCCCTCGGCACCCACCGACTGGCCGGCAAAGACCATGCCATTTGCCAAAAGAAGATATGCGTTCATAGTTTTCCTCGTTTCAACACATTACAGGGTCTGCTTTGCTTCCTGCTTCATCTTGCGGCTGCCCAGATGCACCAGCGGCAGCTTGCCTTCCTTGCAGATGGGGCACTCTTCCGGTGCGTAGTTGGGCAGGTCCAGCTTGAGGCGCTTGCCACGATGGGAATGGGAGACGGAGCCTCGGGCTTGGTGCGGTCCACCACGCAGGTGATGCCCACGCAGATGCCGCCGTTCTCTTCAATCACGCGCTTGGTCTCCAGAGAGGAGATACCGGTGGTGACCACGTCCTCAGCGATGAGGCACTTCTCACCCGGGTGGATGGCGAAGCGCTTCAGGGTCATCACATTGTCCACGCGCTCGGTAAAGATGGCGCGCTTGCCGGTCTGGCGGGCCAGCTCGTAGGCGTACACGATGCCGCCCATGGCAGGTCCCACGATCACATCCACGTCCATTTCCTTGACCTTATCTGCCACGGTCTTCATCACCTCGGCGCAGCGGTCGGGGTACTGCTGCAGATAAGCCATCTGGCAGTATGCGCTGGAATGGCGGCCGGAGGACAGCAGGAAGTGGCCTTCCAGGAACGCGTCACAGCTCTTCAGGATCTCAAGTGCTTCACTCATTGTACTTCTCCCTCTCTTTTATAAAAATGTCTTTTGAACGGTATTGTACCACGCTTTTGCGTGATTTGCAAATTTATGCAGTGGTTTTGTTTTTATGCGTATAAATCAGCATTTTGCTGGTATATCAATTGGATTATTCAGCATTCCGGGCACATCCGCGGATCTCGTCCAGCGTTTTCACGCCGTTCTTGTCCATCCATGCGGCCATCTCGTCGGCAATGGTCTCCATGGCGCGGGGGTTGGCAAAGTTTGCGGCACCCACCTGCACCGCCGCAGCACCGGCCATGATGAACTCCAGTGCATCGCGGCCCGTGGCGATGCCGCCCAGACCCACCACCGGGATGTTCACAGCGCCCACGGCCTGCCACACCATGCGCAGGGCAATGGGCCGCACCGCCGGGCCGGACAGGCCCGCAAAGATGTTGTTGAACACCGGGCGGCGCTTTTCCAGATCGATGGCGCAGGCCTGGGAAGGTGGTTGGTCAGGCTGATGGCGATCCGCACCGGCGGCTTCCACGGCCTTGTCACATGCTCAGGGGATGTTCTCGGCCTGCGGGCTCAGCTTGACCATCAGGGGCTTTTTGCAGGCAGCGCGCACCATGCGCACCACCTCACCGGCAGCTTCGGCTTTCACGCCGTAGGCCATGCCGCCCACCTTGACGTTTGGGCAGGAGATGTTCAGCTCCACGATGTCCACTGCGCTGTCGCTCAGCATCGCGGCACCTTCCACATACTCTTCCTCACTGTGGCCGCCAAGGTTGGCAATGGCCACCGTGCCGTACTTCTGCTTCAGTTCCAGCATCTCGGGCAGCTCCACGTCAATGAAGTGCTGCACGCCGGGGTTCTGCAGGCCGATGCTGTTGATGAGGCCGGAAGGGGTCTCCCACAGGCGCTCGCCCTTGTTGCCGTACTGGCCGTGCAGGGTCAGGCCCTTGCCGGAGATGCCGCCGATCTTGCAAAGTCTGCCAGCTCTTCGTACTCCACACCGTAGCCCACAGTGCCGGATGCGCCGATGACCGGGCTGTTCATCACAAAGCCCAGCAGGTTGGTTTTCAGGTCAGCCATCAGAAGAACACCTCCGTTGCATCAAATACCGGGCCGTTCTTGCACACGCTCTTGCCCTCGCCGCCCCTGGTCTCGCAGGTGCAGCCAAGGCAGGCACCAATGCCGCAGGCCATCTTCTTTTCCATGCTCACAAAGCAGGGGGTGCCCTTCTCGGCACACAGGCGGGCGGCGTTCTTCATCATGACCGTGGGGCCGCACACCAGCACCACATCGTAGTCGGCGGGGTCGTACAGCTGGGTGACAAAGCCGTGGAAGCCACTGCGCCGGTGTCGGTGGACACCTTGACAAGGTTTGCGATCTCGCGGTACTCTTCCATGCAGTAGGGGGCATCCCGGAAGCCGAAGAACACATCCGGCTTCACACCTGCCGCTGCCAGTTCACGGGTGAGCTGGAACATGGGCGCGGTGCCGATGCCGCCGCCCACCACAGCGATCTTTTTGTACTTGCTCAGGATGTCCGGCACATCAAAGCCGTTGCCCATAGGCCGGTGAGCTGGAAGGTATCCTTCATTTTGAGCTGCGCGATCTTTTCCGTGCCCTCGCCCACCACCTGATACAGAAACTCGATGGTGCTGCTGTCCGGGTTCCAGCGGTGCACGCTGATGGGCCGGGACAGGAAGGGGGCTTCGTCTGCGCCCCATGCACGCAGGGTAAAGAACTGGCCTGCGTGGGGTGCGTGATCGCGGTCCGGCCAGACCACCGTCAGCAGGCGGATGTCCGGGGCAATGACCTCATTGCGCAGAACAGTGGCTTCACAGCAGGCTGCACGCATGAGCAATGGCCTCCTTCATATTCACACATTCGTTGTAAGCGGCTTCGTCAAAGGCAGTACCCGGCTGCTTCTTATAGGCCAGCAGGATGCCGCGGCTGGAGTTGACCACGCCGCCGTTGCCCTTGGTGAGGTACTGGGCAATGTCCTCGGCCTTGCCGCCCTGTGCGCCGTAGCCGGGGATCAGGAAGAAGCTGTCCTGATACTTTGCACGGATCTCGGTGGCCTCCTCGATGTGGGTGCCGCCGATAACCAGACCGATGGAGGAGTAGCCGTGCTCGCCCATGTAGTCCTTGCCCAGAGCGTTCAGCTTGTCGCCCACCAGATCGTAGACGTGGCGGCCGTCGGCCAGCTTCTCGTACTCAAAGTCCTTGGCACCGCCGTTGGAGGTGCGGCAGAGCACGAACATGCCCTTGCCCTGCTTTTCAGCGTAGGGCAGGTAGGGGCTGATGGAGTCCAGACCCATATAGGGTGCCAGCGTGACGAAATCGCTCTCGAAATCGCCGGTAAAGTGACCCATGGCGTACATCTCGGCGGTCTTGGCAATGTCGCCGCGCTTGATGTCGGCGATCACCGGCACACCGGCCTCGCGCACCGCCTTCAGGGTGTCGGCGTAGGCCTTCATGCCCTCAAGGCCCAGAGACTCGTAGTAAGCGATCTGCACCTTGTAGCAGCCTGCCACGGCCTTGGTGGCGTCGATGAGCTTCCTGTTGAAGCGCACGATGTTCTCACCGCGGGACAGGGTGCTGTCCACGAAGTCCTCGGGCAGGTAGCTGAAATCGGTATCCAGACCTACGCACACCGGGCCGCGGGCTTCCACTGCTTCGTAAAGCTTATCCATGTTGGTCATTGTGGGTTCCTCCTGTTTGCTCTCTTATTGATTCTTATCTTATATAATATTGTTTTTTCAATTCTCTGCCTGATAGGTCAGCTTGCCGCCCTTGATGGTGGCGCACACC
>ENA-OUNI01000988-OUNI01000988.1-human-gut-metagenome-genome-assembly--contig:-NODE-988-length-12053-cov-4.484907_pt1 | contig 12053 bp, 15 predicted proteins | sample MGYA00242499_ERZ504580 | MGnify/ENA primary metagenome ERZ504580 (study PRJEB26092, sample SAMD00036315) | human gut metagenome | host: Homo sapiens | study: EMG produced TPA metagenomics assembly of... | reverse complement strand
TAGGATTTTATTTCTTTTTTCTTCAAATCTTTTCCCTCATATTTGCAGATTGCTTCAATCCATTTTTCTTCCAGTGGCTTGGACTCGTGTTTGGCGAGGTCGAAGGCTACCATGACGGAGGTACATACGCATTTTACTTCTTGGGTTTCCGTATCAATGACCCGTTGGGCGAGGTGGAAGCTTTTGGTTCCTATCTCAGTGACGGCAGTTTGCACGGCGATATGGTCCGAACCATAAATCTGTGCGAGGAAGTTTGCTTCAATATGGACGACAACGATACCATCCTTTTCCCAATCTACATCCGGGCATACGGAAGCGAAATATTCCGTTTTTCCTAAATCATAAAAAGAGAAGTAAACAGTGTTGTTTACATGGCCGAATTTGTCGACGTCATTGAAGCGTAGTTGTATGGGCAGGGTGTGGTTAAATTGAATTTCTTCCATTGTTTTCTCTTAAACTTTGTTTATAATCGCTGCAAAAATACTATTTTTGCGTGTTAATCCGTGAACTTATATATCAAGAATGATAGAAGACATCAAAAAAGCCTGCCAGGTAATGAGCGAGGGCGGGGTAATTCTGTATCCGACAGATACGATTTGGGGTATAGGTTGTGACGCTACCAATGAAGAAGCGGTGCGCCGTGTATATGAAATCAAGCAACGCTCTGACAGTAAGGCGATGCTGGTATTGGTAGATTCTCCGGTAAAGGTGGATTTCTATGTGCAGGATGTTCCGGAGGTTGCCTGGGATTTGATAGAACTGGCTGACAAGCCCCTTACCATAATTTATTCCGGAGCGCGTAATCTGGCTCCTAACTTGCTTGCCGAAGATGGTAGTGTAGGTATCCGTGTCACCAGTGAGGCATTTTCAAAACGGCTTTGTCAGCAGTTCCGCAAGGCGATAGTCTCTACTTCTGCCAATGTCAGCGGGCAACCGTCTCCCGGTAACTTCAGTGAAATAAGTGAAGACATCAAGTCTGCGGTGGATTATATAGTAGGATACCGCCAGGAGGAAACGGGACGCCCGAAACCGTCCAGTATCATCAAGTTGGGCAAGGGCGGAGTCATTAAGATTATTCGCGAATAAAAGGAAAAATGGCAGAGGACAAGAGGAGTTTGTTGCAGCGCTTCATCATATGGCGCGAAAAGAATATCAAGGAAAAGCGGTTCATACTGATTCTCAGTTTTCTTGTAGGTATCTTTACGGCATTCGCCGCACTGATACTGAAAGTCATCATACACTGGATACAGAACTTCCTGACGGATAATTTCAATGCGACGGAAGCCAACTACCTTTATCTGGTCTATCCGGTAGTGGGTATCTTCCTGACCGGATTGTTTGTCCGCTACGTGGTGAAGGACGACATCAGTCATGGTGTTACCAAAATCCTATACGCCATCTCGCGGCGGCAGGGACGCATCAAACGGCATAACACTTGGTCGTCCATCATAGCCAGTTCCATTACCATCGGTTTCGGTGGTTCGGTCGGGGCGGAGGCGCCTATTGTGCTGACGGGTTCGGCTATCGGTTCCAATCTGGGAACATCTTCAAGATGGAGCATCGTACGCTGATGCTATTGGTGGGATGTGGTGCTGCCGGTGCGGTTGCAGGCATTTTCAAGGCGCCGATTGCCGGTCTGGTATTTACGCTGGAGGTACTGATGATAGATTTGACAATGTCCTCCTTGTTGCCGTTGCTGATATCTGCGGTGACGGCTGCAACTGTTTCCTATATCGTGACGGGTACGGATGCCATGTTCAAATTCCATCTGGACCAAGCTTTCGAATTGGAGCGTATTCCGTATGTCATTATGCTGGGTATCTTCTGTGGATTGGTTTCCCTTTATTTTACCCGGGCCATGAACTCTGTGGAAGGCGTGTTCGGAAGGTTGAGAACTCCATATAAGAAACTGATAATGGGTGGTGCCATGCTGAGTATCTTGATATTCCTTTTTCCTCCGTTGTATGGCGAAGGTTACGATACGATAGAGTTGTTGCTGAATGGGATGAGCAATGCCGAATGGGACACGGTGATGAATAATTCCTTCTTCTACGGGCACGGCAACCTGTTGCTGATATACCTCATACTGATTATTCTGTTTAAGGTCTTTGCTTCGAGTGCCACGAATGGCGGTGGCGGTTGCGGCGGTATCTTCGCACCTTCGTTGTATCTGGGTTGTATTGCCGGTTTTGTCTTTTCACATTTCAGCAATGAAATAGAGATGACGCTTATCTGCCGAGAAGAACTTTGCCTTGATGGGAATGGCGGGGGTCATGAGTGGGGTCATGCACGCTCCGCTGACCGGCGTGTTCCTCATAGCCGAGCTTACGGGAGGATACGACTTGTTCCTGCCACTGATGATTGTTTCCGTCAGTTCCTATCTTACCATCATCATGTTCGAGCCTCATAGTATCTACTCCATGCGTTTGGCCAAGAAAGGAGAACTGTTGACGCACCATAAGGACAAGGCTATCCTTACCCTGATGAAAATGGAGAATGTGGTGGAAAAGGATTTTGTGACCGTGCATCCCGAAATGGATTTGGGTGAACTGGTAAAGGCTATTTCCGCCTCGCATCGCAATGTTTTTCCCGTGACGGATAAGGAAGGGGTGTTGATTGGCATTGTCTTGTTGGACGATATCCGGAACATTATGTTCCGCCAGGAGTTATATCATCGCTTCACGGTGGGAAAACTGATGACTTCGGCTCCGGCACGTCTGTATGATACGGACAGTATGGAGCAGGTGATGCGCACCTTTGATGATACGAAGGCGTGGAATCTGCCGGTGGTGGATGCGGAAAACAAATACTTGGGCTTCGTGTCCAAGTCGAAGATATTCAACTCGTACCGTGAAGTATTGGTACATTTTTCAGAAGACTGAGGACTTTTTGGTATTTACTATTTTACTATTTACAAGTTACTATTTGCCGTTCGGGGTGATGGGGCATTGTAAATCGCAAAGAAGATGCTTCGTACATTGTAAATGGTAAATTGTAAATGGGCAAATGAGCTGCCTCGCAAATGGTACATTGTAAATGGTAAATTGTAAATGAAATGGTGGAAAAGAAGAATTTGAGGATTGTATATATGGGTACTCCCGACTTCGCGGTGGAGGCTCTTCGTTGCCTGGTAGAAGGAGGTTACAATGTGGTGGGTGTCATTACGATGCCGGACAAGCCTGCCGGACGGGGGCATAAGCTCCAATTCTCTCCGGTGAAACAGTATGCACTGGAACATAATCTTCCGCTTCTTCAGCCGGAGAAGCTGAAGGATGAGGCTTTTGTGGAGGTGTTGCGTGCATGGAAGGCCGATTTGCAGATAGTCGTTGCCTTCCGTATGTTGCCGGAGGTGGTATGGAACATGCCGCGATTGGGCACCTTCAACCTGCATGCTTCCCTGCTTCCGCAGTATCGCGGCGCAGCCCCATCAACTGGGCAGTGATTAATGGTGATACGGAAACGGGCATCACCACTTTCTTTCTGAAACATGAGATTGATACCGGTGAGGTTATTCAGCAGGTACGGGTACCCATTGCCGATACGGACGACGTGGGTATCGTTCACGACAAACTGATGCTGTTGGGTGGTCGCCTGGTGGTAGAAACCGTAGATGCCATTCTTGCCGGTACAGTGAAAAGTATTCCTCAAGAAGAAATGGCCGTCGTGGGTGAACTGCGTCCGGCACCGAAAATCTTCAAAGATACTTGTCGTATTGACTGGAACCGCCCGGTGAAGCGTATTTACGATTTTGTACGCGGCCTTTCTCCCTATCCTGCCGCTTGGACGGAGCTGGTCCAACCCGGTGGAGAATCTGTTGTGGTAAAAATCTTCGAGACGGAGAAAATAGGGGAATCCCATCAGCTGGCTCCCGGAACCTTGCAGACAGACGGGAAGACTATATCCGCGTTGCTGCCGAAGATGGCTTTGTCGGCATCCGCTCCCTCCAGCTTCCGGGCAAGAAGAAACTGAAAACGGATGAACTGCTACGCGGCTTCCGGTTGACGGAAGGATACGTGATGAAATAACTGATTGTCATTCAATAACTTCCTACTGCAAAACTACTGCACTCGTTTTGCAGCGTCACTGCAAACCGCTTTGCAGTGTTGCTGCAACTAATATGCAGTGTGACTGCAACTGCTTTGCAGTAGCACTGCAACACGTTTGCAGTGACGCTGCAAAAGGTATGCAGTAAGTTTGCAGTGAGAGTTTTGACTTCCAATGTTAGGCTGAATTAAATCTTTTCTTTATATTTGTACATAACAAAGTTCGTAAACTTTAGAACATAACATTATGAAACCAATCATATCCCCTTCTATTCTCTCTGCCGATTTTGGTTATCTGGCACGAGACATTGAAATGATTAACGAAAGTGAGGCGGAGTGGGTACATATCGACATCATGGACGGTGTGTTTGTCCCTAATATTTCTTTCGGATTCCCGGTACTGAAGTATGTGGCAAAACTGTCGCAGAAGCCTTTGGATGTGCATCTGATGATTGTACAGCCGGAGAAGTTTATTCCGGAGGTGAAGGCTCTGGGAGCACATGTCATGAATGTGCATTACGAGGCTTGTCCGCATCTGCACCGCGTGGTGCAGCAAATCCGCGAAGCAGGGATGCAGCCGGCGGTAACGATTAATCCGGCAACTCCCGTGTCCTTGTTGAAGGATATTATTAATGATGTATACATGGTGCTGATAATGAGCGTAAATCCTGGCTTCGGCGGACAAAAGTTCATAGAGCATTCTCTTGATAAAGTGCGCGAGTTGCGTGAATTGATTACGGTTACCGGTTCGCAGGCCTTGATAGAAGTGGACGGTGGCGTAAACTTGGATACCGGTTCGCGTCTGGTAGAAGCTGGAGCAGATGTACTGGTAGCAGGCAATGCCGTTTTCTCGGCTCCCGATCCGAAGGAGGCCATCCGTGCATTAAGGAATCTGTAATCCGTCTTCTGGATTGATAATCGACAGCTGGCAACGGCATCCTTTCCTTCGACTGTTGATGCCGTTGGTAGTTGGTATTTTGTGTGGAGATGCGTTTCCACACGTGCTTTCTGCATGGGAGTATGTGGCAGGTTTTCTGCTTTTTCTTTTTATTATAGGTAGATACAAGCATACCGGATGGGTGTATGGAGCGGCGGTATACCTTTTCTTGGGTGGTACGGGGGGCTGCTTGATGAGTTGGCAGCAGGGAAAGACGGTATTTCCCTTTTCGGGCAAAACTGCTGTTTATAGGGTTTGTATCCGCGAGCATCCCGAAGAGAGGGAGCGCAGCATATTGTGCAGGGTTGCCTGCTGGGAGAGGTAGAGAAGGATACAGTTACGGGTTGCCCCCGAAATCATCTTTTTCTGGCTTATTTTCCGAAAGATTCTGCTACGGCCACTTTGCGCCGTGGTGATGAGTTGCTGGTATCTACCCGGCTTGTTCCTCCGGCAAACAATGGTAATCCCGACGAGTTTGACTATGCCCGCTACCTGAGGCGGAAAGGCTATAGCGGCACGGCTTACGTGGCTGACGGACATTGGCGGAAGACGGGGCATGATGCCTCTCGCACTGTCAGCCAGGTGGCACTGGATTATAGGGAGAAAGTGGTTGGCTTATACCGGAGTTTGGGTTTTGAAACTGATGAATTGGCGGTACTTGCTGCGTTGACAGTGGGGGATAAAGAGGAACTGAGTGATGATATTGTGGAGACCTACTCCGTTTCGGGAGCCAGCCATGTACTGGCACTTTCGGGGTTGCACATAGGTTTTCTGTATGCTTTGCTCTTGTTTGTGCTTCGTCCTTTGTGGAGGCGATGGCGGCGGTTAAAACCTTTGTTGCTTTTGCTTCTGGTCCTTTTCTTGGTGAGTTTTGCTTTTTTCACGGGATTGTCTTCCTCGGTGGTGCGGTCGGTCGTCATGTTCTCTTTGTTGGCGTTTGCGGTTTGCAGCCGGAAAAGCCGCTGACTCTGAATACGCTGGCGGCAACTGCTTTCCTGATGCTGCTGTGCAAGCCGGTCTGGTTGTTTGATGTCGGTTTTCAGTTGTCATTCTCGGCGGTTGCAGCTATTGTACTTGTACAGCCTAAGTTATATGCCCTTTGGAAGGTTGACAATCGTTTCCTGCGATATTTGTGGGGACTTATGACAGTGTCCATGGCGGCTCAGCTGGGTACGGCCCCTTTGGTCATTTTCTATTTCTCCCGTTTTTCCACTCATTTTCTGTTGACTAATCTTTGGGTAATTCCCATGGTGTCACTCGTTCTGTATTCTGCTGTCTTTCTGTTGATGCTTACGCCGCTGCCTTTTGTACAACATCTGTTTGCAAGGGTAGTAGAGGCATTGGTACATGTCCAGAATGAAGTGCTCCGCTGGATAGAGCATCTTCCGGCGCTGCTGTCGATGATATTTGGCTGGATATATGGGGTGTTTTGCTCGTCTATCTGTTCTTGGGGATGGCATATTATGGCTTTCTACGCCTTACGGTACGTAGAGTCTGCTTTGCGTTGCTGGCATTGTTGGCAGTGGTTTCCTGGCATTCCCTTTCCATCATGTCCAATGCTCCCCGGCAGGGGATTGCTTTTTATAGCGTGAGAGGCTGTCCCGTTGTCCATTGTATGGCAGACAACCGTCATTCTTGGTTGGCATGTACCGATAGCTTGCCGGATATGCCGCGTTTGTGCCGTGCCCTTTCTCCGCATTGGAACCGCCTGCGTCTGGAGACTCCCCGACTGGTTGCCGGAGATTATACCACTTCCGGCTTATCCATGCGCAACCAGATTGTCTCTTACGCCGGTAAGCGCATCTGTCTTCTTTCCGACAACCGTTGGAGAAACAAGAACTCTTCCCGTCCCCTTTCAGTTGATTATCTGTATGTCTCCAAGGGGTATCAAGGTGGGATAGAGGAACTTACTTCGCTCTTTTCCATGGGCATGGTGGTGCTTGACGCTTCTCTTTCAGACTATTATCAGAATAAGATTGCCAATGATTGCGTTCGCTTAGGTATTCCCTATCTTCTTCTTTCTCAAAAAGGTTCTTACCGCATATTGTTATAAATCACAAACTTTTCGTACTTTTGCCCCTTCAATTTGTTATAAACGCCAAATAGTAAATAGTCAATCGTCAAATAGTAAATAAAAATATGTTGACCAAAGTAATAGAACAATCCAAGATAGACCATTTCACCAAATGGTTTGACCGTGCAGACAAGATAGTAATAGTTTCGCATGTGGGTCCCGACGGGGACGCCATCGGCTCTTCTCTGGGCTTGTGGCACTTCTTCAGCTCGCAGGGAAAGACGGCGAATGTTATTGTGCCGAACGCCTTTCCCGACTTCTTGAAATGGATGCCCGGGAGCAAGGACATCCTTCTGTACGACCGCTACAAGGAGTTTGCCGACAAGCTGCTTGCCGAGGCGGATGTCATTTGTTGTCTGGACTTTAATGCTATCCATCGTATAGATGCCATGGGTGACGCTGTTCTTGCATCCCCGGCAAGAAAAATACTGATAGACCATCATCTCCATCCGGAGGATTTCTGCAAGATTATCATTTCCCATCCGGAGATATCTTCCACTTCGGAACTGGTTTTCCGCCTGATTTGCCGTATGGGCTATTTCAGTGACATTTCAAGGGAAGGAGCAGAGTGCATCTATACGGGTATGATGACGGATACCGGCGGGTTCACTTATAATTCCAATAATCGGGAAATCTATTTCATCATCAGCGAACTGTTGTCGAAAGGTATTGACAAGGACGAGATTTACCGCAAGGTGTTCAATACTTATTCAGAAAGCCGTTTGCGCCTAATGGGGTATGTGCTGTCACAAATGAAGGTTTATCCAAACTATCATGCAGCCTTAATTTCCCTGACTAAAGCCGAACAAGGCCAATTTGACTATGTACGTGGAGATAGTGAGGGGTTTGTGAACATTCCTTTAAGCATCAAAGGGGTAATTTTCTCTTGCTTCCTGCGTGAAGATACGGAGAAGCCGATGATAAAGATTTCTTTACGTTCGGTCGGTACATTCCCTTGCAATCAGCTGGCTGCCGAGTTCTTTGGCGGCGGCGGTCATTTGAATGCTTCCGGCGGTGAATTTTATGGAACGATGGATGAGGCCCGCAAGGTCTTTGAGCAGGCTTTGGAGAAATACAAACTGCTGCTGAATGCCAAAGGATAAAAAAAGTTCAGTTGTAAAGGTTAAAAGTTACGAACTTTCTATCCGCAGCTTTCAACTTTCAAGGAAATCAGATACTTTTGTACGAAATTACTAAATAACAGAAATGAAGAAACTTACTTTATTCTTTTTTGCCTTACTTGCAGTTTGTTTAGCCTTCCAGGCATGCGATAATTCTAAAACTTATGCCGAAATGCTTGAGGAAGAAAAAGATGCCATCAAAGCATTTATCAAAGACAGTAGCATTGTCGTTATTTCTCAAAGTGAATTCTATGCGCAAGATTCGACAACGGATGTAAGCAGGAATGAGTATGTGCAGCTGGCAAGCGGGGTGTATATGCAGATTGTGGATAAAGGTTCGACGAATCCTGCAGATACAGTTAAACCGAATGATTTGATTTTGGTGCGCTTTGAAGAACAAGGGTTGATAGCTGTTGGAGGGGTGAAATCGTATATAACCAATATGAATAGTCCGACTGTTGTGGATGAGTTTAGATATTCTGTTACTTCTTCGTCTATTGCCGGACTTTTCACTCAAGGCTATATGCTTATATATCATGGTTCGTCTGTACCTGCTGGCTGGCTGGTTGCGTTGAATTATATTCGTAACGGAGCACATGTGAAGCTGATTGTTCCTTCCAAGATGGGACAGTCGGATGCTATGCGGGACGTTCATCCTTATTATTACGATTTACATAAACTCAAATTTGGAACTAACCGATAAATTTTAAATCATTAACCTATGACTCTAATCAAATCTATTTCTGGAATCCGCGGAACAATTGGCGGTGGTGCTGGCGAGGGATTGAATCCGCTCGACATTGTGAAGTTCACTTCAGCTTATGCTACCCTGATTCGTAAGACGTGTACTGTAAAAAGTAACAAAATCGTGGTAGGGCGTGATGCCCGCATCTCTGGCGAGATGGTCAAGAACGTAGTAGTCGGTACCTTGATGGGTATGGGCTGGGATGTAGTGGATATTGATTTGGCTTCTACTCCGACTACCGAGCTGGCTGTAACCATGGAAGGTGCCAGTGGAGGTATTATTCTGACTGCCTCACACAATCCCAAGCAGTGGAATGCGTTGAAACTGCTGAATGAAAAGGGCGAATTTCTGAACGCTGCCGAAGGCCAGGAAGTACTCCACATTGCCGCCGCCGAAGAATTCGACTATGCCGAAGTGGACCAACTTGGCTCGTACCGTCAGGATTTAAGCTACAACCAGAAACACATCGACAGCGTATTGGCACTTGACCTCGTAGATGTGGAAGCTATCCGAAAGGCAAACTTCCGTGTAGCATCGATTGTGTAAACTCTGTAGGTGGTATTATTCTGCCGCAACTACTTGAACAACTTGGCGTTCAGCACGTAGAGAAGCTCTATTGCGAACCGACCGGTAACTTCCAGCATAATCCCGAGCCTTTGGAAAAGAACTTGGGTGACATCATGAACCTGATGAAAGGGGGGAAGGCAGATGTTGCATTTGTTGTAGACCCTGATGTAGACCGCCTGGCAATGATTTGCGAAGACGGCAAGATGTACGGTGAAGAATATACACTGGTTACTGTTGCCGACTACGTATTGAAACATACTCCGGGCAATACGGTATCCAATTTGAGTTCGACCCGTGCCTTGCGCGATGTAACTCGCAAGTATGGGCAAGAATATTACGCTTCTGCCGTAGGTGAAGTGAATGTAACTACCAAAATGAAGGAAGTAGGTGCCGTTATCGGTGGCGAAGGAAACGGTGGGGTAATTTATCCGGCCAGCCACTATGGACGTGATGCCTTGGTAGGTATTGCCTTGTTCTTGAGCCATCTGGCACACGAAGGTAAGAAGGTGAGCGAACTCCGTGCATCCTATCCTGCATACTTCATGCAAAGAATCGTGTAGACTTGACTCCTGAAACAGATGTAGATGCTATTCTTGCCAAGGTGAAGGAGCTGTATAAGAATGAAGAAATCAATGATATAGACGGTGTGAAGATTGACTTCCCCGACAAATGGGTTCATCTGCGTAAGAGCAATACGGAACCGATTATCCGTGTCTATAGTGAGGCTGCCACACCGGAGGCTGCCGAGGAAATCGGCCAGCAGATTATGAAGGTGATTGAAGACCTGGCTAAATAAGGCCGAACGAAATGTTATAATGAATGTCCCACTTTCCCGTGAAAGAGAAGTGGGACTTTTTTTAAACCTTCCCATGAACTCCTCCATCAAACTACTACTATGAATGGTATTTTAGATTCTATAGGCTCAGCAATAACCACTGTCAGTGACTTTGTCTGCGGGTATCCCTTATTTATCCTTCTGATAGGGGGAGGACTTTTCTTGTTCTTTTATTCCGGAGCTGTGTCCCTCTGCCGCATCGGATATTCGATAAAGGCCTTGCGCTATAAATCGGAAGTGGCGGGCGAAGGACAAATCAGTTCTTTCCAGGCCTTGATGAGCGCCATAGCGTCAACAGTGGGTATGGGGAATATTGCGGGGGTGGCTATCGCTATTACGGTAGGAGGTCCTGGAGCCATTTTTTGGATGTGGGTAAGTGCCGTTGTGGGTATGTCCACCAAATTCTTTGAAGGGGCTCTTGCCATTATGTACAAAGGGCACGATTCTGCCGGAGAACCGCAAGGGGGGACGATGTATATCATTCTTCATGGGTTGGGCGAACGCTGGAAACCGTTTGCTTATTTCTTTGCGGTGGTGGGGTTGATAGGTACGTTGTGTGTAATGCAAGCCAATCAGTTGGTCGAGTCTGTCACTACGGTATTTACTACTCCGGCAGGAATAGAGAATACACTCGGCCTGCGTTTTGTGATGGGTGTTGTCATCAGCTGGTGGTAGGGGCGGTCATTATCGGTGGCATCCGGCGCATTTCGGTTATCTCGCTAAAATAGTGCCGGTGATGGTTACTTGCTATATGCTGCTTGTCTTCGTTGTTCTTTGTTTGAATTTTGATAAGTTGCCGGGAGTGTTGGCTTCCATTTTCCAGTCTGCCTTCAGCCTGGAAGCCGGTATCGGTGGAATTTTGGGAACTGCACTGACTGGTGCCCGCCGTGCTGCCTACGTCAATGAAGCAGGCGTAGGTACGGCCTCTATGATGCATGGCGCCTCCCGTAATGACAATCCCATTCGTGAGGGCTGGTAGCATGATTGGACCGGCCATCGACTCGGGGCTTGTTTGTACATTGACGGCCTTCCCTATTCTTATAGCTGGAAACTATGCGTCGGAAGGAGGCATAAAAGGCCTTTATATTGCTTTGAATTCTTTTGAGCAGCTCCTTCCCGGCTATGGGCATTATCTGTTGATGGTGATGGTCTTTTTCTTTGCCTTTTCTACCATGTTCTCTTATTCGTATTATGGACTGAAGTGCACCAACTTCTTGTTTGGTGCGGAGAATGCCAAGTATTATAACTACTTCTATTTGGTGATGATTGTTGTGGCTGCCATGATTCCGTTGGGAGCAGTGGTTGCCATCATGGATTTGGCTTTTGCCTTGATGGCATTGCCTACGATGACGTCACTGCTGTTACTTGCTCCACGGGTCAGGAGAAAGATGAAGGAATATTTTGCGAACTGATAGAAAGCAGCTTCCACTACAAGTTGATGACCTTTCCTATCTCTCCTTCAAAATTCGGGGTGAATACACCTTTGCCGATATTTGCCTTGATTTCATCGGGGCTCCAAAAACGTCCTCCGTCCAGCTCGTCACTGGGATGTATTTCACCGTCGTAGACAGTTTTGTGTACGAAGACCAGTTCCTTTTCGCGGGCAGATCGAAGACGTAATGCATGACGGTTTCGGGAATAAAGTCGGTAATGCCGAGCTCTTCGCGTACTTCGCGTTTTAGCGCCATCTCTACACTTTCACCTAAATCGACGTGTCCGCCTACGGAGGTG
>ENA-OUNI01000987-OUNI01000987.1-human-gut-metagenome-genome-assembly--contig:-NODE-987-length-12067-cov-3.206030_pt1 | contig 12067 bp, 13 predicted proteins | sample MGYA00242499_ERZ504580 | MGnify/ENA primary metagenome ERZ504580 (study PRJEB26092, sample SAMD00036315) | human gut metagenome | host: Homo sapiens | study: EMG produced TPA metagenomics assembly of... | reverse complement strand
TGTTTGCCCCGCAGGGGCAAACATTGCTCGCTCCCCAGTTTCGCTGCGCTCAACTGTGGCCCCGCGCTCGCAACCCCGCAACACCCGAATTTAAAGTGGAGGAAGGGGCGGGGGCGTAAGAACGAAAAGTAATACTGCTTTCGTTTAGCCCCCGCCCCTTCCGACTTCCGCTTTGGGGTTCTTAGGGGCGTGCAGCCCCTAAGCGCGGGTTCGCTGCGTCGCAACAGCGAGACTTTTCTTTGCTACTTTCTTTTGGTCACAAAAGAAAGTAGGACCTCCCGGGAGACTGCCGTTAATCTTACTGCCGCGCCTGCAAAGCTGCCAGCAGCGGCGGGATGAGCTGCTTCTTGCGGCTGACGACACCGGGCAGCTTGGCTATGTTCCCCTCCGGCTCGACGTGGAACGCATCGCGGATGATCTCCTCGGCGTTGTGGCCGTAGAACATCAGGTCGGTGCTCTGGGTCTTCATGTCGGTGAACATGTAGAAGATCAGCGGCAGACCCTCGCGGCGGCTCGCCTCGGGCAGGAACGGCTGCACAAGCGCCTCGGCGGCGGCGCGGGATTTGTCGGTCATGTAGGTGGACTGGCCGACGCCGAACTTGACGTCGCCGCGGCTGAACGCCTTGAAGTCCGAGCTGAACACATCTTCGCTGTGCGGCCCGTCAGGTCGGCACCTGCCTCAAACATCTGCTCGGCGTAGGACTGGATGTCCTCGCCCGCCAGCGCGGCCAGCGCCTTGGCGGCGGCTTCGTCCTGCGGGGTGGACGTCGGAGAGCGGAACACCAGCGTATCGGACAGAATGGCCGACAGCAGCAGACCCGCGATCTCGCGGCTGGGCGTCAGGCCCTGCTCGCCGTACATCTGGTACAAAATCGTGGCCGTACAGCCCACCGGAACATTGCGGAAATAGACCGGGCCGGTGGTCTCCAGACTGCCGATGCGGTGATGGTCGATGATCTCCAGAATGTCCGCCTGCTCCAGACCGTCCACGGCCTGGGTGCGCTCATTGTGGTCAACGAGAATGACCTGCTTGCGGTGCAGGTTCAACAGGTTACGGCGGCTGACGACGCCGCAGTACTTGCCGTTCTCATCCAGAATCGGGAAATAGCGGTGACGCACGCTGGCCATAACCTTTTTGGCGTCCTCAATCGGCGTATTTACGCTGAATTTCAGCAATTCCTTCGTGCGCATAAAGTGGCGCACCGGCGCGGCGGTGGAGATGAGCCGCGCGGCGGCGTAGGTATCGTAGGGGGTCGCCAGCACGGCGCAGCCCTTTTCCTGCGCACGTGCCACGATGGTGCGCGGCACCGCGGAGCCGCAGCAGACAATGATGGCCTGTGCGCCGCAGTCGATGGCGCACATCTGGGTCTCGTACCGGTTGGAGACCAGCACAAGGTCGCCGGGCTTGACGAGCTCCTCCATGATTTCCGGGCTGGTGCCGATGCAGATATTGCCGCTGTCAATATGGGCGTCGGCGCTGCGACCACCAGCTCAGCCTCCAGCGTTTCCAGCAGGTTCGTGCAGCGGGTGTCGGCCGCGGCCAGCACTGCCGTGTCGAACAGGTCCATGTTCGCGTCGGCAATGTCCTTGATGGTGATAAGCCCCTGCAGCTCGTTGTCGCCGTCCACGATGCAGAGCGTGTCGATCTCGACGTCGCGCATCAGGTTCCAGGCCGCGCGCAGGCTCATCTCGCCGTCGATGCCCGCCTGCTTGCGGATGTCGATGTCCTTGATCTGCGGGCTGACGTCGGTGCAAAGCCGCGGCGGCTCCACGCCGAAGTGCTGCAGAACGAACCGCGTTTCCCGGTTCACATGTCCGGCGCGGCGGGCCTCATACAGGCCGGTCAGGCTGCCGCGGTTTTTCAGCCAGGCATACGCCAGCGCGGAGCAGATCGAGTCCGTGTCCGGGTTCTGGTGGCCGATGATGTTGATGTGGCGTACCGTGTTGTTTGCCATAGTGGTTCTCCCCTCTATCTCCTTGGCCCCTCTGCGAGGGGCTGCCGCCGCAGCGGCTGGGGGAGAGAGCTTCGCCATCGTCTGTAGCTTGGGGCAATGGCAGGGTTCTCTCCCTCCGGCCCTCCGGGCCACCGCTCCCCCTCTGGCGCAAGCGCCACCTCCCCCGTATCGGGGGAGTCTGTCTCGCAGAGGGAGGCAAGCCTGGCGGTCTGTTTAATTAGTGTAAAATATCACTATAATAATCCATATTATAGCACACATTTTTGCGTTTTGCGATTCTTGACAAATACCACATTATAGCGTATTATAAAATAGTATGTGGATATTGGGGCTTTGCCCCTGCAAATATCAGTATATCGGCATTTTCAATTTGAGAGGGAACGTATATGATTCAGGAAAATCTCCGCAACGTCGCGATCATCGCGCACGTTGACCACGGCAAAACCACCCTGGTCGACCAGATGCTGAAGCAGTCCGGTGCTTTCCGTGCCAACCAGCAGGTGGCCGAGCGCGTCATGGACTCCGGCGACATCGAGCGTGAGCGCGGCATCACGATTCTGGCCAAGAACTGCTCCTGCGAGTACAACGGCGTCAAGATCAACATCGTCGACACCCCGGGCCACGCCGACTTCGGCGGCGAGGTCGAGCGCGTGCTGAAGATGGTCAACGGCGTTCTGCTGCTGGTCGATGCAGCCGAGGGCTGCATGCCCCAGACCCGTTTTGTTCTGCAGAAGGCTCTGCAGCAGAACCTGTCTCTGGTCATCGCCGTCAACAAGATCGACCGTCCCGATGCCCGCATTGCCGAGGTCATCGACGAGATCCTCGAGCTGCTGATGGATCTGGGCGCTACCGACGAGCAGCTGGACAGCCCGATGGTGTTCTGCTCCGGGCGCAACGGCACGGCCAGCTACGACTGGACCGACCCTGCCTCCGGCACGGACCTGAAGCCCCTGTTTGACACTATCCTGAAATATGTGCAGCCGCCGGAGGGCGAGCCCGACGAGCCGCTGCAGATGCTGGTCTCCAGCGTTGACTACAACGACTTCGTGGGCCGCATGGGCGTTGGCCGCGTGCAGAACGGCGTCATCAAGGTCGGCAGCCCGATCCAGGTCTGCGACTGGCACAACCCCGATGTACACATGAGCGGCCGCATCACCAAGCTGTTCGACTTCAAGGCCAATGGCCGTGAGCCGATCGAGAGCGCCCAGGCCGGCGACATCGTCGCATTTGCGGGTCTGCCCGATATTTCCATCGGCAACACGATCTGCGACCCCAGCAAGGTGCAGCCCCTGCCCTTTGTCAAGATCAACGATCCCACGGTGGAAATGACCTTCTCGGTCAACGATTCCCCGTTTGCCGGCAAGGAGGGCAAGTACGTCACCTCCCGCCAGATCCGTGACCGCCTGATGCGCGAGCTGCTGAAGGACGTCGCCCTGAAGGTCGAGGATTCCGCCACGAACGATTCCTTCCGCGTCATGGGCCGCGGCGAAATGCACCTGTCCATCCTGATCGAGACGATGCGCCGCGAGGGCTATGAGCTGCAGGTCAGCCCCCCGCACGTTCTGACCCACGAGGAGAACGGCAAGGTCATGGAGCCTATGGAGCGCGTTGTCATCGACGTGCCCGAGATCTATCAGGGCAACGTCATGACGCTCTGGCGCCCGCAAGGCCATCCTGATGAACATGCAGATGATGAACAGCCGCTCCCGCATCGAGTTCCGTATGCCCAGCCGCGGCCTGTTCGGCTATCGCAGCCAGTTCCTGACCGACACCCACGGCGAGGGCATCATGAACACGATCTTCGACGGCTACGAGGAATGGTGCGGCGACATCCAGACCCGCTCCACCGGCTCCCTCATCAGCTTTGATACCGGCGACGCCGTCACCTACGGCCTGTTCAACGCCCAGCAGCGCGGCACCCTGATCGTCAACGCAGGCGAGAAGGTCTACGCCGGTGAGGTCGTCGGCTACACCCCGACGGGCGAGGACATCACGGTCAACGTCTGCAAGACGAAGCACCTGACCAACACCCGCGCCTCCGGCAGCGACGACGCCCTGCGTCTGGTGCCTGTCTCCAAGTTCAGCCTCGAGGGCTGCCTTGAGTTCCTGGCACCCGACGAGCTGCTGGAAGTCACCCCCGAGAACCTGCGCATCCGCAAACGCATCCTGGACCACGACCTGCGCATGAAGGCCGCCAGCAAGAAGAATAAGTAATTTATTCGCATAAAAACGAGCCGTCCCGACGATTGGGGCGGCTCGTTTTGGTTTTGTCGAGTTGTAAGGGCCGGGCACGCCCGGCCTCTACGTGCGGAGGTGTGTGGGACGGTGCGTGCCCGCACGCATGGCCCCCGGAGCGGTCAAGACCGCTCCCTACAAATTGCCCATAACCGGCGGTCCGCATTTTACCGCCTCACTCCGTCCACATCTCCACCGCGGTATACTCCCGGCTTCCCGCCAGATACGCGCCCAAATCGATCAGCGCATACCGGCTGGCGGCCACGCCGCTGCGGTCAATGTACCCGTCCGTCACCAAAATGCGGCCATCGCCGGTCAGGGCTATCGGGAAATTCCTGTTCCCGGTGGCATCGGACCCGGCCTCCTCATAGGGGATCTCGTACCGTGCGCCGTTGTCGATGCTGTAGAGCGTCAGGGTGTCCTTCCCCCGCCACAGCACCACCAGCTTGAGCCGGCCATCCTGCAAAAACGGCCAGAAGCCGCTGCCTTCCCCGTTTTGGGCGTCGGCGCTGCATTCCTCCTGCCAGATGCCCGCGGTGCGGTCATAGCTGACCAGCGTGTTCTTCCGGCTGAGCGCGGACGCACCGTCCGTGCAGGAGACCCCAAAATACAGCTTGTCGCCGCAGTAGCCAGATACGATTTGCTTTCGTTGTGGTCCTCGGGGTAGTACGGCTCGTCGAGCACCTTTTCAATCGTGTTCGTCGCCGGATCGTAGAGGTCGTACTCCCGCAGCGAGTTTTGCAGCACGGCGTCCCGCATTTCCTCGTTGCCCTCGCCCTCCGGCAGCGGCGTGTCGGACACAATGCGGGTCAGCAGCACCCGGCTGCCAACTGCGCCCAGAACGCTGTCCAGCTGCACAAACGGCAGCGACGCGGTGGTCAGCTCGCCGGTCTGCCAGTCCAGCCGCTTGCAGGTCGTGCCCCAAATGTCATACGCCGCGTACTCGTCGTAGAAATTGGGGTAAAATTTTTCCGGGATGGTCTGCTCCTCGACGCTGCCGTCGGGGCGGATGGCCGTGTGGGCAAACACGGTGCTGCCCTCGGAGTCCCAGAAGTATTCCACCGTGTCCCCGTGCTGCATGATGGCTACCGGGATCTGCCGCGACAGGTCGATGTCGCAGAGCTTTGTCTGCACGCCCGCCGCGTAGTCGAGCTCCAAAATCGGCTCTGTCTCAAGGCCCGTGAACGTGATCTCGACGGAGGCGGTGCCTGTGTCCATCACCTGCGGGATGGCCATTTGCAGCGTCCCCACCGGGAACGCCGCCGCGGCCTCGCCGATGGCTGCGGTCTGCGGCGGGGCGGGGCAGCTTCGGCGGGGGACGATACCTCGGGTGCGGCGGTGCAGGCGGTCAGGGCCAGCGCGGCGGTTAGCAGAAGGACGAGTTTTCTCATGGTTTGTCTCCTTTCCGGTTCCGTTTTCGCCATCATACCACCCGGTTGTGTCCGAGTTGTGACACGGATGGGGTCTTTTGAAATTTTTTTGCGGCGAAGTTTGGACTGCCTGTAGGGGCCGGGCATGCCCGGCCCACGGGCTTCCCGCAAGCGCCCGTTTACCGGACACAGCCGCCAGCATGTGCGTCATACAAATACACTTGACTTTACATTAAATTCATAGTATAGTAAATAAGTCGCCCGCATTGCGGCGGGGATTTTGGATGTAAAAGTTATGGGGGTCAGTATGGCGGCATTTACTACGTTTATTGAGCAGTTCAGCGATGTTCTGTGGAACTCGCTGCTGCTGTTTTTGCTGGTCGGCACGGGCGTGTACTTTACCGTGCGGCTGCGCGGCGTGCAGGTGCGCCGCTTTGGCGAAGGCTTCCGCCGTGTGTTCGGCGGCTTTACGCTGCGCGGCAAAAAGGCGGACGCCGAGGGCATGAGCAGCTTTCAGGCGCTGACGACGGCCATTGCGGCGCAGGTCGGCACCGGCAACATCACGGGCTGTGCCACGGCGCTGGTCAGCGGCGGCCCGGGCGCACTGTTCTGGACCTGGGTGTCGGCGTTTTTCGGCATGGCGACCATTTACGCCGAGGCCGTGCTGGCGCAGCACTACAAGACCACGTTGAACGGCCAAGTCACGGGCGGCCCGGCGTACTATATCCGCGCCGCGTTCAAGGGCAAGGTCGGCAAGGTGCTGGCCACGGTGTTCTCGGTGCTCATCATTCTGGCGCTGGGCTTCATGGGCAACATGGTGCAGTCCAACTCCATCGGTGATGCGTTCCACAACGCCTTTGGCTGAACCGGCTGGCGGTGGGCGTCGTGGTGGCGGCCATTGCGGCGTTCATCTTCCTGGGCGGCGTGCAGAGAATTGCCGCTGTAACGGAAAAAGTCGTGCCGATCATGGCGGCATTTTACATTCTGGGCTGCATTGTCATTCTGGTCATCAACGCCAAGGCGCTGCCCGGCGCGCTGGCGCAGGTGTTTGTGCTGGCGTTTTGAGCCGCAGGCCATGGCGGGCGGCATTGCAGGCGTGACCGTGCAGCAGTCCATGCGTTTCGGCGTGGCCCGCGGCCTGTTCTCCAACGAGGCGGCCTTGGCTCGACGCCCCACGCCCACGCGCTGGCCAAGGTCGAGCGCCCGCAGGACCAGGGCGTGTGGCGATCCTGGGCGTGTTCGTTGACACGTTCGTTGTGCTGACGCTGACCGGCCTGGTGCTGATCACGTCCGGCCTGATCCCGCAGGGCATGACCGGCACGGCGCTGACCCAGGCCGCCTTCAGCCAGGCGTTCGGCGGCTTTGGGCCGATCTTCATCGCGGTGTGCATGTTCTTTTTCGCGTTTTCGACGATCATCGGCTGGTATTTCTTCGGCCAGACGAACTTCAAGGCGCTGTTCGGTGAGAAGCTGCTACCGGTGTACAGCATCATTGTAGTTGCGTTCATTCTGGTCGGCTCTACCCTGAAGGTCGATCTGGTCTGGGCGCTGGCCGACCTGTTCAACGGCCTGATGGCCGTGCCGAACCTGCTGGCTCTGCTGGCGCTGGCCGGCGTGGTTGTGGCGATTGACCGGAAGTAATTTTTACGAGACGGGGATTTGCTCCTTTTCTTAGAAGAAAAGGAACTAAAAAATAACCTGCCTACGAGAGGTCGCAGGCAGGTTATTTTTGTGTTTGAGGGGGCAGGGCGGTTATGCAAAGACCCTGTGGCTTGCCGCCCTACGATGCAATGGATACGGGGTGGTAATGGCAGGGTTGCGTGAATGAGTTGCGGGCGAATGCCCGCCCCACGGAATGTGGTAAAGTGGGATGTAGGGCGGCCTGCCCCCAGGCCGCCGCGGACGTTTGCGTTAATGAGAAGCCCTGCGGATTGTGTTGTAGGGGGCGGCGTCCCCGACGCCCCGCGGAGGGGTCAAGACCCCTCCCTACGATGCAAAGGATACAGGGGTGGTAATGGCGAGGCTGCGGGCCGGGCATGCCCGGCCCCTACAGACTGCCGTAAACGGGTCGCGGATGAGAGGGGCGAGGGAGGGCGGCAGCCCGGCCCCTTTTCGCGTGCGGAGGTTGCCCGGGAATGGGCGGCCACGCACAGCCCGTCGGAATCCCCCAGTCCGCTGACGCGGCCAGCCCCCTTTGACAAGGGGCCTCCACCTCCCCCTGCGGGGTTCGGGGGAACTCCCGAATTTTAAAACGGAGGAAGGCCCACAGGCGTTAAACGCGAACAGTAATACTGCGTTCGCGTAGCCTGTGGGCCTTCCGACTTCCTTATTGGGGTTCTTAGGGGCGTGGCAGCCCCTAAGGCGGGGTCCGCTGCATTCGCAACAGCGGCAGTTTTCTTTGCCAAGCTTTCTTTTGCTGCCAAAAGAAAGCGAGTTTCCGGAGGACTGCCGTTCCCGGTTTAGCCGATAACCTCTCCGTGCCGCACAACCTTCAAAATATCCAGCTTATCATCGACCAGCACGACGTTGCCGTAGCGGCCTGCGTCGAGACTGCCGTAATCGGCATCAATGCCGATGCTGCGGGCGGGGTTCAGGGTCGCGGCGCGGACGGCACTCTCAAGGGCACGCCCATGTCGAGGACCGCACGCTTCATGCAGTCAAACAGACAGGTCGCGCTGCCCGCAATCGTGCCGGGCTGCTCGGTCAGCGTCGCGCGGGGTCCGCGCACCGTGACGGCCTGGCGCCCAGGCTGTACTGGCCGTCAGGCAGACCGCAGGCCATCATGCTGTCCGCAATCAAAATCACGCGATCCGCCCCGAAGGTGTTGAAGGTGAACCGCACCATCGCCGGGTGAATGTGGACGTTGTCGGTGATCAGCTCGACCTCGGCACCATCCTCCAGCGCGGCAATGATCGGCCCCGGCTCACGGTGGGTGATGCCCGGCATCGCGTTGTACAGGTGGGTCATGTGGGATGCACCCGCGCAAACGCGGCTTGGCCGTGTCGTAATCGGTGCAGGTGTGGGCAATCGAAATGCGCACCTCATCGCGGCATTCCCTGATGAATCCAGATTGCCCGGCTCCTCGGGGGCGACGTCAACCAATTTGATCAGCCCGCCGCTGCGCGCCTGCAGGCGGCGGAACATGCCCGCGTCGGCGGCCATGACGTACTTCGGGTTCTGCGCGCCAACCTTCTTGGGGCTGATGTACGGCCCCTCCATGTTGATGCCGACCAGATCCGCGCCGCGCTCGTTCTTGTGGGCCGCGGCCACGTCCATGATGCCGTTCAGGATCTCCTCGCTGAACGTCATGGTTGCGGGGCAGATGGCCAGCACGCCCTTGCTCGCCTCAAAATCAGCGATGGCCTGCAGGCCGGCCTCGTCGGCGTCGCAGAAATCGTGGCCGACTGCGCCGTGGAAATGAATGTCCACCAGACCCGGCAGCGCATAGGCACCGCCCGCGTCAATGACTTTCTCGCCCGCCTGCGGAGCCGCGCCAAAGACGATGCGGCCATCGCGGATGATGAGGTCCTTTTCCACAAAGCGGCAGCCGTCGCTGTAGACTTTTGCATTTTTGATAATCATTGCAGTGTCCCTCCGCAAATCAGATCTCGCTCAGGCTTCCTCGTCGCCGACCAGAATGAAGTCGGGGTGCATCTGCAGGATGCTGGCGGGGACCTCCGGCGTGACGGGGCCGAAGAACGCCTTTTTGACGATGTCGGCCTTGCCCTTGCCGTTGGCGACCATCAGGACCTTGCGGGCCTGCATGATCGTCTTGATGCCCATGGTGTAGGCCTGCTTGGGGACCAGATCGGCGTTGCCGTCGAAGAAGCGCTTGTTGGCCTCGATGGTCTCCTCCTTCAAATCAACGCAGTGGGTGCCCAGCTCGAATGCCTCGTTCGGCTCATTGAAGCCGATGTGGCCGTCGTTGCCGATGCCCAGCAGCTGCAGGTCAACGCCGCCCACATTGTGAATGACCGCGTCATAGCGGGCGCACTCGGCGTCGGCGTCCATGTTGGTGCCGTCCGGCAGGTTGATGGCCTCGGGACGGATGTTGACATGGTCAAACAGGTTGCGGTGCATGAAGCTCCAGTAGCTCTCGGGGTGCTCCTTGGGCAGGCCGCGGTACTCGTCCAGGTTGACCGTCGTGACCTCGGAGAAGTCGATGTCGCCCTTGTTGTACCACTCGACCAGCTGCTTGTAGGTGCCCACGGGCGTACCGCCGGTGGCCAGGCCCAGCACGCAGTTGGGCTTCATGATGACCTGGGCCGAGATGATGTTGGCGGCCTTGCGGGACATGTCGTAGTAATCTTTTGCACGGATGATCTTCATAAGAAAATACCTCCTGATCTTTTCGGGGTGCGTTGCCCCAGTTTTCCTATTTTTCATTATACACGCCATGGGGCGGGATACCATGACCGGTTTATGTGATTTGTACCAAGATTTTGTACCGTTTATGCAGCAAATCACAGAAAAAGCCGCGGACGGGCTGATCGCCCGCCCGCGGCGGAGTTGATAAAGGGAACCAGACCTTTATCCGGTAATGCCTGTTTTTACAGCATCTTCTTCAGCTCATCGTAGACGAACTGGACCTTGGGTCCGATGACGACCTGGCAGGCGGTCTTGCTGGGGCGGATGACACCGGCAGCACCGGCAGCCTTGACGGCCTTCTCGTTGACAGCAGTGCTGTCCTTGACCTCAAAGCGCAGACGAGTGGCGCAGTAGTCAACGTTGGCAACGTTGCCCTTGCCGCCGACAGCAGCCAGAACGCCGGAGGCGATGGCGGTGAAGTCGTTGTTGGCGAGGGTGATGTTGGCCTCAGCAGCCTCGGCATCCTCGTCCTCACGGCCGGGAGTCTTCAGGTCGAACTTGACGATAGCGAACTTGAACACCAGGTAGAAGACAACGAAAGCGGCAATGCCCAGAGGGATGATCATCCAGGTCTTAGCAGCAGCAGGCAGGCTGGCGGAGAAGATCAGGTCGGTAGCACCGGCGGAGAAGCAGAAGCCTGCACGGAAGCCGGAGTAGTAGGTGATGATGGTGAAGATGCCGTACAGAGCAGCATAGACAACATACAGGGGGAAGCAGAGGAACATGAAGCCGAACTCGAACGGCTCGGTAACGCCGCAGACGAAGGCGCAGATAGCAGCGGAAACAACCAGACCGATAGCAGCCTTCTTGTTCTTGGCAGTCTGGACCATGGCCAGAGCAGCACCGGCAATGCCGAACATCATGCAGGGGAAGAAGCCGGACATGTACATGCCGAGGTCCCAATTGACACCGTTCTGGCCGGTGACGTCGCCAGCCCAGTAGTGGCTCAGGTCGCCCAGACCGATGGTGTCAAACCAGAACACGTTGTTCAGGGCGTGATGCAGGCCGGTGGGGATCAGCAGACGGTTCAGGAAAGCGTAGATGCCGGCGCCGATGCCGCCCATCTTGGCAATGCCGTTGCCGAGGGCAACCAGAACGCCGAAGATGACGGGCCAGACGAACAGCAGGACAACGGAAACCACGATGGAAACAACGGCGGTCACGATAGCAACGCTGCGCTTGCCGCTGAAGAATGCCAGCCAGTCAGGCAGCTGGTATTCTTGAACTTGTTGTAGCAGGCAGCACCGATGATGGCGGCCAGGATGCCGATGAAGGAGTTGCCGGCGATCTTGCTGAAAGCAATGTAATCGACGGTGCCTTCCTCCAGCGTGCGGACAGCGCCGACAACGCCGGGGCTGAGCAGCTGCTGCATCATCAGGAAGCTGACCAGACCGGCCAGACCTGCGGTACCGTCATGGTCATCAGACAGACCGACGGCAGCGCCGATGGCGAACAGCCATGCCATGTTGTCGATCAGCGCCGCCGGCCTTGATCAGCAGGAAACCTACGGTGTAAGCGGCACCGGAGGTCGGGCCCTCGGCACCCATAACGGCGGGAGCCAGAGCGTAACCAATGCCCATCAGGATACCACAGACGGGCAGAGCAGCAACGGGAAGCATAAGAGCTTTGCCGAGCTTCTGCAGATACTTCATCATAAAAGCATTCCTCCAAAAATTGTGAGTGGGTCTTTCCCAACTCGGCGCCGGGCTGTCTGGTTCCGCAGCCGCGACACTTTGTTAATCTCATATTAACATATTCTTCACAAAAAAGAAAGTGATTTTAGCAGAATTGTCGAAAAGCCGAAAAATCGACGCTTTCTTTGTGCAATATTCAAACACGCCATTGATTTTTGCCCAAATTTCTTTGAAAATTTAACTTTTTCGGAAAGTTATTTTCATAACGGGATGAATCTACACCTCGGCTACGTCCTTCGTCGCCACCACATCCACGCCGGTCCCGGCTGCATCGGGCAGCAGGACCTGACCGATGTGTACAGGGGCTGGCACAACGACGCTTTTCAGCGCGCGGACAACGTCAAAAATTTTCTCCTTCGGGATGTCGCTGCGGGTCTTGCAGCTCACGGCGGCAGGGTGCCGCCGGTCACGCGCACCGTTGTGGTCACAATGCGCGTCGGGGCCGG
>ENA-OUNI01000986-OUNI01000986.1-human-gut-metagenome-genome-assembly--contig:-NODE-986-length-12093-cov-3.158115_pt1 | contig 12093 bp, 20 predicted proteins | sample MGYA00242499_ERZ504580 | MGnify/ENA primary metagenome ERZ504580 (study PRJEB26092, sample SAMD00036315) | human gut metagenome | host: Homo sapiens | study: EMG produced TPA metagenomics assembly of... | reverse complement strand
AAAATTAAAAAAAGCTATTGACAGTTTATATAGTTTTTGGTATAGTACCAATTGTCGCAACAATAAGTAAAACTTATAACAGAAATGCGATATGCGGAAGTGTCGGAACTGGCAGACGAGCAAGACTAAGGATCTTGTGAGCATTGCGCTCGTGTGGGTTCAAGTCCCATCTTCCGCATAGGAAACGGTTTGAATGCTATTATATGTGCATTTAAGCCGTTTTTTTGTGTCATCATAATAACCTGAGCTGCAGTGTTTCGCTGATACGATAAGTGTTTCAGTAGGAGCTTCTTTTTTGTACTGTGGGAAATTACTTATAGTATATTCATAAAAAATTCATATCTTTTTGTTAAAATAATGTGTAGATTGTTACGATATAATTTGTTTGAATACAAGCGATATTGAACCTGAATGGTAACTGTTTGGCAGATTGCTGTTTTGTATGACACTGGGCAGTTATCCTGAATGGAGTGCGGCAGGAGAATCAGGTATGAAAAAAAACAAAATGGACACACAGGAATATCAGTTTATAAAAGAAACGGTAAAAAAACAGCCAAAAGAGAATGGCAGTCTGTTGCGCAGGCTGCTTATGATAGCAGGATGTGGCGTTTTGTTTGGAGGCTGCGCAGCCGTAACCTTTGCCAGTGTGTTTCCGGTTATGGCGGACAGAGAAGAGAATACACAGCAGAAAATCGAACTGACAGGATCGGATGTAGCGGAGACGATATCTGAAGAACAGGCAACAGAGAGGAAATCTGTCGCTTCAGTTTCTGAACAAGAGGAGAAGAGTCTTCTGGCAATGCGTCAGGAGATGTATAGGGAAGTGCTGAAGGTTTCCCAAAAATCCCGAAAATCTCTTGTAAACGTGAGAGGAATTTCAAAGGATGAGGATTTGCTGAATAATTCTTATTTTCAGCAGGAAGATACGGAAGGTCTTGTCTTTCTTGAAACAGAGACGCAATTTTATATCCTGACCTATGAGGAAGAACTGGAAAATCTGCAGGAACTGCAGGTGACTTTTGCAGATGGTTCGACAGTGCAGGGAGAGATATGCAGGGGAGATGCAGATTCCGGATTTGCAGTTGCAACTGTGAGAAAAAATCTTCTCAATGACAGTACAAGAGAAGGTATCGTGGTATCTGATCTGACAGACACAAAGAAACTGGGGCAGAGCGATATAGTAATTGCTATCGGAAGTCCTGCCGGTGACAGTGATGCGGTGGTTTATGGAATGATCACTTCTGTTTCTGAAAAACTATCGGTAGCGGATACGGAGTATAATGTGTTGGCTACAGATGTGCAGGGGAATGAAGATGGAAGTGGTGTGCTGCTTGATTCTGACGGAAATGTGGCAGGTATGATACTGAAGAAGAATGAAAACGACGGAGATAATATTCATGCAGTTTCCATTTCGCAGATTCTTCCGTTGATAGAACATCTGGCTAACAAAGAGACAATCAGATATACAGGTATTTATGGAACAGAGATAACTCAGGCACAATGTAGAAAACTGGGAATTGATCAGGGACTTTACGTGGAGCGTACACAAGAAGAATCTCCTGCGATGAAGGCAGGGATACAGTGTGGAGATATTATAAGTAAGATTGATGGAACTCCCACAGAGAGTATGCAGTCTTACTATACATATCTTCAGACAAAAAAGCAGGGAGAAAATCTTACCATAACGGTTCTTCGCAAAAATTCCGATGGTGAGTATGCGGAGAAAGATTATAAGGTAACAGTTGGAGAGAGATAGTGACAGGCGGAGAATCCTACAAGCGGGATTCTTTCTTGTGGAATTGTTATAATACTAAAAATAAAGGATAGAGAGGCAGGCTTTATGCGTTTTTTAAATGAGTTACATGAGGGAGACAGAATTAATGGGATTTATCTGTGCAAGCAGAAACAGTCTGCGGTAACGAAGAATGGAAAACCCTATGAGAATATTATCCTACAGGATAAAACCGGAATCATGGATGGAAAGATCTGGGATCCGAATTCTCTTGGAATTGATGATTTTGATGCACTGGATTATATAGATGTTGTGGGAGATGTGACCAGTTTTGCAGGGGCTATGCAGCTGAATATCAAGCGTGTGCGCAAGGCTGCTGAAGATGAATATGATCCTGCAGATTATCTTCCTGTAAGTGAGAACAGCACAGATGATATGTACAGCCAGCTGAGAGCATTTATTGACAGTGTGGAGAATACTTATCTGTCTGCACTTCTGAAGAAATTATTTGTGGAAGATGAAGCTTTTGTGAAAGCGTTTGAAGGACATTCTGCAGCGAAGACAGTACATCACGGATTTATCGGCGGTCTGATGGAGCATACTCTGGGAGTGACCAGACTCTGCGATTATATGTCAAAGGCATACCCGGTCATCAACAGGGATTTACTGATCACAGCATCACTTCTTCATGATATCGGAAAGACAAAAGAATTATCTGCATTTCCGTTAAATGATTATACAGATGAAGGCCAGCTTCTGGGACATATTTATATGGGAGCGCAGATGATCAATGATCTTGCGCGCCAGATACCGGAATTTCCGGAGGTGCTTAAGAATGAACTGATCCATTGTATCCTGTCCCACCATGGAGAACTGGAATATGGTTCCCCGAAAAAACCTGCATTGGTGGAGGCCGTAGCCTCAATCTTGCAGATAATACAGATGCAAGAATGGAAACCATCACAGAGATTTTTGCAGCAAACAAGAGTAAAAAAGAGTGGCTTGGATATAATAAATTGTTTGAATCCAACTTAAGAAGAACAGATGAGGTGTAATCTTTATGGAATTTCGTAAGAACGATCTTGTTACGTTAGAGATAGAAGATTGCGGAATTGACGGTGAAGGTATCGGAAAAGCCGATGGCTTCACCGTTTTTGTCAAGGACGCAGTGATCGGTGATACAGTAACAGCCAAAATTATCAAGGCAAAGAAAAATTATGGTTACGGCCGTCTTATGGAGGTGCTGAAGCCATCTCCGTACAGAGTTGAGCCAAGTGCGAATTTGCCCGTCAGTGTGGCGGATGCCAGCTTCAGGCACTTTCCTATGACCAGCAGCTTGTATTTAAGACAAATAAGGTGAAGGGACATCTGGAACGTATCGGTGGCTTTACAGATATCCCCATGGAGCCGATCATTGGCATGGATGAACTTTTTCATTACAGAAATAAGGCACAGTTTCCTGTAGGCAGAAATAAAGAGGGAAAAATCGTTACAGGTTTCTATGCGGGAAGAACCCACAATATTATCGAAAACCGTGACTGTGCACTTGGTGTAGCTGAGAATAAAGAGGTTCTGGACCGTGTGATCGCACATATGGAGAAATACGGGATTGAACCATATAATGAAGCAACAGGCAAAGGCTGGTGCGCCATGTCCTGATCCGTTACGGATACTTCACAAAAGAAGTGATGGTCTGTCTGATTCTGAACGGAAATAAGATTCCGAAAGAGGAACAGCTTGTAAAATCTCTGTGTGAGATTCCGGGAATGACAAGCATCACCATCAATGTAAATAAGAAACACAGTAATGTAATCCTTGGTGAGGAAATCCGTCTGCTCTGGGGTCAGGAATATATCACAGACAGGATCGGAGATATTTCCTATCAGATTTCTCCTCTGTCTTTCTATCAGGTAAATCCTATGCAGACCCAGAAGCTTTATGCAAAGGCACTGGAATACGCAGATCTTCATGGGGAAGAGACAGTATGGGATCTCTACTGTGGGATCGGAACAATTTCCCTGTTCTTGGCACAGAAAGCAAAATTTGTCCGCGGTGTGGAAATTGTTCCGGCAGCTATAGAGAATGCGAAAGAAAATGCGAAACTTAATGGCCTGGAGAATACAGAGTTCTTTGTGGGAAAAGCAGAAGAAGTGCTGCCAAGAGAGTATAAGAAAAATGGCGTTTATGCAGATGTCATCGTCGTAGATCCGCCAAGAAAAGGCTGTGATGAAACCCTGCTGGAGACCATGGTCGAGATGAACCCGGATAGGATTGTGTATGTAAGTTGCGACAGTGCGACGTTGGCAAGGGATCTGAAGTATCTGTGTGAGAGGGGATATGAGCTTAGAAAAGTATGCCCGGTTGATCAATTTGGGATGACTGTTCATGTGGAGACGGTTGTTCTTTTGTCCCAACAGAAGCCAGATGACACGATAGAGATCGACTTAGACCTGGATGAGCTGGATGCCACCAGTGCCGAGTTGAAAGCAACCTATCAGGAAATCAAGGATTATGTGCTGAAAGAATCTGGCTTGAAGGTTTCAAGTTTATATATTTCTCAGGTAAAACGCAAATGTGGAATTGAAGTGGGAGAAAACTATAATCTTCCAAAATCAGAAAATGCAAGAGTTCCACAATGCCCGAAAGAGAAAGAAGATGCTATCAAGGCTGCCCTGAAATATTATGCGATGATCTAAGGACATCGCTGATTTCAAGGAGGAATAACACATGAAAAGCACATTTGAAAAAATGGGTGGAACCTACACACTTGGCGCAGACGGAATTTACTATCCGAATCTTGTCAGTACAGATGAAGAACCGCATTATGGGAAATATGGAATGATGCGGAAAACATATCTGAAAGAGTATCGTCCGGCAATGTATTCACTGTATATGTTGGAAGACAGATTGACAGAACATCTGAATGCTGTGGACGATGAAGCACAGGAGAGAATGGACATTCTAGTGCGTCAGATGATGGAAAAGGAAGGCATTACGGAAGAAATGAAAGCTTGTGACCAGATGGAATGGGTCAGGGCTGTAAATAATATCCGAAATGTAGCAGAAGAGATTGTGTTAAAAGAATTAGTGTATATTTAAAGCGTGGAAAGCTCCTTCGGGAGCTTTTTACCGTTTCTACAAACAATTTTTTCGCGTGCCGGAAAGCAATCTATTTACATGGAACAGATGCAGAGAGAGAAAATATTGGAAGGTTATGATTCTTGATCAGCTTTTTTGCTATTGCTCTTTTGAAGATGGTAAAAAAACAAGTGATATGGTAAAATAATACTATTAGATTGAACGGACAGAAATGAGGAAAGTTGATGAATTAAGAAATGTAATTGCAAATCAATTTGCCTGCGAATATAAGACTTATGACTTTGGGGAAATCTGTAATGCATTCATTGATGATTTGATTAGATTAATGGAAAATAGTATTAAAAATGAACAAGGCAATTTTTAGTTGACATAAGGAGAACAGAAAAATATGAAAAAATATTACGCAGAAAGACATGGTTTACTTACAAAGCAACTACAGATAGATTTTGATGAGTTATTACAGTATTTCGGACAGGTATATAAATATTTTTGTGATAAAGAGTATTTTGAAGTGGCTACAAGAGGAGTGTGGAGGCAAATTCCTTATACGCAGGATTCGGAGCAGATTTTACCACCAAGTTTGTTGCCATCACCGGAAGTGTATTTTGCAACATGCTTACAGGATAAAGAGGTTTGGCCAATTTGGCAATATCTTGAAGAATATGATGAGCAGACATTGTTTTCAGTGATTGAGATTTTATACGACCATATTGGTGTTTATAACTATGAAATAGATCAGTTTGAAAATGAAGCACAAAAGGAAGAATTTGCTGAACAAATTAATAATATCTTACGTGCATATAAAGAGGGATATTATCTTGAACCGCAAATGGATTTATAATGCAAATACCTAACGGTGCGTTGCGTGAACAGTTAGAATATGACGGTTCTGATTTACCCGATTCAGTATATGAGCAATTAGCAACAGCCACAGAAATGTATTATCGTTTTGATGCCAATTTGGAACAGAAAAAGAAAGCTATTAATATTCTTGCCGATATTTTGGAAAGTGAACGTGAAGAAGTAAAAGATACTTTAAATGCTGAGTATGAAGTTCCTAAAAATGAACATGATAAGTTGATTTTTGGTATAGTTAATGGTTATAATATTCGCCATAATCGTGCAGATCAAAAGAACGATTATAGCAAAGAAATATGGTATGATTGGATGATGCAATATTATACAAGCGTAATAATAGCATTTTACAAGTTGAAAAATAAGTATACCGATATTGATTTTTAAATGGTGAGTTAAATGATATCTCCCTAAGTGGAGTATAAACCTTTTCTCAAAAGGTGATGGTTTCGCTATTTAGCATAAAAAGTAACTTAGAAGTTTCAGAATTAAGTTAATCGTGCCATATGGCTTGATTATAAAAGCAAAGATAAAAACGCAACGTACATCTTTGATGTACCAGAGCCGGTAGGTAGCCCGGCCGTCCTATATAAATAGGGTAAGTAACCTGCCCCTCCGGGTTGTCCATTCTTTGTTCAATCAATTTTAGGAGGGATTCTTATGGACAAAGTAAATGGAAAGCTGACAGTATTTTTTGAAGAGCCGTTTTGGGTGGGAATCTTTGAACGCATCGAAGATGGTAAACTATCTGTGGCAAAGGTAACATTTGGTGCAGAGCCAAAAGATTATGAAGTACAGGAATATATTCAAAAGTGCTATTTCAGTTTGAAATTCAGTCCGGTTGTTGAAACTGTTGTAAAGGATATCAAAAGAAATCCGAAACGGATGCAGCGGGAAGCAAAGAAGCAGATGCTGGAAATAGGCATTGGTACAAAATCGCAACAGGCGTTGAAATTACAACAGGAACAGAACAAGCAGGAACGCAAAGAGAAAAGACGCAAGAAAAAAGAGGCAGAAGAGCAGCGAATGTTTGAACTGAAACAGCGAAAGAAAAGAGAAAAGCATAAGGGACATTAAAGTCCCTTGGCCTTTTACTCAAATCGAAAAGTGTTGAATAAAGCTTTCGGGAGGTGTTTCTATGAAGAAAAAAGTACTTGCAATTATGTTAATCGCCATGTCAATAATGTTGATTTCGGCGTGTGGAAAAAAAGAAAAACTGTACGAAATTCCTGATTTATCGCAGTATAAGACAGATTATGTAGGAGATTCTTCAAATGTTATAAATATTGTAAGTGGTCAAGAGTATCCGGCGGGATACTCATATGACAGTATAGAGATACAGTCTGAAACAGAGCCTTATGGATTAACAGTTTTTCTAAAAGATGAGCCGTCTGCAGCCAAACTTGAAGATGAATTGCAGGTTAATGCAGATATGACATTTGACTTGATTGGTAATTTGGGAACAATTGATTATAAAACAGCAGATAGCAAAGAAATTATTGCATCGTATGAACGGTGATATATTTTTAGTCAACTTTTAGATAATTTGAAGAGTAGAATATAAAAAGGCGTATGGAAGTTTTAAATCCATACGCTTTTTTGGGAAAAACTCATTTTTGAACAAGAGATTTGTAAGAACATATTATCTATTCAAAGACGGTTACAATTCCATATCATATGACTTTTTCTTAGTTCGAGCAGGCTGATTTCGCCGCATTTCTTGTTTTCTCTGATATTCAAGTTCCCATGCACGATGAGAGAAAACATCAGGATCTTCCGCATTGAGATAATCCACCTCATTGGCTGCAATATCACGTCGGTGATAGTCATAATATTTACCGAAAGTACCTTTGAGCTGTTCGATCAGCTTATCCCGAAAATCAGGACGTATCTGGATTCTGGTGTCCAGCAATTCTGTATACTGTTCAGGTTCAGGACGAAATTTTTCTTCCCGGAAAGCGGCAGCATCTTTTTCAAGCTGTTTTTTGAGCGAGATGTCCTGAGAATCTAGGATATCAAGATTGTTATTCATCTGGTCGTATTTCTTGGATAGATTCGTCATATCTTTATCGGTAGAGCATTCTGCCTGGAAGATTAGCTGCTCTTTCCTTGATTTCAGTTCTTCAATTTCTTCGGTAACAGTGGTAAGCTGCTGATTCAATTTTATATGCTGGATGGGATTCAAAATACTGGTTTTCTCTTTTTCTACATTCAGCTCTTTCCGTTCTGTAACTTTAGCTTTGAGTTTCTTTTTAACGGTGTTGTATTTATTCAGTATTGGATTAAAATGATTCATCCAATCATGAATTACTTCTTTTGCATCTCATTATGAAGTAAATGATATTGTGTAAAAATCATATGATTTCGGATAGTTTCCATTGTTTCTGCAATTACAGGAATAGAATTTTTGACAGCTTGAGCCAGTTTCTCTACCTGAGCTTTTAATTCCCGGAGCATTTGGTTATCTGCACGAATCTGGCGGTTGATTTCACAGCGGTCAGCTATCATTCCTTTCTTTTCCATGTTTTGAGCAATATAGCCTTCGTGGATGGTCGGCTGTTCGGTGATTCCCTGATCTGCAAAGCTGCGGTGATCAATGGATGCATTTATCTGATTGTGGGCAAGCATTTCATTTACAGTATCTGCCCAGTTTGCTCTCCAGATACAGAGTTGCTCATCACTGTTCCATTGTTCAGAAATGGGATTCTGTCTGCCATAGCGGCTGCTTTTTGGATGCTTGTCGATGCGGTCATAGCCTTTTTCCTGTGCGACAGATGCGGTCATATAAACTTCTTTTTCCCAACTTTATATCTGTATTGCTTTTCCCAGCCATCTTTTTGAGCAGCTTTGAATTCAGTAGCTGTAAATCCTTTTTCTTCTCCATTTTTTATGCAGAGATATTCTTTTTCTGTTTTATACTGCCATGTTCCGTTTTCGTTCAGTGGACGGACGGTAAGCAGAATGTGTGCATGAGGATTGTGTCCATCCGTATCGTGAATAGCAAAGTCAGCGCACATGCCCATATCTACAAAGTTCTTTTGAATAAAATCTTTTAGAAGAGAAATATTACTGTCCTTATCTAATTCAACGGGAAGTGCGACAACAAATTCCCTTGCCAGTCGGCTGTCTTTTGTTTTTTCTGCAGCTTCCACAGCATTCCAGAGTTGTTCACGGTCTTTCCATTCTGGTGAAGCCATCGGTGGAAGCAATACTTCCTGATAAATGAGTCCATGCTTTCTGGTGTAATCATGCTGGATGCCATCGTAATCATTGTACATCCGGCTGCAGCTCATATAAGCAGAAGCTGCGACAGCGGAACGTCCGGAACCACGGCTGACAACTTTGGCTTGCATATGATAAATTGCCATATCTGGCACCTCCTTTCGATGTTGCCTGCAACAGCGGAAAAGCCCTCGGCAGAGCGCACGAGCCGTAGGGGATACCACCGCCCGATTTATCGGGTGGTGAGTAAGTGCGCTTCGGGAGTAGAACTTGTGCGTTTACATTCCTCGTAGCCGGATTATCAGCTCCCGTTTCAGGGAATCCAAATCCATTTCTTTAATATGGGGAACAATACTTTCCAAAATGGCTCCTTCCTGGACTAATCGGTGTGTTCTGGCATCACGTTCTTTTTTGCGATTTCTTGCTTCGGCTTCTTCTTGGCGGTGTCTTGCCTGTAAAAGTGCTTTTTCTTCTGGTGTCATGATTTTTTTATCTGCCATATCTGGCACCTCCTTTTTATGCCCGTATCCGGGCAGTATTGGTTTTAAAATCTTATGGTTTGGTACTATAGTTTCGGATAACTGACAGTGGCATGTTTCTGGTGATAAATAAGGAAAGAAAGTAGTACCACTGTCAGTGAAGAATAATTATCGTGTTATGCTTCTTTGCTTCAGTTCTGGTTCGGAGCATGATTGTTTAACAGAATTCTTTTTGCCTGTTTTAAATTAGCTGTTGCATTGTCCTGACGAATATTCCGGTTATTGATACGGACAGGAATACATCTCTCCAGAATACGGTCATAAATTCGTTTGTGTGCGATATCAGCGGCGTTATTCAGCTCTGATAAAGTGAGATTGGTCGTTATGATCAGGGGCTTTTTACTGCGGTAACGACTGTCGATCACATTGAATACCTGTTCCAGTACAAAGTCAGAGTTCCGCTCAATTCCGAGATCATCAATAATCAGAAGACTGTAGCGGTTTAAGCTGTTGATGAACTGGTTTCTGTCTTCAAAATGCATTCCGGTAAGGGTATTTAGAATTCGGGAAAAGTTGGTCATCAGTACAGGAACGCCTTTTTCCAGAAGGGCATTGGCAATGCAGCCTGCAAAAAAGATTTTCCAGTACCGACATCACCCCAGATGAGAAGTCCGGAAGCATTTGCTCTCATCTCTTCCCAGTTGCTTACATAATTGTGTGCCAGTTTTATTTCCGGATTGATGCCGTTATCCCTGGCAAAAGTGTAGTCATAGAGTGCTTTGTCCTGTAAGCCGCTGGTTTTGAGATGCTCTATTTCCATTTGCTTTTCATGAAGTTTTCTCTGGGCTTCTTCCTGCTCAAAGATTTCCTGCTGGCATTTACAGCGGATGGAAGGAATAAGAACCTTTCCCTGTAATTCATGCCTGCATTGCCTTGGCGTATTGCATTTGGAACAGTAGATCAGGTGGTCTGTTTCGTTAAAATATTCATCAGACTGAAGCTCTCTGTTTGGGGTTATAGCTGTTGGTTTTTCTATAAATTTTGTCATAATGTTTCGTATTCCTCACTTTCGTAATTCCGTTGTCGGGAAGCAGGATGATCCTGTCTTGCCCAACTGATGATGGTAGCTGCGTGGTTCTGATATTGCTTTCCGGTAGAAGCCATATAACCGGATAAGCGTTCAATATAATCCTTCCAGTCAGGGATTGTCTGCCGGATATCTTCAAGCTCTTTTTCTGACAGAAAAACATTTTGAAATTTTCCATAGGGTGAGAGTGGCTCCTTACTCCCTCTTATTGCTAAATTGTTCTTTTTTATCTCTTTCTTATTACCAGACAGTTTTCTGTCTGTATCAGGGAAAGAATCCTGTCTGTCAATAGGACAGTTTTTTGTCTGTCTTAGGGAAAGAAATCTGTCTGTATAGTGGATGGTTTCTTTTGGGAGTTTTACATAAATCCGATTGGGCTGTCCGGGACCCTGCCGTTTTCGGAAGATAAGCTCCTGTTTTTCCAGTACTGCCAGAGCAGTTTTAACCGTCATCTGGCTTTTGTGGAGAACTTCTGCCAGTGCTTCAATCGTAAGTAGAGGAACACATGACCATTTGTATCTGACCAGCCCTCATTTTTCTGGGAAAGCCTTGCCCGGTCGAGCAGGATAATATAAAGCATTTTGGCAGTTTCGTTTATTTCCATGTCCAGAAGGAAACGGGGAAACATCATATAAGATGGCAGGTTGGTGTCTGCTGTCAGAAAGTCAGTCATGTGTTCACCTCCAATCAAAAGGGTTTATTCCCCAAGAAAATCCCAGTCTACATCACTATCTGGCTGTGAATTTTCAGGTGCTGGAAAGGATGCCCTGATTTGGGGCTCCCTTTGCGCCATGCCTGCAGTCAGTCCGGAAAGAAAAAGTGGCAATGCCTGTTTCAGACTGTTTTCCACTGCATCTACAATCTGTTTCACAAAAAGTTCTTCCCGTTCTCTTGTTTCCAGATAAGGATCAGCCTGTGTGTGGTAGTAGCGGTCAAAATAATCTACCAGTGCAAGAGAGATTACCTGACTGTAAGATTTAAAATCCTGCCTGTCCATCGTCTGTAAATATTCCCAGGCTCTCCGTTGCTGTTCTTTGTCCAGATTAAAGCGCAGGTTTGTGTTGCGGATATTGTTCTGCATGGTTTATCCCCTCCTTTTCAGGCTCATATAAGCCAGAGATTCGTAACCTTTGGCGGTGGCGCAGATGTCATCAATGATGGTGACTCGTAATTTGTCATACGTTCCGAAGTTACGGATCAGACATCCACCGCCGCCAACTACATACAGGCGCATTAGGTCAGGATTGTATTCATATTTGCGGAGTGTGGAAAAAAGTTCTGCCACATACTGTCTGGCAATAGAACTGATACAATCCATATATGGTGCTGAAATGTCAGCTGTTCCAAACCGCAGAATCTGTTCTACTGTAGATTCTTCAATCTTCACTCCAAATTTGTCCAGAACAGCGTTCTTTGCAGCAATCATGCATTGGTTTACACCAAGTTTTTCTGTCCAGCATCGGCTTTCTTGTGCTTTCTTATTGTTGATATTACAGAAGTTCATGGTTCCGTTTCCGATATCTGCAAGGTAGATTAGTTCCCTTGAAATTTCCAAGGTGGTTTACAATAGCCGGATATCCTGTGGGTAAAGGCTACATCCCACAAAGCGGAGATGATAT